>Ga0160423_10002364_pt1 | contig 15759 bp, 28 predicted proteins | sample CRUFie14St8metaG_FD_108191 | JGI IMG/M metagenome (GOLD analysis project Ga0160423, IMG submission 108191) | Marine microbial communities from the Costa Rica Dome - CRUD Field 142mm St8 metaG | ecosystem: Environmental > Aquatic > Marine > Oceanic > Photic zone | place: Costa Rica: the Eastern... | reverse complement strand
TGATGAAGGCTTAGACGAAGGACTAAAGCAAGTCTGTTTGCTTAATTTAAGTATTGGTGACACAAATCCCAATGAAAGAGAAGCCTGTCGGGGCGCACTTAAAGCACTACTAAGAGGTCGTGATGGAACGCCTTTCAAGAAAGGCCAAAAGTCATCAATACCTGCTTCAGTTAGAGTAGTTATTGACAAGATAGTTTCTACAGTTGAAGAAGCATCAACAACTTATTTTAATCAAGACCCAATAATTGGTGCTATTACCAAAAAGCAAAACAGAAGCGGTGGGGGGCTTTATGCCAACGCAGAAGAATATGCAAAGGCTGAAGGTGTCCGAGCAAGAAACCGTTTGGCTAAATGGTATAAGAATCAAGAATGGGACGGAAATTACGATTCACTTCTTTCTGTTTGATTCAGAAAGAAATGAAAGAGGTTTGCCAAGTAATAAGAACTATTTTGCATCTCGACATGGTAAGGGAGTTTTTTGTTTCTCTTCTCCTGTTCTTCCCTCTTTCTATTAAGGTGATATTATGTATGTCGAAATATACATTCAAGAAAGCGAACCCCGTGACTCTTATGAAGTCTGTAGGCTTTTGGAAATGTATGATGAATGGAAGAAAGACTTTCACTCCTCTATGAATGACCCCATTACTCATTATTTTTCACATGGAGGTTTTTATTGGATAAAAAAAGAAATGTGGGATAGTTATGAAGAGTCATTAGAATATGATTCAGATGATTTTGAAACCATCGGTTTTTTATGTGTAGATAATTGGCAAAAAAATAAAAAATTAGATTTCCTATTCATAGTTGAAAAAGAAAGAAGAAAAGGCTACGCTACGAAAGCAGTCACTCATGCTGACTTAGATGGAACCATTAATGCAGTAGATACTATACAGACACCTGATGGAAAAGCCTTTCTAGAAGCATACAGAAAAAGAGGGATATCATGAGAATGCTAGATGAAGTCTATAGAAAGGCAGACAAGGACGAAGTTTGTCAAAAATGCGGTTGCGATATTCCTCAAGGAAGCAACTGTTTAGTAGAAACTTACACTAGCAAAGGAAGCATCATCACTAACATATATTGTATCAAACCTCGGTGTAACCCAATAAATAATCTAGGTCTTAGATTGTTTTGGGGTGCGGTTTCGGCCACACTGCTCTTTTGGATAGCATGGGGCATATGGGTTAGATGAGGAGGTTATGCTTCTATAGAAACGAAGATTGACCCCCCATGGGCGACCTATATAGGGTAGGCGACCCTCCCTATTGTCTTGACAGTGATACACGCCTCGCCTCCTTCAATTAAATGAGGCAGTATTATTTTGTTGAGACAAATATGGGGGAGTCGAGTCAAGGGGCTACACAAATGAGATGCGATTAACAATCGCTGACTCCTCCCCCACCTTTCATATTCACAATTCGGAAAATTTTCTAAAAAAGCACGAAAATTTTCTTTCCTGCTACCCTTTTCACACGCATTACCGTTGCTTTAATTAGCAATCTAAGCGTTTTCTTAGTCCATTAAAAGACAAAAGAGGTTTAAACATGATAATAGGAACACAAGAACAAGAAGATATTTGGAACGCAATAGAAAACTCAGACGCTCACATTTTTGTAAATGCTAGTGCTGGAACTGGAAAGACATTTACTATTATAGAGGGTGCTAAAAGAATCGGTAATCAAAAAGCCGCCTTTCTAGCATTTAACAAATCTATTGCTACTGAATTACAAGAAAGACTACCCGAAGATGTAGAAGCAAAAACTTTTCACGCATTTGGTTTTGCCGCTATTAGAAATGCGGGTGTCAAAACAAAAGTAAACAACTACAAACTAAATAACATTATCAAAGATTTGTTGGGTGAAGATTATCATATCGCACCATTGAAAAAACTAGTTAGCCTAGTTAAAGGTTCTATGTTAGAAGGTAATAATAAAAAAGAAATTAACAAATTAATTGATGAATATAATATTCAATTTGAGTCTATTAGAGAAGAAGAGATAGCGGTTCAATCAATTCCGGCTATTCTAACTATGTGTAAAACACAAACTCATCACATTGATTTCGATGATATGATTTGGCTACCCTTAGTAAGTGATTACCCACTTCCACATTATGATATAATGTTTGTAGATGAAGCACAAGACTTCAATGAAATGCAAAGAGAGTTAATATCTCGCTGTATTAATGGCGGTAGATGTGTTATTGTCGGAGATAAGTTTCAAGCAATTTATGGGTTTAGGGGAGCAGATAGCAATTCTATTTCTATGTTTAGAGATAAGTTAAGTAATAGTTCAAGAGATATGGAATATTATTCTCTAACTACTACATGGAGATGTCCTAAATCAGTTGTTGAAGAAGCAAATAGATATCTCCCTAGTAACAGGTTCGTATGTTCTTCTGATGCGATAGACGGAACTGTAATAGTTGATGCTCCATTTAATCCACAAAGAAACGATATGGTTCTTTGCAGGTATAATGCGCCATTGATTGGTGCTTTCTATGATTTGATTAGTCAAGGTAAATCGGCCTATATTCTAGGTCGTGATATGACTAAAGGATTAATTACTTCAGTTGAAAAAATTACTAAGAATAAACATATGGGGACACAGGAGTTTTGGGCTTTATTCATGAAAGACTTTGAGTTTAAACATGCTAAGTTACTAGAACAGAATAAAGTAAACCAAGCACTAACTCTTGAAGATAAAAGAGACTGTATCAGTATTTTCGTTGAGAAAACAACAACTGTTGGCGGTATCATCGAAGAAATCAAAAGAGTATTTGATGGTAATGATAAGGGAGAAATAATGCTTTCAACCGTTCATAAGGCTAAAGGTCTTGAAGCAGATAATGTGTATATTCTAGCAACTGACAGAATGCCACATCCAAAAGGCGGTTCTGAAGAAAACAATATTTGCTATGTAGCAATTACAAGAGCAAAGAAAACCCTACTATATGTTGGGCCAAGACCGGGAATAAATTACTAGGAGGAATAATAATGGAAGAAATGTTAGAGTTTTGTGGCTTTCAGTCACTATTTGATATGATTAAGTTTCATCTTTCGCAAGAAGAATTGATTGATTTACTATGCGAAGTATTAGGAGAACATGACCTATTAGCGCAGGAAATTTGTGAAGAAATAGCCTATGATAAATATGGTTGGAAAGATTTAGAGGCCATAAAAGAAGATGCTGAAGATATAGCCTATCAAGCATTTAAGGATGAAAGAATTTAATATTAGATTCCTTATGGAAATACGGGTTTAGCAGTAATAACGGATAAAATACCTCTTGGGGCTTGGTGTTCTTAGGCTAAGGGAGTTTATCATGCGCTTCCTTCCGTTTCCCGCTATTTAAGAGGTGATAAAATGATAAATTGGATTAAAAGATTCTTCGTTAGAGAAGAAAAAACACAGACTCCTAAGTGTGAATTATGTGGCTTGGGAGCCAAGTTTCATATGCTCATTGAGTTTAAAACTATGAAACTAGAAGAAGTAGATAATAAAATATTAATTAGAATATGTGATGGTTGTTATGAAGAAATTAATGAGAGATATAATCCCGAAGGAAAACCACCGACAATACAAGCCGGAGTTTTTGAATCGAGATTACGAACATGAACAGACAAGAAAAAGAATATGTAAGGAATTAGTTACATTGGGTATGCCGCACTATAATGCATACCAAATATCATTAAGGAGGATGAAAGAATGAAAATAGATTATAAATATAAAACAAAAAGAGAATTTGGAAATACAATATATGACGATGGAACAATCGCCATGAAAGAAAAATATATCTTTGAAGATTCAGCATCTATGATGTTGTTTTACAAAGAAAGAGTGGCCAATAGAGTTAGAGGTGATAGAACCACATGGGAAGTTAATAGAAGTGAATTGACTATAACATGCACCTATTGGACTCAAGCCATGAAATTTTACGATGAATTAGCAGGTGAAGAAGAATGAATATATTTGCACTAACAAGATGTCCGATAGAATCGGCAAAACAAATGATAGATAAGCATGTGATTAAAATGCCAACTGAGAGTTGTCAAATGCTACACACAAACGCTTTGTTTATGGATTTTGTAGATAGGTATGGCTATGAACCTTCTCTTAGAAGACTAAAGGAATATCATGAGGAAGAACAGTCTATTTTGATGAAACCTGCTATGCTTAATCATCCTAGCACTATTTGGGCTAGACAAACTGATAATAATACTATGTGGTTGTTTCAACACGCTTTGGCTCTATGTGAAGAATATACTGTTAGATACGGTAAAGTTCATGGGACTTATGAGAGAATATTACATACACCAATAGAGTATGATGCTGACTATCAGTTAGCAACTCCGCCTCTTATCGCTATGGCTGATGAATATAGAATACCTAATACATATGGAGAACATTGTTGGGAGTTTGTTATAGACTCTTACCGCCATTATTACTTAGAAGGCAAATGGCGTTTCGCTGAATGGAAAACAGAAAGACCTATTTGGTGGCCAGTTAATCATATCAATATGAGATGGAATGCTATGTTTGATAGAATCAACAAACAAAACAAACTATCTCTACCTTTGAAGATGTTACCGTTGGTGGTGGAATAATGGATGAAGAAATATATAAAATAATAACAGATGCTTACGGGACTGTCTTTCAACCTATGGCTAGAGATGTGATAGAAGTAAGAAAGACAGCCGCAAATGAGGGTCTTGATATGGCTCTTACTAGTTTCAAAAGAAACCCAAGCGCAGAACATTTCAACTTGCTAAAAGTTGCTATGCTAACTTATCAGTATTGGGTGCAAAAGAGGGTGATAAAATGATATTACAAACAAGACACGGTAGAGCAATACCTCTTATAAAAATAGAGTTATCTAACGGACAAATGGAAATCGTATTAGAGTTGATTGACGAATGATATGTCAAATATGCTTTAACAAAGGATGGCACTTAGTTCCTAACTATGAACTAGAAACTATGGAACTAGAACAGTGTTTGGACTGTTTAGCCAAAGAACGAGATAAAAATACCAATTAACTCTATAGAAAAACACCTTGACCCCCGATGGGGATACTATATAGGGTAGGGCGAGAATACTATTGCCTAAGAATAAAGAGAATGATAATTATGTTAAGTAAAGAAGAATTAAAAGAACAATTAATACTTAATCATCTGATTAAGTATGATGGTCTTAATGAAAATGAAGCGATTAAATTACTAATACAATGCGGTTTAGCCAAAGAACCAGTATTTAGTAATGTTATTACGACTTCCATACTGAATTTAGTGTTGAAATTCAAAGAAAAAGGTGTGCGTTTGTTTGATGAAGTGAACCCCTTTATATTGTCCGAAGACGCTATCAATTTTAGTAGAGGTTTAGAGAGTGATATAGTCAATGAATTTGGCGAAATAGAAGGAAGAATTTTCCTTCATCCTAGATATTATAGGAGTGAATTAATATGAAAACAGAAGTAGAATTTAGAATAGTAGATGATAGCACAATGCCCCCAATCATTATTTCTTACAATGATGATGACCAACCAAAAGTAGTTTTGAATACTTATCACAAGATTTGGATAAGTCTAAACAGAAGGTTGATTGCAGGAATCATAGAAAATCTACAAGAAAAGATGGATGTAATTTTAACAGGTTTCTTGAGTGAACAACGAGTTTATGAAAAACAAGACCAACAAGATATGATGTATTTAGGTGATGAACAGTGAGTGGTATTGTAAAAGATTGTATAATTTGTGGAAAACCTTTCCACACCATGTCTACTGCCACCAAAGAAAACAGATGTAGAACTTGTCATTTAGAAGGAAAAGATAGTTTAGCCATTAGAAGAAGTGAGAACAAACAGAACAACGCTATTCTTTCTATAGAAAAAAGAGTAGATGCTTTAGAAAGGTATGATGTAGCATATCAGGTTGAAATGAAAGTAAACACTATGCTACATAACATGATGCCTACAGATTTAGAAAAGATGTTTAATGATAAATTAGATAAGTATCTAAGAGAACACGAAAAGAAACTTAGGCAACTAAGAGAAAAACAACAAAAACAGATTAGTATATTACATACAAGAATCCAAGAATTAGAAAAGGAGTTGGAAAGTCTTTATGGTTAGAAGAGAATTAGGCGAAGGCCGTTGGGATAAAGTATTGATGAGAAGAATGGTAAATTTATCCGTTGCTGATAATTATGATGAGGCTAAAGAAGAATGGTTAGCAACAGGTAATGTTTGGTGGCGTGGTAATGGAGAAATACCTGATTGGGTTTCTAATTCACAATTAGGACAGGGCAAGTGTCTTTGTGGCCATACTGTAGTATATCATTTTGAGATTCTTAATACCGAAAATGGTATTAGAGAATGTGTTGGTAGTGACCATATCAATTCCTATCTAATTATGCGACAGATTGCTCAAGAGAAAGGACAATCTATAGAAACAATTACTGAAGAACAAATCCAAGAATGGATTAATGTCCGTGTAGGTTCTATGAAAGCAGAAGCATGGTGGAAGGAAAACGGTGAATCATTTGAAATGATGTTCAACAAAATCAAAGAAATAGATGTTAGATATAACACTAGAAATCAATACAAAGAATATCATTATGATAAAGATATTAGAGAATATGTTTATCCTAAGCAACTTAGAAAAAGGTCTGAAGGAGAGTTCGGGACACCTTATTACAAAATGGCTTCTATTGTTTGGAGATGGAATCATCCCGATAATCCTAAAAACCAACAAAGAACTAGAGGCTATCCTAATGATAGACTTATGCAAGATTTAGCCATATACTTTATTAAATCAGAACCTCTTTTGGAGAAGATGAATAAAGAAAAGGAAAGAAGAAAGGCTAAGATTCTAAAGGTTAAACAACTCATCGAAGAGGAAAAGATGAGAGAACAAGAAAGAGCAAACGAAAGAAGAAAAAATGGCGCAATTAAAAATTTACGAACTCTAATGTATAGTGCGAGTAATGCTGTTTGGGATAATGAGAGCAATTTAAAGCAACAACATCAACGAACAATACTAGAAAAAAGAAGGATTAAACTGGAAGAAGAAAAGAAAATCGCTGATGATGAAATGCTTAGTTCTATGAATAAAACATTTGAAGATATGTGTGAATATTATGGTATGCCAGCATTTGATGAAACCTTCGCAGGTAATGAATGGGAAAGAGAGTTTTTGGTATCAATTAAATATTTATTAAATGACCAAAAAGAATTATCTCCTAGACAACTTCAAACTGCAAGAAGAATATTTGAGAATGACCCGCCTTCGGATGCTCAAGTAAAATACCTAAGAGATTTAGGCTATGAAGGCAAAATACCTAGTAAAAGATTTGCTAGTAAAAAAATAAAAGAAATAAAAGGAGAGAGATAATGTGTTGAAAGCAATAAGTAAGTTTATTTTTTGGGCTGTGTTATTCGCAGTCTTTGGGAGTTTGTTGATTTTCTTTTTAGGAAATGACGAATACCTAACGAACGGGGGATTGGAATGAACCCCTTTAAATATAAGAGGATAATAGGAAAAAATAGGAAAGTGATAATATGATTAAGTTAAGAATTTTGAATGAAACAGGACACACAGAAGTAGTTATGGAAAGTAGTGAAGTCATTGAGCAAATCAATACCCACCCAACACATTGGGTTTTTATTGACAGCGAAATGGTAGCAAGAGAAGAGATAGCAAATATAAATTGGGACGATGTTACATCTGTAGATTTGACTCCGGCTATTGTTGGAGGAAATCTTTGATTAGATAGTCCTAAAAATCCTCACGGGGGGAAAAGCCTCGGTTCATAATTGCTTTTCCCCCCACTCTCATTCCTTAGTATGGTGTTTCTATGAAAGAAAAGAATCCCCAATACGAAATCAATACAAGAAAAAACATGCGTATAGCGACCCGATGTAGGGTCTGCGGTGGTCAGTTATTGACTGCTGAAGAAATTAAAAATGAAATACACGATAAATGTGATGTTGATAATACCAATATGTATATGATGTGAGATAATGAAATTAAAAATAAGAAAACCAGATGACAGTAGCGAATATTATTCTACAGAAATAACATGCAAACAAGCATACACTTATGGAGACGAAACATTTGTTGGACACGATAGAAGTGCCAAAGACCCTATTCATAGTGGGTTAGTTTCTTTTTGGAAAGGATGTCTTTCCTCTAAAAATCGTAATAGAGGATATTTCTATATGCCGACTTCTTGTGATTATAATACAGTAATTATGGTGGGTAGTTGCCCTGTTGCTATAGAAAAAAGAAATAATAGATTTTATGTTAATGGTAAAGCAGAAAGCCTATCTACTATTTGCCATGCCTTGGCGAGAGTAACATACAAGTCTTGTTTTGAAAAAGATGCCTCTAAATTATTATTGGGGCTTTACAATACCTTGGCCATTCCTGAAAATGTAAAGTATGTTCTAGAAAATAGACTACCATTTTCTTTTCATGAATATGAAACTAAACACGAAGTAAGACTACCAGTTCAAATGATAGGAGCCGATGAAGTTGCTATAGAAATAGCAGATGGTGTTTGGGGAACTATGTCCGTAAAAACACTAGATAAACTATGTGCATTTCTTGTAGAAGGCAAGAAAAGAAGTAAGTTAAAATTTATTTCTCCTAGAAAACTATATTCTATGACGATGGGTAGAGAACCATTAGATTCTGAACTCAAAGTTATGATAGAGTTTCTTAAACAAAATAGAATGAGAGACTTAGTTGAAAGACGAGCAATACAACTAGTTAATGATTTACTAGCACAACACCCTGACAGACTCAAAGCAGAATACGAAGAAGATACTTTACATCGTCTTTATGTTCATGGTAAAGAATTTGATTGGATGTTAGAAAATAATAAGTATAAATCAGATATTCAAATGGTTTCTACTTATATTTGGCAACCAGTTGTTTCTTTTGAAAAGATTCTCAATGATGAAGGAAACCCAACGGGCGAAGAAATCAAGATAGTAAATAATCCTAAATGGCAGGGGCCAATATGTATAGATAACATGGCTAAAGGTTCTCCATTGGGTGACCAATTTGCCGCTAGAGCATTGGCTCTACTAAATGATACTTTTACAATAACAATAGTGAATACAATAAAGCGGTATATTACCGCCAATGCCAATGAATATAGAGTTGATTTTAATGAAATGTAAAGAATGTGGTTCAACAGAAATAACCTTTGACGAGAGGTTAGGAGAGAAGTGTTGTGCAGAATGCGGCCTAGTTATTATAACAGGCATGTTTGAAGAAACAGTTAATCCTATAGAAAGGGGAGATAACTATTCTCTAAAGCATAGTGCTGACAAAGGAAGATTAGGTTCTCTAGTAGTAGGTAAAGGTGCATCTAAATATAATAGGCACAATCCAGTATTGCCTAGAAATGTCATCAACGGCATTACTCATTGTAACATGGTTATGGCTAATCTAAGACTACCAATTAATCTTGCAGAAAGAATACAGAAGGCATACTTAGAATTATACAATAGCCATACTCTTAGGAACTTTACTTTGGAAGAAAGAGCAACCGCTATAGTTTACTATCTTCTAAAAGAAAACAGAACCCCCCATCCTCTCAAAGATGTTGCGAAAGAATTTGATGTTAAACTAAATAGAACTAAAAAACTAATTAGAAAAATAAATCAGTTTTATCGTAACTCCATACATTATTCTATAGATGATAGTTGCTATCTTATTGAGCAAACTGCTAGAAAGATAACAGATGAACCAAAGTTCATACATCAGTGTAGCAGGGTAATGCAGAAGTTTGAGACACTAATAGTAAATAGTAACTTCAATAAGTCTAGATGCTATTATGCGGCTATATGTGTATTAGCCTCTACCATATTTGTTAGAGGGTATTCTTGTAAGTTCATATCTGAACAAACAGGATTTCATAGAACTAAGATAGGTAAAGAATGTAAGAACTTACTTACACTGTTAGGTGTAGAATCTTTGAAAGATATTAAAGGAAAAGAATTGAATAAATTAGGTGAATAAAAATGAAAAGAAAAATATTAGTGATTGGAGCAGGTGGTATCGGGAGTTTCTTGATACCTCTTTTAGACAAAGTAGAACTGTATGATATAACAGTAGCAGACCCCGATAAAGTAGAAACAAAGAACCTACCATATCAGAATTTTAACAACGGTGATGTTGGTTATAACAAAGCAGTTAGAATGAAAAATAAATACGGTGAATCTGTTACTAAGATTAGCGAATTTCCTATTCTTAGTGAAAAACAAATGAAAGGATATGACTTGGTTATTTGTTGTGTAGATAATATCGGACTAAGAAGGACTATGTATAACTGTAAAGATTTGAAATGGTTAGATTTGAGAGCGCAAGGTCGTAATGCGGCTATGGTATGTTATACTGCTGACCCTAAAATGTATGATACATTGTTAGCAGGTGAAGAAAGGTCATTTAGTTGTCAAGGAGATTCATGGGATGGCTCAAATAAAGGAGTTCACTTCATGCAAGTTGCTATTGCAGGAATGGGCGCACAATGGATTCAGCGTTGGTTTAACGATGAAGAAGTTTGTGATTTTAAGGTGGTGAATGTATGATACCAAAATGGGATGATTTAGTTTATACAGGTAAAGATGATGCTCTCTATCTTTTTGTGGCTAAATTAAGACAAATACTACCTGATGTCTTAGAGTCGTTAAGAAAAGTAGTCTTATTAGATAATCTAACAGAAGACGAGCGTTCTGCCACAGTTACGGTTCTTAATTCATTAGAAGAATTAGGAACAGACTTTAGAGATAGCGAGTTAGTTACAGCATGGGAAAGTGCTAAAGTTGAATTAGATAAACTTTCAAGATGGAAAAGCAATACTTATTGGTGATTAAAATGGCAAAATGGACGAAAGAACAAGAAATATACGCATTAAGAAGTAAGAGAAAAGGATATTCAATCAAAAAGATAGGAAAGTTGATGAAAAAGAGATATGGTGTGGATAGAAGATATCATTCTATTTATCTCAAGATAAAAAAACTTGAAGAAAAGAATACTATCATCCCCAAAGTAAAAAGTTATATGAAACACGCTAAATACACACAAGAACAAATAGATTTTGTTCATCTTTGTAAGTTTAATGGTATGCCTTTTGCTAGAATTAGTTTAGCCTTTTACGAACAATTTGGTATTGAGGTTAATCTAAGACAGGTTAATTACTTATTTTATCATAAGGTTCCCTCAGACGAAAGACTGTTTGCTAATGCTCCTGCTATTCAAAAAGAATTAGCAAAAGGAAAACAACTACAAGAATTAGAGAAGCCAACAAAGAAACCAAAAACAAAAGCACCAAAGAGATACACTAAGAAGGAAATAGCCTTGATTAGTAGTTGTAAGAGTGCTAAAGATGCGGAAAATCTTTCTAGCATACTAAAAAGAAGTAAGGATGCTTTAAATCGTCAGTGGTATTATATCAAGGAGAAAGAAACTATGAGCCAAGACTGGGAAACAAAATCTAAGAAAAAGGCGAAGCCAACGGTAAAGAAAAACATTCAATCTGTGCAAGAAGAATGGAATAAATTTAAAGACTTAGATTTGTTAATTAATTTCTATGACCTTTCCATAGATGAGGCTAAAGCACGATATGGATTTTCATATGAAATAATAGCGGGGAGATTAGAACATTTAATAAACTCGAATAACCCCGACAATATTGCCCTAGTTATAGAAGCCACTAGAGCCGTCAATGAGCGTAGGTCACAACAACCTACTGAAACAAAATCAAGCCGAAGACAACTAAGGAAAGAGCGAAAGATGGCAAAGAAAGAAGCAAGGCAGAAGAAAAGAATCGAAAGAATGGAAAAGAGACTAAAGAAATTAAGAGGTGAAAAGAAATGAGTAGAACAGGAGATTGGTTCATAAGAGAAGAAGAGAAAAGAAATGCCGATGATGGCTATGATAGATATATTGAGGAATTAGAGTGGGCTAAAGCAGAAGAAGAATTTGAGGCTTTAGAAAGGGCTAGAGATAAGGCTGAACAACATATTCTAGAAAAGTGGTTCCACAATGCTAATTTAGAATTAGAATCAGTTAATCACCATAATAATTGGCAAATGACTTGGGAAGACCGAGATAAATTTGATTTTGCATATGCTAGAAGTGAAGATTTCTTTAGTGCTATTTGGCACACATCTACAGAAATACTGCCGGGTCTTGAGGTTCAAGTGGTAATTGACGGTAAGAATAACTGTTATGTTACAACTGGTTCTCCGGGCTATGTAGAGTTTGGAATGCAACCTCCTATCGGTATGAGTTTGCCGATTAAGTGTTGGATTCATACTCATCCATTTGGTAGTGCTTATTTTAGTGGTGTAGATATTAGAACAGTAAGTCAGTGGCAACCTCTAATGAAAGAGGCTTTTGTTTTAGGTGGTTGGGAATATCAACACTACGGTTGGTGGCAACAAGACAAACCAAAACAATTAGCAATCTACCGTAATGGTCAATTAGAAAGAATGCAATATTGGGGTCAAGAGTCGGAGAGTGAAGAAGAGTGACTTATGCAAAGGAAACTGTATTCAAAATGGACTACTTAATAGCAATTAAACGAATCAAAAAGAAAATAGCCGAAGGTAATGGAACTCCTTTTGATGATGCGGCTCTAGAAATGCTTGAGAATGCGTTAAAGGAAAAACAGGAGTCTGAATCTGTTTGGATGGGTGATGAACAATTAAAAGACAAAACAAAAATCATGGTTTGTGTTTTTTGTGATATAGAAGCGAATGATGATTTAGGTTATTGGTCTTGTAGTAAGTGTGAAGACTATGACGGAATAGAAGAAGTAGATGCAAAAGAATATTATGGGGAATAAATATGTATAATAAGAGAAAAGAAAAGAAATACGCAGAAGTAGTTGAGGTTGTTGAGGCCAAGACTTTAACAGATAAAATTAGAGAACATAGAGAAAGACATCCGAATGACAATAACACTAAAAAAAACAACAAAGGGATAGTTTGGAAAAAACCAACTCAAAAAGATAAGCAGTTGAAAGAATTTTACAAAGCAAATGTTTGGACTTCTTTTGGTTCTAACGGTTGGGTTGCTTTACCTATAGAGGATGAAGAACAATGACTTGGTGTAGAAATATGACTTACGATGGCATAAAAAAGAGAAGAGTATTAGTTCCTAAGATGAAACTTAGAGAGCGAATTGATGAACCAGTTGATGAACCAAAGAAATACAATTTTACAGAAGAATACAAGAAACTTATGAAATCTTTGAAGGCGCAAGATGAAAAACAAAAAGCCAAACAAGACGAAGTTAATTACAAGAAATTGTATGAAGAACTTAAGGAAGAACACGAAAATCTTAAGCAACGGTTAGAAAATGACAATCAAACCCTTAGCGGAAATAGCAACATACAGATTTCAGCAGGTAAAGATGTAAATATAACAATAAGTGAAGGAGATAAATTTAGCGATTCAGTAAATATGGAGGAAAGAAAATGAAAGCAGTAGGAGAATATGTAATAGTAGAGCAAGAAGTATCGTCGGCAAGTAGAATTATGATTAAAGAGAATAATGTTGGGAAAGTGATTGATTGTCAAATAGACAAATCACTCATTGGTAAAACTGTTATCTTTAGTGAAGCGAAGACGATACAAGAATATGATGGATATAAGTTTGTGCCAATAGCACAAGTAATGGCGGTGATTGAATGAATGATATAGAGTTATACGAAGATATTTTGTTAAAAATGATTGATGTAACGGAAAATGGAGATTTGTTTAGAGAGGAAATAGATGATAGGCTTTTAATCGGTGAACTAGAGTTTTTGTTAATGATGATAAAAACACTATTGAATACAATTCCTGAAAAGAAACAAGCCTATGATTTGTGGAGAGGAATACAAACAAGGTTGGTGGAAGAATGATAATACATGGAAATGAAGTAAAAGAAAAGTTGTTGGAAGGAATTAATTTAGTTGCTAATACAGTAAAACCTACACTTGGCCCACAAGCCAAAACCGTTATACTGCAAGGTAATCCTCCTGTTATTATTAACGATGGAGTAACCATTACAAGACATATTAGTAGCGAAGACCCTTATGTTCAGATGGGTATTCAGATGGTTCAAAATCTAGCACATAAAGCACAAGAAGGAAGCGGTGATGGGACTACCACTGCTTGTATTTTAGCACAAGCATTTTGTAATGCAATACATAATCACAACAGCAAACTAGATTTAACCACTCATGAATTCATGGGTCTTCTTGATGATTTTACAAATCAAGTGGTAGAGCAATTAGATTCAATGGCTACAGAAATACAAGATGCCGATATTATCGAAGTTGCTACAATAGCGGCAAATAACGATAGGGTTCTAGGTAAACTAATTAGTGATGCTTTGGCTAAAGTAGGTAGAGACGGTATTGTTACAGTAGAAGAATCTAAATCGCATAATACAGAACTGGTGATAAGAGAAGGTATGGAACTTACTGAAGGTTATATTAGTCATTTAATGGCTAACACCGCTAATGGAAGAACTGTGTTTAGTAATCCTCTTATCTTTATTTCTAATATTCATTTTAAGAATTTTAAGGATTTAATTCCTATGTTAGAATTGGCTTCCGCTAATAGTAGGCCACTAGTTATTTTCTGTGGTGGTATGTCAGGTTCAGCATTAAACAATTTAGTTATGAATCTAATGAATCAAACGGTAGAATGTTGTGCTATACTTGCACCTAATTTTGGCGATAAGCAACTAGATGAATTAGCCGATATTCAATCATTAGTAAATGGTAAGTTATTTACTCAAGAGAGCAAAGACGACCCTACTAATATTGTATTGAGTGACTTTGGTAGTTGTGAAAACATTACAGTAACTAAGGAAAAAACAATTGTAGTTGGCGGTGTCGGTGATGCTGAAAAACAAATAAAACTTCTAAAGGGTCAATTAGATGACATGGAAGGTTTCGACAAAGCCCGTATTAAATCTAGAATATCTAGACTAAAGGGTGGCGTGGCAACAATAAAGGTCGGTGCTTCTTCTTCCTTAGAACTAAGAGAAAGGAAGGAAAGATTAGACGATGCTCTTAATGCTACTAAAGCGGCATTAGCAGAAGGGATTGTTTTGGGTGGCGGAACTTCATTAGCCCATGCAGGTGATAAGGTAAAAACAAAGTTCAATTTCTTAGCGCATTCCCTTTATGCTCCATATAATACACTATTGCTTAATAGTAACCATGAAGGTAATTGGCATGACGATGATTTAGTGGGTTCTTTAGGATTCAATGCTCTTACTGGTGATTACATGGATTTGGAAGTAGCGGGAGTATTTGACCCTGTTAAGGTAACTAAGAACAGTTTCTTAACTGCCATGTCAATAGCAAAATTGTTCCACACTACAGATGTTGCAGTATTATTAGAGGAATAAATATGAATTTTAATGTTGTAAAAAGAAAACAAAGAAAATCTAGAAGGTCTAAACCTAAAAAGAGTGTTTGGACTCCATTAGTTAAATTAGAAATAACACAGGAAAACTTCCCTAATACTGATATAACTAGTTTAGAATATGATGAGTTTTGGAGTAATGATGAATATGTTGTTAAAGTATATTATCCTAATAACCCAACTCATCAGTTTCCTAATAATAAGTTTACATGGTTAAGTATTAGAAATGCTAAAAACTCTCATCATGCACATGATTGGAGAGACATGCAGATGATAAAAAATGAAATTTGTGGTGAAGAAAGAACTGCCGTAGAAATTTAT
>Ga0160423_10002362_pt1 | contig 15763 bp, 12 predicted proteins | sample CRUFie14St8metaG_FD_108191 | JGI IMG/M metagenome (GOLD analysis project Ga0160423, IMG submission 108191) | Marine microbial communities from the Costa Rica Dome - CRUD Field 142mm St8 metaG | ecosystem: Environmental > Aquatic > Marine > Oceanic > Photic zone | place: Costa Rica: the Eastern... | reverse complement strand
CTTCCACTTTACAGAGAGTTGTACGTTTGATCCGGAGAGAAATCTGATTCTCGCTATGAACAGGGGGAACGACGGAGGGACCGATGATGGCTTTGTATCTCTTATCAATCCGGACGGCAGTGTTCACACATCAAAATGGATCGGAGCAAGTCGTGATGGATTAGAATTGCGAGATCCTATTGGAAGCGCTATTGCAGGGAATCTCCTCTTTACGGCAGATAATGGCTCGAGAGAAGTTCGGACTTTCAGTCTTGATACTGGCGCACCAATATCCGCAGTTGCAATTCCTGGAGAAGGGTTTATCAATGGAATAGCCGGAAGAGAAGATGGCGCCTCCTATTTATCCGACACAACTCAGGGAGTAATTTATGAAATATCGTCAGATGGCAGCGTATCAATATTTGCCGAAGGAATGCCCCTCAACCGCCCAAATGGAGTGGCCCTAGATAATGACGGTAACATAGTGGTCGTAAACATAGGTGACTCAGCCGTCATAACATATAACCAGGATGGTCAGGTGATCAACCAAGAGACCGCCGTTGAAGGTGGTAACGATGGAGTGGTTGTCCTAAGTAATGGTACGAAGTATGTCAGCAGTGTTCGATTCGGCAGCGTCTCAAGAATAGATCGCCAAGGAAATGCGCAGATTATCGCGAGAGGGATACCAAGCGCTGCATCCATGTGCTACGACTCGAGACAGAACCAGTTGGTGATACCTATGAACCCGAACAATAGTTTGGCATTCATACGCTTGTGACATCGGCGAGGTTAATCGAAATATACTTCTCTTAATCAGGGGGCACTTACCCCATCGGTAGCTTGAGGCATTTTCACAGAATGCCTCGGATACTCCGCTGCCTGGCGATGCCGTGAAAGACTCAAAAAATTTCGAAACTTTTCAATTAAGGTCTCTTGACTGAAGGAGAACTCAAATTAAGGATACGCTAAACGCTTATCGAGCCTTCTGCTGTTTCAAAATCAACATCAAATGAGTCGGCAATCCTCTCTGCTGTAAGGACTAGTTTTGGTTCCCCTGCATATGCTACGCCGCCATCTTTTAATAGGAAGACGACATCTCCATATCTTCTGACCGATGCAATATCGTGAATCACCACCACTACACCGATTCCGCTATCTGCAGCTGCCCTCAGAATTCTCATGACTGTTTGTGCTTGTTTAAGATCCAAAGAAGCCGTAGGTTCATCAAGCAACAGGAATTTTCCTCCGCTAACTGAAGCGTCTTCGACAGATACTTGTGCAAGCGCTTTAGCCAAAAGAATTCTCTGTTTCTCACCCCCTGAAAGTGTCATCAGTTCCCTTTCAGCTAAGTGCAGCGCGTTAACGATCCGTAAGGACTTCTCAACGTACTCTGAGGATAAAACAAGGTTCTCTGCGAACGGTGCTCGTCCCAGCTGGACCATCTCCCAGACCTTGAGCCCAAATGCAGGAGAGGTTTGCTGTGGCATCACTGCTCGACGCAGCGCGAGTTCCCTCGCTGAATAAGAGGAGACTTCTGCTAGATTCAAGAGAGTGGTTCCACTTGTCGGAGCAAGATCGCCCGACATCAATTTTAACGCAGTTGATTTTCCAGCCCCATTTGGGCCAACTATCGCGGAGAGCTTACCGGCCTCACAGCTTATGTTCACATCCTTAAGTAATCTCTTTCTATCGATAGTGTAATGTACTTTTTCCAGACGCAGGCTCATGGCATCCAGCCCTTGTATCGAACGAGAAGCCAAATAAAAAAAGGAGCCCCGATTAAACTAGTTATTATCCCCAATGGGAGCTCAGCAGGAGAGACCGCAACGCGGGCAAGAATATCGGCAGTCAAAACCAAAATAACACCAAGTAGCGCTGAGCCCGGGAGGACTAATCGATGATCAGTTCCTACCATGAGTCTAATTAAGTGAGGCGCGACTAGCCCAATAAAACCTATTATTCCTGAGACAGAAACGGCAGCCGCCGTAGTCATTGCTGGAAGTATGACCATTCTGCGTTTCAGCCTAGCCGTATCGCAACCCAAGTGCTTCGCGTCAATTTCTCCGATTGCGAAAAGATTTAGGTTTTCCGCATCTCTCAAAATCAACGTCGAGGCTACGGCCACAACAAGCATAGAGGGCCATATCTTAGTCCATATTGCTCCTCCAAGACTTCCTAAGGTCCAGAAGTTGATAGATCGTAGTTGCGTATCGTCGCTCATAAAAACGAGGAAGCCAAGAGCCGCAGCCGCGAGCGCATTTATAGCGATGCCGGATAGGAGCATAGCCGCAACGGAAACATGACCGCGCTTAAATCCGATTCGGTATACTAAAACCATCGCGAATAGGGAGCCAAGAAATGCAAAGACTGGAAGCGCAAATACCATGAGGAACTCAGGTATAAATGTGAGGGTCGAACCGAAGATGATCCAGATAGACGCACCAAGAGCACCACCTGAAGAAACCCCAATCAGCCCAGGGTCAACAAGAGGGTTCCGAAAAAGACCCTGGAGTGCCGCACCAGAAATCCCTAAAGCCGCGCCCACGAAAACACCGAGGAAAACTCTTGGTAATCTTATCACACTCACTATTGCCGAAGAGCCTGACATGGCCGTTGGATCCGCACCAAGAGTTCGCCTAAGCCCTTGCCAGATGGCAGAAATTGGTATTTCGACAGGTCCCGTGAGAATTGAAATTATCAGGGCTACTAGGGCCATGCCTCCGAGTATCGAAAGAGCGAACACTCGTTTCGTTTTTGATCGGTTAGATAAGTGTAAAATTGGGTTTGTATGGACGCTGCTTTCCATTATTCTTCGATAGATATTGTTACGCCCAGTCCCTCATGGAATCGATCAGCCACATATGCAATCGCTTCGGGTAATCGGGGGCCAAATCCAAGAAGAAACAAACCATCTATTGATAAGATATTCCCCGATCGAGCTGCGGGAGTCATTCCCAATGCGGGATGCGCCTGAATAGCCTCTAACCCACCTAAAGATGCTAGGGAGTGCTCCATCATCATGATTACGTCAGGTCTAGCATCAGCCAAAGCCTCATAAGAATAAGCTTTGTAGCCGCTCTGATTTTCAAAGATGTTTTCACCTTTAGCTAGATTGATTATCGCGTCAGCGGCGGTATCTTTTCCAGCTGCCATGGGGGACCCATCTGATGCACTCATCAGAAACAGAACCCTTGGCTTGCGCGAAACAGCAGCTAACTTCTCATCAATCTTCTGCATCTTTGCAATGATGTTTTGCGAAAGATTCTGGGCTTCAGACTCCGCGTCGAGAGTTTTTCCAATAGTATCTATGCGTTGCAATAGACCAGCTAGATTAAACCCGTCCTCAGTCAAAACAAATGGAATGCCGGTTTGCCTTATCTGCTCTACTACTTCGGGCGGTCCAGTCTCTGAAGATGCGATAATCAAATCGGGTGATAGGGACAAGAGGCCCTCCGCGCCTAACTGCCTGACATACCCGACGTCGGGAAGAGTCGTAACACTCTCGGGGTGAAAACTTGTAGTGTCTCTGCCGATAACCTGATCAATTTTCCCGAGTGCATAAATTATTTCGGTTATATCACCGCCGATACTAATAACACCCCTTGACTCTTGCGATGATTCTCCGCAACCTACGATTAACAATAACGTGACAAATGCTAATGCCCGTCCGATGGTTTTTGAGATATTCCTTTGGTGCAGTATTCTCAATGAATGGCTCCCTCATAAGCTTGGAAGTTTTTCGACTATGTCTCGCCATCCAGGCAATTCAATTTTCCCCGGCTTTCGCTCACCGAAAAATTGGCAAAAACAATAACCTGCCTCATTGAATATCTCGACAGAAGTGACGATCCCGTCGGAAGTCGGCTTCCGCACTTCCCAAATGCTCTCCACTGCATTTTGATTCAAGTGAAGGTTGAAATTTTTATCCAAAATATTTAGCCAATGCCCGACAATTGCAGTCCTATGAATAGTTCCAGTGTGAATCTGAATACACCCCGGATTTCCGACAAAACACATTATTGATGTTTGGTCCTTTACAGCATTCTGGAGGAGTTCTTCTAGGCAGTCGTTCTCCAGCCTTCTGGTAAACTTTCCTTCAGCCAGCCGCATCGACTGGTGTCGCCCGACACCAAATTCATGCAACAGACCAAAAAAATGATGGGTGTCCTTTAGGTTTTCCCAATGAGTAAGAAAATTGGGCACATCCACATCTTCATCAGCCGCATTATTTCTTACAATTGGCAAATTGTGGGTATTGATGGGTGTCTCTTGGTCTTGTGCGGAAAATCGTTCTACCAAGGTAAAATAGGACTCCAACCGGCTATCTTTGGGAAGATAAACCTTGAGAACAGCCTGACCGTCGATATCAAAAAACTGAAGGCTATGTCGTTTGCCTGAGGCTACTTCCTCTGCCACAGCAAATCCAAAATGCCAATGGCTCATGAAGAGGCGCAAATCGATGTCCCTATTCAGAACTATTCCATGCCCAGGCCCGATACTAATGTTGTTGAATTCCCCATGCTTTTCATGAACACATTCTTCATTCCGGGTTAAGACCATTACCGGGCCCAGGCTCGGCATGGAACGAATAATCTCTGCCCAATCGCCCTCAAGTCTTATGATGTCCTTATTTGTCCGACTCCCCAATAACTCTGCCTCTGACGTACCAATTTTAAGTGCTAAATCCCTAGCCCTCATTTTGGGATACTCCAATTTGAGCTGCTCAAACCTCATCCGTACTTCCGTCCTCGCTAGACGTGTTGGCTCGGCTCTTTGAGTAGGCGTTTTCATCATCGAAATTTGCTGCTATGCAACTTTAATTAACTTAAGTTGTCTTTTTGACTCACGTTTATTGATGTAATGGCGTACACTTTTGCGCCTTAATGGTAATGAGAATCATTATCATTAAAGGCAACATTTTTTGCAAGTCGGATTTAATAGATGTTGCTGTCGTTTCCTGAGATTTACCGGGGGCGTGCCGATGGAAAAGTATTTCCTGCCAATGGTGAGTGCTGCTAGAGCGCGTCAAATCGTTAAAGAACCGGCTCATCTGGACCCGATATAGACCGTTGCGGCGCAACTGGTTACAACAGCAGGCAACTGATAAAGTCAGTTTTTACAACAGGACATAAAACGAACGCTATTGTGGTGATCTATAGTTGATTGTCTGCCAAGGACTCATAATCCGTCGGTCCCAGTTTCAAGTCCTGATTGGCCCACCAACTAAATAAATAAGTTACTTGCGGCTAAACATAAGACGAGGGAATGCAATTAATATGGCCGGGTCTCTGATAAGCACATTGAACTCGCCGTCTAAGCGTATTACTCAGACACAAATTCTTTCACTTCACTTTCAGATAGTAGTGTCTGCGTGTTTGTGGCTGTTAGCGCCGCAGCAAGGTCTTGATGCGGCAGTGCAAGATTCAACTCAAAGCACATTCTCGATGTTTGATGGTCATTCATATCAAATAATCACCACTCCAAAGTCTTGGCCTGAGGCAGAAGAATATGCAACCTCCACTGGCGGCAGGCTCCTTGTGATTAATTCTTTTCAAGAAAATGCCTTTATCGAGAGAATCATGTCAAATTACGGGCAAGTTGCGCCTGATGGAGGTGGAGCTGAATATCACTGGCTTGGGGCATCAGACTCGCTTAATGAAAATGACTGGGCTTGGGTAGATGGTTCAACACTTAAAACAACCAAAATTGCTGGTCGCGCATTCTGGGGCAATGGCCCAGGCCATGGACTTGGTGGAAGCGAACCAGATAATTTCGAGAATCAAGACTGCCTAGCTATGGCAGTCACAGCATGGCCTGTGGCTAATCCGAATTTCTACGGTGCGGTGGGGCAGTGGAACGACATTGATTGTGAAAACAGACTGAACTTCATTGTTGAATATCCGATTGATGCCACTTATTCCGATGGCCAACTAACCGCAGAGAATATAAGTGTCGGAGACGAGAGGTATCGAGCAGAATTGCGATTAATTGAATGCGCTTCTATTTGCTTTCAAGTTTTTAGCGCAACAGAGATCCAAAATGGCAGCCAATTATCGATTAACGATGTTTCTGAAAATATTCTCAGGTTGAGAAAGGTAAACGTAGGATCAAAATCCTATGACGTTGCTCTCAAACTTATTGATCCGAACAGTTTAATTTTCACTTTGGACTCTGCCATTGAAAAATTTTCAATTACAGCAGTGCCAGGTGAAACATGGGTGACAGCAACAATGGAACAGGTTGGCTTGGACGCAGAGAAATTCCAAAAGGTTGTGGACTATGCATTCGGAGAAGGGCAAAACACTCAGGGGCTCGTAGTAGTACGGCATGGGGCAATCGTCTTTGAGCGATATGCCGAGGGTTCAAATAAGGACACAATAGCAACTTCTTGGTCGACGGCCAAATCCTTCACTAGCGCTTTAGCCGGAATCGCAATCGATAGGGGATTTGTTTCTTCTGTTGACGCGTCCGCAGCTGAGTTCATTTCCGACTGGTCAGAAGATGGGAGGGCAAATATAACACTGAAAGATTTGTTGCTCATGTCTTCAGGATTAAGTGAGATTGGGGACGATAGCACCAGCATGTATATTGGCGTCAAAGATGAAAATGACCAATATAACGCCGTCAACAATGTCCTGTTCTCTATTAATAGAACCGTGAACCCCGAGCGCGCCAGATGGTTGGGCGCTGGATATACTTGGAATTATGCTAATTCTGACACCCAAATTATTGGCGAAATTATAGAGCGTTCAGCTAGTAAATCTTTATTTGATTTTGCACGCGAGAATCTTTTTTCAAAGATCGGCATTTCAGCTGCATGGTGGACAGATAAATTCTCTAATTATATGGCTTACTGTTGCCTAGATATGACGAGTAGAAATTTTGCCCGGTTTGGCTTGTTATACGCAAGAGATGGAAAGTGGGGAGACGTTCAAGTTGTGCCGAGCGAATACGTCATTGAATCTACGGCTCCTTCAATTGTGATAACGGAAGACCTTCCATTAGGTTATGGATACCAATGGTGGCCGGACAGATCCGGGAAATGGTTTGCAGCTAAAGGTAGCAGGAGCAATAATATTTATGTTCATCCCGGTCTAGATGTTGTAGTGGTTAGAAATAGCCTTTACACAAGAATTGGGAGTTCCAATTCGAGGGAGAATGGCTCCTATCACTCTACGGAATTTCCAGCTGTCTGGGACGATAGCGAGTTTTTTAAACTTGTCATCGAGTCTGTGGATTAGGTAGAGAGCTTAATCAAAAAAATAGTTCGTCTGGCTCTATAAGCACAGTCAACGTTGCTTGTCCTTATCCCAGTAAATGCCCCATGGGTAATTTATCCAAAAAGAGGTTCCCCCTAAGGGTGGGCGCTCTCAGATCGCAGTATGTTTTAAGGAGGCAGAATCTACTTTAGACCAAATTTAGACCCCTGCGGCGCAACAGACCTAAACCGATGACAATAAGTGAAAATAAAAGAGCTCTAGTGATACCTTTCTTTAAGTGACGCAGGATATTGTGGTGAGTTGTGGTTGATTGGCTACGACGGCCTCATAATCTGTCGGTCCTGGGTTTGATTTCTAGTGGGTCCAAAAGATTAACGTCTGATTAATACGACATTTTTAAAATAATTAGTCAGAAGCCCCCTCTCACCTTAATAATCCCTATGAATACTACATAGTGACTGTATCTAGCAGCATCCTGCACAGATCCTTACAAGAAATGGGATTTAAATTAGCTCCCTAGGGGTCTAAATCCCGGCTCGAATTTGGTCAATGCAGCCGCTCTGCCTAAGTCTCGGCTAAACTCTTTAGTCAGCTTTGAAATAACTAGCTAAATCTGGAATCCGAGGAGACCTGAGAAACCCGGATTTTATTGAGCTGCAAAACTCTTTCGTAGAGCGTCTAGTAAAGGTTCGAGAACTCCAACCTGACTGAAGTCGTCCTTATAGTATCCGGTATACACAGCAACAACATCCAATAAGGGATTAACAAGAATTCCCTGACCTCCCCAACCACCCTTAAACATGAACCCGTCATCATAGACACGGTCCCACTGATATGAATTGTGTGATCCATCAATATTAACAAGATTCGGATTTGGTTGATTTAGGAGCAAATCTAGAGTTTCTTCAGAAACAATCTTCTTGTTCGACACGACCCTGTAGGAAGGAGTAAAAAGTAGGCCGAACCTCGCCATATCCCTCATGTTTGACAGAAACCCACCATGCGTAAGCGGAATTCCGTATCTATAAGCAAGAAAAGAGGCATCTGCCTCCGCTCCTATTTTGCTCCAAATCTCCTCAGTGAAGACTTCTTGGAAAGGCTTCTGAGCAATACTTTCGACCAACCATCCGAGAATGAAGGTGTTGACCCCTGAGTATGAAAACGATGTGCCTTCGGCACTCACGCGCTCCGCCTTGAGTGTTCGGAGAAAGTCATAGGGGTTGTCAGGAGAGTTGTCGTCTCGGTAACCATCTCCGATCGCCATCGAATATTGGTAGTAGCAGGACGCGCGGTCAGTGTAATCGTCTTGGCAGTCAAGTCCCGATGACATATCTAGAATATTCCTCACTTTAATGCCTGAAAATGCAGATGACAAAAGTTCAGGTATGTAGAAATCAATCGGTCTCGCCGTATTAATCAGCCCTCTCTCCTCAAACAGTCTTACTAATAGTGCCGGCATGACTTTAGTTACAGACCAATATATAGGTTTCTCATAAGGCTGCATCCTAGGGTAGGATTCGAATACTATCTCCCCTTGGTGCAGGATAATCATCCCTAATGTGGCTGACGCTTCTTTTGATATAAATGCATCAAGGTCAAGTGAGCCATCTTCAGTCCCGACCCGAAACTGAATGGATCTCTGGGCTTTTTTAAGGGTACTTACAGGGCCTTGGCGATAAACATTAACGGTGGGAAAGAGCTGGTGAACATTCTTATGCATCCATGCCATTTGCTCCCCGGTCTCTGTCCACCATATGTCGTCAACCGGAACCGATAAATGTCGAGCAGAAGTCCAGGGCCTTTCAAGAGAACTATCCAGTAGGTCATCATCCTGACAATACGCAACTATTGAGGCGCTTAAGGTAAAGTCACAAACAAAGGCTAAACATATGAATTTAAGCGACATCTTTTGAGTCATAATAAAAAGCCGCCTCGCAATATCGGCCCTTAAAAAATCCTAGCTAGCTTTAAGTTTGGTGAGATTCGGGAGAAATCATCAAGTCTTAGAATTCGCAAGCCGGCTTGAAATTGAGTGAACATGTTGAGCGGTAGTCCCGCAGCAACCTCCAACGATATTCGCGCCATGATCAAGCCAATTCATCGCAAAGTCAGCGTAAAAGCTTGGAGTAAGGTCATCTCTCATCTGTAGTGATCCATCCGTGCTTTTACTCCCATCTAGTAGCCAATCTTTTGGCACACAGGAGAATGCGTTGCCATAACCACCAACGTATGTAGCCCCGCTATCTACAAGTGACGCCATCGCGTCAGTTATTCTCTCTGGCAGGCAGCAATTAGCTAATATACCAAGGGGATCAGATGAAATAAGAAGCTCTATACAATCGGTCAAAGATTCACCACTTCTTAAGCGGTTCGGCTCATAATCATCAAGAGTTAAACCAATCATGACTGGCTTGCTGAAGGTATTAGCTGCTTTGAGAGCAGCCCGAGCTTCATCAATTGAGGACATAGTTTCAAATAGGAAGAAGTCAACATAGGGTTCCAACAAATGCATCTGACGATTATAAAGATCTATTAGCAGACCGCCGTCCAGGACTCTATCGGGCCGGTAGCTCCCATTTTGAGGCGGCAAACTGCCAGCAACAAGAATCTTACTATCCGAGGCTTTCGATGCTTGGTGCGCTATCTCTCCCGCCAAGAGATTAAGTTCGTCGAACCGGTCTGCTAGTCCTTCCTTCTTTAAATCAGACAAGATAATCCCATAGGAATTTGTAGTGATTATATCTGCTCCAGCTTGAATATTTTCACTATGGATTTCTTGAACTACATCAGGTGCAACTAGTAACGCATTTGCAGACCAAATAGTATTAGGCACATCCACGCCCTTCATAGACAAGGTTTTTCCCATTCCCGAGTCTAAAATTTTGACGGTACCGTCTAAATTGAGATTTCTTATGTGGTCGACCATGCTAATCTCTAGGAATGACTATCAAAGGTTTAAATAAAGACAGGACTTTTAATATTACGCCTCTGAATTCTATTTGTGGAATTTCCTGAGAGTACGGACTATGGATATAGCCATAAGAATATACAGCAGCGTTATTGGCAAAGAGCCAACCAATGATGCTGTCTGAAGCTCACGTAGACCGCCCACATACAGAAGGGTCAATGGCAATGCTCCTAAACCCAAAGCCCAAAATACTCGCAGCCATCGAGCCGGCTGTTTAGACTCACCGAAACTTTTTGAAGAACCTGAAGCCAACACATATGAAGCAGAGTCGTAAGTCGTTGCTGTAAATATAAGGCCAATAACCGCAAGGTACGCTAACCAGACCTTTGGATATGGTAAAAAGGAGATTACCTCCGACATAATAACAGCTGGACTTATGCCTTCACCTACTTTTTCTACTAAATCGTAAGTCCCATCTAATTGAAGACTCAAGCTAAAATTACCCAGAACTATAAAAAACAGTGCGCATCCCGCACTACCGTAAGCAAGCACCCCCACAATTATCTGCCTAATTGTCCTGCCCTCTGACACTCTAGCAACAAAGATGCCCATGAATGGCCCCAACGCTATCCACCATGCCCAATAAAAAACAGTCCAGGATTCCACAAAGTCATTCCGCTCTCGAGGATCGCTCCAAGTTAACATTTCAAAAAAACCATCTGCGAAAGTTCCTAAAGAAACTAAACCCATCTCCAGAATAAACTTGCTTGGACCAAGAAGAAACACGGAACCAATGAACAACAACGCTAGAAATACGTTTACTGTGCTCAACACTAAAATGCCTCTTTCTAAACCTCGATAAACGCTAAATGTGATGAGCATTGTCGCCAGCGTTATGACGCATATCTGCAATAATACAGAATCTGATATTTGAATTAATTCACTCGTTGCTGCTGAAACTATCGCAATGCCGAATCCTAAGCCTGTAGCAGAGCTCGCGATTACTCCAAAGAGGAATGACAGATCTACCACTCTGCCTGGCCAACGGGTCGTGAACTCTTTGAGTATCGGACGGCAGGCCTCACTTAAACGGAAATTCGAGCTACCTTCTAAGTAATACGAACAGCCAAGGGCAATAGCGGGAAGACAATAGAATGACCAGCCAATCGGGCCCCAGTGAAATAATCCGTAAGCCTGAGCCCACTCCAGAGATTCATCGGATAGCGGGGGTAATCCAAATGGCGGATCAACATAGTAAAATACCCATTCTGTGCCGCCCCAGTAAATCAAAGACCCACCAATGCCAGAGCAAAAAAGCATAGAAGCCCATTTTAGAGTTGAGTAATGCGGCTTCTTTGTAGCGCCCAATACTATCGAGCCGTATGAACTAAACGCGAGCCAAAAAAGGAAGCCGAGGGTGAAAATTGCAGCAAATATATAGACAACGCCAATCCGAGTAGTCACAAAGACGTAAAGCTCGTCAAGGAACAACGTGCTGGATTCGGGGCGCATCATGAAACCCGCAGTGATAATCAATAATAAGCCCGAACTACCGAAGAACACAGCTGTATCAATAGACGCTTCCGGGACGGGTGTGCTCACTTTTGTTGAGCCATAAGATTTCTTTGAATCAGCCTCTCGCTTGGATAAACCGCTAGTCAACCTGTAGACCCTCCTCTCAAAATTCTACCTTCCGCCATCAACTTCCAAAGCGCCCAAACAAACACTGGTTCAGAGAACTACGAATGTGAACTACCGTAATCATCGTTGGTACAAGCAGGTCACGAGTTGATTTCCACAAGCAGTGGGGTCGATTCATTCCAGTAAATTCCAGATTAACATAAGCAGTTACAATATAACCCATACCGTCCCACCAGTTGACGCACTGATCGGACCCGGACACTGCCCAGATGCTGCGCAAGATGCCTTGCGCCAATCAAAATAAAGGGGGGGGGACGATAAGCAGCCCAGAGTCGATTAATCTTTCCTCTGTTAGCAACTCGCTTTCGGGATAGCCATTTCGCTGCAGAATAAAGGCGAGTAAGTCAAGGTAAGAAGTAGTCGACAGGCTGCCAGGGGCATTCGTCGGCATCTCTTTCCTCATTTTTTCAAATAGTTCGCTTAGCGGACGATTTTCCCATAGGAAAAGAAAACTCATACCTATTAGCCCTGGACTATTGCTATTGCCGCGGAGATCGCTGGCATGACAAGAGACACAAGCGGTCATATAAATATCTCTACCACGACTAGCCTGCTCGGTCTCGTAAAGGCCAGCATGCAGAGGGTGAGCAGTCTGGGCCGATGGATAACCGGTCGAGCAAAAAGAGAGAAGAAGCAAAATAATTTGTAGGAATCTTGATGTCTTCATTCTAGTCAGGTAGCGCAAATATATGGATAGAATTGCCATTCCGTGGTCGTTTGATTTCTGGCGAAAGATCTCTTGGAAGCACAGAGGCCCAGCTGGCACCGCTCGTTGCTGCAGGAAGGGCAATGTATTGCTTGCCATCCACAGAATAGCTAATGGGAAATCCTTGTGCTGAGGTATTGACTCTCGTCTGCCATAGCCTATCACCTGTTTCAGAATCGATAGCATAGAAATAACGATCGAAGTCACCAGCAAATACCAGTCCACCAGCTGTAGTTAGAGTTGCAGTATTTACCGTTGGCCGAGAGCGGTAGCGCCAAACCACGTCACCGTTAGGGATTGATAATGCTAAAATTTCGCCGAGATTACCTTCAGCATCAGGGTGAGGCGTATTGATCCGACGCACAGGTCCCGTGCCACCGCCACCCAAAACTTGCTCTACTGGGCCAAAGGTCGCCAACTCACAATTAAGCGTGATCGGGATAAAAAGCATCGACAGCGTTGGATCGTAGGACATAGCACGCCAACTCTTGAATCCTGAAGTGCTTGGACACATGTCCAACTGCTCACCAAGCCGCGGAATCATACCATCGCGATAACGTATCTCCCCTGTATTCAGATTGAGAGAGACAATGTTTTGATAACCCAAATCTATAGCATTGATGTACTCACCACTGATGCGATCGAGTTGCCAGAGAATGCCAAGCTTGCCGATCTTAAACAGAGATTTACGCCCTTCAATATCAATTAATAAGTTCTCAAAAACTTCATCCATATCGTGGGTTTCACCGGGAAGATGCTGGTAATACCACTTCATTTCTCCCGTGTTGGGGTCTAGAGCCAGTGTTGAGTTTGTAAAGAGAGCATCTCCGTCCGTGCCACGCGCCACCCTTGCCCATGGTTTCGCTTGAGCAGTTCCCCAGTAAATTAAATTAGATTCAGGATCATAACTACCCGCCACCCATGCATCGCCTCCAGCACGAAATTGCAGCGGCAGATCACCCCAAGTTTCTCCTCCCGGTTCTCCGGGACGAGCAACTGTGGAGGTGCGCCAAATCTCTTCACCTGACTCGGGACTATGGCCAGTGATGAAACAGACATCATTTTTGTAGCGAGTACAACCAGTAATCCCCGTGACTAACACACCATTAGCAATTATCGGTCCCGCAGTGTAGTGATAGCCTAAAGCCGGATCGGCAACTCTAGTTTCCCATCTCAATTCGCCATTTTCCGCATTAAGTGCAACGATACTTGCATTTTCAGTGGCTGCGAAAATTTGATCACCATATATAGCGATGTTCTTCTGCACGCCACGACCTACGCCGGCATAGGCGCTAGTGGGCATGGCGGCATCTCCTAGCTCTTCTGCTGTAATCGGATTAGCCCCTTCCGCAATTGATGTTAATCCCGGCCGATATTCCCAAATCAGATCGCCAGTAGCAGCATTAAGCGCTTGGATAACGCCCCGAGGATTAGGTAGGAACATAATTCCGTCATGGACTAGGGGTGCCGCTTGGCCTGCACCCGTATCGTCCATTGACCAGGACCATATAAGTCGAAGGTTATTAACGTTACTGCGATTAATTTGATCGAGACCACTATACCCCCAGCCTTTAACCCCGCCACGCCAGCTCAGCCATGATCCCTTGGGGGGATTTTGTAAGAGCGCGTCAGTGACTTCTGTCAGCGCTAGATTTTGTGCAGAAGAGGGCGCAATTAGACTTGAAGTTACAGTTAGCCAGTAGATTTTTTGCACGAGGCCAAATGAGACTTTGCTCTTCTGTATGCTTGCTTCAATGCTTGTCATATTCAATGCTCCCTAGGTGCCAAAAGAATCTGTCCATCGCCGGGCACGGGTAAATCACGCATAGATACTTTTTCTAATATGCCATGCGAGTTTTGGGCGTCGATAAATAATCAACGCCACAGCAACTCTCTTGTATAATTGCGCGCCCTCTAGCACCCATAACCTGATGCATTTGCTAAATGATTAGGATCACCCCATGACGCTTTTAGGGAGAGATAGTTAATTTATTGGCACCCACCAACTTGTACTTGGTACTAACTCAGAAGACTCTAGACATTTCGATTATGAATTATTAAGCAGACCACCTATCCGGTTGATCCCAGCCGTAATCAAGACTTTCATATGTTGAATCGAGCGAGCTTTTTCCTCTGAGGTTCCGCGCAGATCCTTCTCCCATTACATTCATACAATGAACAAAGGACATTCTAGCCCCAAGTGCAGTTACTCGGTCTTTTCCTCCATCACCTTGTTGGGATCGCCGCGGAAGATAATGTAACTGATTACATCGGTATCGATCTTAAGCCAGCCATGGGGCATGCCTTTAGGGATAATAGCGATATCGCCGGGCTCAACGTACTGCTCCACACCACCTCGAATCTCACCACGCTCCATTGGACCAAGCAGAGAGCTGACGCTAGATTCAATGTCGTCGAACTCACCGCCGGTAACCATGGTGCCGGTACCAGAAACTATATAGTAAATCTCGTCAAGGTCCGGATGGGCAATTCCTGATGTGGAATCCATTACTTCGACCTTTCTGCGCTGAACTACGGATACGCCCAGGTTTTCTTCGCCGACGTTGAGATGCCTGACCACAATGTCACTGACGGCTCGGCCCTCAGCCAGTCTGTCCAAGCCCTGCAGAAGCACTTGGTTTATTTCGCGCTCTGGGATAATGATTGACCCGCTGTCGTCGGCGAGAGCCGACAGAACTGGCAAAGTCTCGGCGAGCAATGCGATAAGAATCAGACGGTACATAGCTTTCTCCTAAGTATTGCCAGTGCTACAAAAACCGATCTAGGAATGTCCGTATTGATCGGTATCCGTTTATCTCGTTTTCTCGATTGCGAAAGCCATGGCCTTCATCAGGAAAGACGATATATTCCACATGAACATTATTTCGGCGTACGGCGGCGACCATTTCATCTGATTCAATCTGCAGTACACGGGGATCGTTAGCACCCTGCAGTACAATCATCGGCCTAACAATGTTTTCAGAATGAAACAAGGGGGATATTCGCTCCAGTCGCTCTTTGTCAACGGCGGGATCACCCATTTCGTCATAGAGCGCATCTTTTTGCGCTGCCCACCAAGGCGGAATATTCTCCAGGGTCCGCAGCCAGTTAGTCACACCGAAGATATCGACACCGACATTGAACACATCCGGCTCGAAAGCTAGCGCAGCCACAACCATGTAACCACCATAGCTTCCGCCGATAATGCCAACCTTATCAGGATCAGCGACGCCGGTGTCAATAAGCATT
>Ga0160423_10002361_pt1 | contig 15765 bp, 12 predicted proteins | sample CRUFie14St8metaG_FD_108191 | JGI IMG/M metagenome (GOLD analysis project Ga0160423, IMG submission 108191) | Marine microbial communities from the Costa Rica Dome - CRUD Field 142mm St8 metaG | ecosystem: Environmental > Aquatic > Marine > Oceanic > Photic zone | place: Costa Rica: the Eastern... | reverse complement strand
TCAAGACACGATAAAGCTTATCACCTTCTCTGCCTGCTACGTCTTTTGTGACCGCTTGGAGGTCTGAAGGGGTTGCTCCCTCTTCTGCAAACTCCATCAAGAACTCTAGAAATATCCTTGCACCTTGACGCCATTCGGCTTTTCCCTCAAGACGATTGTTTATTGCATCGCCAATTGCCCTAGCATCAGCACTTGCATCTTCAGGCACTTCTTGATCATTGCCTGCTTCAGACAACATTCTCTTTTGATAAGACTCTTTGATAAGTTGAACAAATTGGGATTTTGTTATTTTCATTGCTTGACCTCCAGCAGGTATCTATAAATAGTACTAGATCTTCCTTTTAGCCCTTTTGTGTAATTGAGTATCATTAGCTCGGATGTGTACAATGTCCCCATTGTAATTTATTTTGGCTATCTTGGTCCAAGAGTGATACTCAACCAGTAGTCCAACTCTCCACTCTGTATATTCTTTTGGTTCCCCATGAAATGTACATTGGCGAAATCTCACTAGATCTCCAACCCTCATGAGGAATACTTTACTACCAGGGTTTTTTCAGGCATTGTTACGACCTTTGAGAAATAATAATCAACATCTTCTGGTTTATAACACCACTTCACTTCCCAACAGCTTGGCTGGTCACTCTTTCTCATGACAAGTCCATATCCACCAGATCCAGTCTTGTCAAATAAATTAGTCTGTACTAAATCGCCTGCTTTCATATCTTATTACTCTTTCCAAAAATTTCTGACGGTTGCTCTCTGTATTCATTGAACTAATCTCTGTGCTCGGGCAGTCAACCGCTTGATGCATGGGTGCTTTGATAGTTTTTCCATAGTCTTTGACACCGGCTGCTATACCACAAGTCGGCGAACGACTAATACCAATAAAACCTACAGCATCTCCATAACGATTGGCAATCTCCTGGCTCTTTTCTTGAAGTTCTGAATATACTTCTTTCTTGCCTGCAAATGCTTTGACCTCGCCATCAACCGCTCGCAACCTGATTGTGGATCGGGGCGTGCCAAAGAGTTCGTGCTCTGGGCAGACGGGCACAAGTTCAAAGCCGTGTTCGGCTGCCCAGTCATGAATGTGTTGGTGTCGGCGGTTACTGCCGTTCCACCTCACATCGTCTCCATACACACAAGCGCTGATTAGTATTTTCATTGTGATACGAAAGCATACCCATCTTGACGTTCAATGTCAATAGTCATATCGGCAATATCTTTGAGACTATCCAAGTGAGTAATCAAAAGCACAGTCTTGTAGTAGCCCTTAATCATTTCCATCACTCGCATAAAGCCTTCAAGGTTTTCGGCGTCCAACGCTGTGCCTGGTTCATCCATAATCATAATGTCTGATTTTGGTAGAGTTGACACATTGGTTAGGGCGATGCGGATGGCAATGGCTGCGAGCGTCTTCTCTGCACCAGAAGCCATCTCTAAAGGTCGTGCTTCATATTTTGGATGCTTGATGAAGATGTCTAGCTTATTCTTTTCTGCCTCAAAGAAAATATCAAAGTCGGTGACGTTGGCTAGCACCGTGCTGATCTCCTCGTTGATAAGAGGTAACATCCGCTTCACAACATCATAACTGATTCCGTTGGGATGAGTGCATCGCATAAACAAATCATAGGCAGCGTACTCTGTCCGTAGGTCTTCCAGTTCTTGCTGCTTATCTTTAATGTTCGCAATCTGAGTTTCAATACCACCGTGGGATTTAACTAGATCCAGTACCTTAGTGTCACAGATAGCAATATCACTCTCAAGCTTTACCATTTTTGTTTGTAGATTTTTTTGTTCTTTAACAAGCTCCTCTCGATTCTCAATTGCCTCCTTGTTCGTTTCATACAAATCAATCTTGGTTCTGATGTTTGCCATCTCGCTGGTGAGAAGATGGATTTTATTTTTTATCTTTGCAAAAGATAGGTCAAGGTTGGTTGCTTCAGTACAAAGATCAGCATGTTCTTTGTCTCTGCTGATGTACAGTTTCCGCTCTGCTTCCAGAGTTTTTACGTCCATATCTTCCAGCTTAGCTGTCAATTGATTGTGGCGGCGCTTTAAATTAGTAAGCGTCTTCTTTACCTCTTGAAGAAGCTCCTTAGCTTCATAAGCATCTTTGATATATTTGCGGAGACCGCAGTCAGGACCGCAAGGTACTTCGTCAAGAGCATCGAGCTTCTTTTTGTAGACTGCTTGATTATTTTCTTCAAGCTTAATCTGGTTCTCAATGTCTCTAAGGTCTTTTTGTAAAACCTCACATCGATTAATTTGACTTGAAAGTGTATCAACGTCTGTGGCATCTAAAAGTTTTTTCAGGACTTTGGCTTGCGCCAAAACATCTTTCTTTTGCTTTTTGGCTTGCGTTGATTTGCTACTGAGGTCTGCTGATTCTTGTTCTGCTGCCGCAAGTCTTGCTGTCTCTTTTCCAATATCAATAAGTTCAACAGGGGCAGATGCGAAAAGTCCATCAATCTCTCTCACACGTTCAGAAATGGTTTCTAACTGTGTAGTTAGTTTAGCACATTTTGTTTCTTGTGTTTCCCGTTCCTTTTCATTATCGGTCAATTGTCCGAGGAGTTGCGTAATATCTTCATCAAAAGTATTATCTTCCAACTTTTTCAGGAGGGCACGGGTCTCAATACTATCGTTCTTGGATAGTTTGAACTTCTTCTCAAACTGGTCAAGGTCCAAAAACTTGGCAAGGATTTCCTTGCGCTTGGTTGAGCCCTCGTTGATGAAAGTCATTGCACCCATCTGGCTGGACATGCTGGTCAACAGGAAGTCGTCAATGCTACCAAAGATTTTACGGATGGCTTTGTCGGTGCCGTTACGGTCCAGCGAGTTGAGGCTGGTTTCCTCATCAGTGGCTGGATCAATCACAACAAATTCCACATCAGTCTTAGCTTCCTCTGTTTCCTCCCCATGGAGTTTTCGAGTATATTTCTCTGACTTCCTCTCAATAATATAGTTCTTGCCAGCGATGTCAATTTCAACTCGACCATATCCAGACGGTTTGTTCTGATTAATAATATTAAGATTCTTACGACTGTTCTTGCTGATTGAGTTATACACTGTGTAGAGCATACTGTCAACGACAGAACTCTTACCTGAATAGTTTTTACCGAAGATGCCAACGACGCCATTAAGTTTATCAAAGTTGACAGCATTACCCTCTCCATAGTTGAAAAGGTTGTCCCACTCCATCTTCTTCAGAGACCATTCTACGTTTCGCAGTCCTGCCTCGTCGCCATTAACATGTGCGTCATAACGTGAGTTAAGCTGAAATACTTTTTCTAGTGTCTTATCATCGGGTTCGTATTCTTTTAGATACTCTCGAATAAGGCGCTCTTGAACTGCTTGATCCCGCAGGTTCTCTGTGTTGCCAAGGTCGTCAACGTTTACGCTATCCCGTTTGAGACCAGCCTTGTTGACGAACGATAAGCTCTCGGGCTTGAAGCGGGTTTTGACAATATCCATCACACGGCGGATTTTGTCTAGCGAGACTTTGTGGTGTGTCACCACACGCAGTCGGGCACCCTCTGGGATATCCAGATTGCGTGGGATGTTCCCCTTCGCTGTCATCTCAATTGTCATAAAGGGTTTAATATTTTCAACGAGACAGTGCTTGACTTCATAGTCAGTCTTGCTGTGGATGTCCCAGATTAAAAAGCCCTTGTCGTTTGTCTCACCATGGTTTTGCTGGATAGTAGAACCACAATAACGAATGGTGCCACTCTCGTTGAGGACTTGGTTAGTCTTGTGGATATCACCCAACATAGCGTAGTCAAACTTATCAAACACTGAGATGTCATGATCGCCGTGGTCCATCACCCAACCGAGGTCTGTTTGACTATTATTAATTGCTCCGTGATAAAGAGCGATGTTGATTGCATTAGGATCAGACGGATCTTCCCAATTAGTCTCATCAAAGATTGACAAAACGTTTAGGGTCAAGTCGTCTTCCAACTGAACCTCGCCTGAGTACTTGTGTAGGATTAGGCTTGGGTGATTGAGTGCTTCCACAATCGGAGTGATAGCATCTTGGCGAGCAGCGTTCCGTAGGTTGCCGTCATGGTTCCCAAGAATAATATGGGTCTCGGCGATGTCAGCCAAGTTCTTTAGGAAGTCTGTAGCTAACTCAAAGTACTCTGGTGAGAGTTGTGTCTTTGTGTGAGCCAAATCGCCAGTATGGACGATGTAGTCTACATTTTCTTTTCTCAGGGTTTCATATATATGCTCAAATGCCTTACGGTACTCGTAATGGTATTTCAGATTTTTGATATGGGTGTCCCCAAAATGTGCTATTCTCATAGTGTCCTCTTGTTTAAATTGCTAAAGCGGCACGCAATAGAAATGTATCAGAATCAAACGGCTCCGCTGCCTTCTTTCTGGCTTGGTATTCTTGCTTTGTCATTTCACCTACATCATTATACGGAGCGATAGGTACTTTATATACCTCTAAGTCATATTGTAACAAAGCTTTGATCAATCGTAAAGCCTTCTTTTCAGCATCAGGATCAAGTGCAACATAAACTGGTGTGTCATTATAAGCTAGCTTTTGAAACAATTTACTTTCTTCCCTGAGTGTAGATCCAAGCAATGGAATAGAGTTTGGTCCTGCCACGATCGCATCAAATACACCCTCAACTAGTGACACATCTGTAGTCCAATCGACATACAGATCATTAAATATGATATCTTTATTGCCCGGTCCATTAAGGTAGGGTGGCCAGTTGTCCTTAGTCCATGATCTAGCCGTGAAGAAATTGCAATAACCCTCTACACCAAAGCTAGGAATGATGATCCTGTTCTCATACTGACCGACCGCACAGTAACCAATCTTCCATCTGAGAATATCCTCTTTAGTAATTCTTCTTGATCTCAAATAGGACAGAGCCCTATTGTCAAGAACACTTGGGACACCTGTAAGTGTCTTAAACTCTGTGGGTAAATCAATTCTTTGTTCTTGCTCTGTCGCTATCTCAAACAAATTGTCAAGATCGCCTGTGTGTGCATCACCCTCTAGATCCCTCCAGGCGTCAAGGTGTTTTCGAGTACCCCATCGCCTTACAACCCTTTTAATATTTTTGGTACGCCAATCACACACCCAACACTTAGCTACGTTTTTCTCAAAGTTGATCGATAGCTTTTTCTTGTGGTGCCCACAGCAAACCGAAGGATATAAATATTCTTGGTTTTGGCGACTTGGGGTCCCAAGAATATCTGTCACGATTCTTTGTTTTTTAATTGTAATCATACCCAATGATACATGAGTACAGCTTTTATGTCAAATTTTATTTTGTCTTAACTGGCAGGCGCTACTGCACGAAGAGCCGAATCAGCGGCGTCAGCCATTGGGTCACCCTGTTCAACACCCGCTGTGGGCGATGCAGGTTGATCCACCATCGATCTAAGGTCTGAAAAAAGCCTCTCCATTGTTTCTTTATCTTTTTGTACTTCGATTGGCAGAAGCTGCCGTACTTTTTTAGCTAGATCCGTGGTGTCCACATCAACAGTTACAGCACCACCAGCAAGATCAATTTCGTCTTGCTCTTGCAGTGACTCGAAGTGCATCCCATGTTTAGCTTTATACTCAAGGTAATGTTTAACCGAACCAACGTAGTCTGCAATCTTGGTTAGCTTGCTCTGCACCCAAGCTGGTAACTCAGCATCTTCAGGCAAGTTATCGTAGATCTCTTGTGCATAGTTCATAGTCTTATACATCTGCTGTCTAGCCATAGAACCCTCGTGATCGCCATGATCACGCTTCATCATAGAAGGTCCAACTCCACACATCTCATCGATCTGCTCTTTAATCATTTTGACTAAAACGTCTTTATTTAATTCTTTCATTTCTTTCTCCTGTTCTTAGGAGCCTCTTTCTTTTCTTCAGGCTTCTTTTCCTCTGGCTTTGTGTCGGCTGGTTTTTCTTCAGGTTTTTCTTCGGGCTTCTTTTCTTCTGGTTTTGCTGCTGGTTTCTTTTTTGGCTTATCTTCTCTGTCAAGAAAACCTGTGGTGCCCTTAATCTCGGGTCCCTTATCTACCTTAGCCTTAACCCTGGTGCCTTTCATTTTCATTATGGCATCTGTTTCTTCTTTGCCTTTTTTCCTTGCTTTGCCCATCTCATCAGTAAAAGCTTTTGTACTGGCACCAGCGCCAGCTAAGGCTCCAAGAGCCTGAGCCGCAACACCAGCACCAGCAGCGCCAACGTCCCCTGCTGCGCCTGCCACATCTTTACCAACCTCACCTGCTAAAGCTCCGGGTGCGGAATATTTGATCGCTCTCTTAGCACCTTGAGCTTTTCCAACCCCTCTGCGTATTGCACCTTTGGCAGCCGTTGCTCCTCGCTTAACCGCCTTAATACCTTTAGCCGCTGCCTTCACACCTGTCTGCACGGCTTTCTTTTTTGCCGCCTGATATTTTTTTCTGGCTTTGCCTGCCATCTTAGCGGCTTTGACTGCCTTGCCCACCATGCCTTGCTCGATTAGCACATAGGCTGTCTCTTCAGCAACAATAGCAAAGAGGTCTGACTCAGAAAGAATCTTTTCTCTTTCCTCACGAATAACTTTCCTAACTTGACCTTCCGTCATTAGTTTTGTCATTTTTTAGGCTCCTGTTTTGCTGCGGGCTTCGCTGCGGCTTCACCGCCGCCTTCTGCGGGCTTCGCAGCCGCTTCACCGGGTGCCTTACCAAAATTTAATAAGCCTTGAAATTTCGATGCGTCAAAGCCTTTTGGTGGTGTATACCCTTCTGGGATTTCCCCTTTGATAGCCCGAATTGCGTCTGCTGTCAATCCTGTAACCTCACCGGCTTTATTTTTTCTATAAATCGATTGGGGGGCTCTTCCCATCATGGAGCCAAGCCCAGTGGTCTCGGATGGGGCTTCTTTGGCGATCTTGGCGTTCTTTGCCCACTCTGCCTTTATTTTGCTGCCCATCCCATACATCTCCCAAGCCTGCTGGAGTTCGTCTGCTTTCTTTGCGTCTTTTCCACCTTTGCCAGCAAAAAGTCGGTCTACAAAGTGTTCAAATTCTTCTATTTCAGCAGGGTTAAGAGAATTGATGCTGTTAGGTCCTTTTGGTTCAAAGAACGATTCAGGGTTGGTCGTTGCACCTTCTGAGCTTCCACCCCGCACACCCCTAATGGCGGTGCCTACTACGTTACCACCTATGATATATCGATTAAAATCGCTAATGGTCGAAATACTTTTATCTCCAATTTCTTTAACTTGTCTTGCCCTCAAGTATGGTAAATACTTTTTAAAATAGTATTCAAGTGGCGCACCAATTTTAGCGGATTTAGTTTTACCAAACGCTGACTTTTCTGTGTTCATTATGGCAAGATAGGTCTGATCTATCTTATTTTTCGTTCTGATTTTCTCAACTATCTTTTTAGCTTCCTGTTTTTGAACAGTGTTTTCCTTTGCCTGTGCTTTCTTTAAGACCTTATCTTGATCTTTAAAACTCATGGTCGATATGTCCCCTTGAACGCCGAGAAATTTAAGAGTCTCTTGTTCTTTAGCAGTTGTCGTGATCCCACCGCCACTTGCTCCAGCGGCAGCACCTCCAGCAGCGGCTCCAGCAGCGGCTCCGGGTGTTCCTCTTTGGACCGCCTGGATCGCATCCTGTCTCTTCTCTTCATAAGCCTTAATTTCTTCTGGGCTCATGTCAGCTTTCTGTTCGTCTGTTAGTTCTGGTGGAACATCTGCGGCTGCACCACCAGTCGGTTGCTCGCCACCTTCCTTAGCTTTCTTCTCACTAGCCTTCATAAGAAAGCCTAGCTTTTCGTCAAACATTTTGTTAAGACCTTTTAACTCAGCGCCTACCTTCTTAAGATCAGCAGCATCAGAATCGAGCAAGAATTTAGATAGAGTTGACAACTGCGGGATAATCGTACCTGCTAAAGTTTCGGCGTTCTTTGTGACATCGGCAAAGTTGTTAAGTGCCATACCTGCTGCGCCACCAAGTAATTGTGCTGCCTCTACACCATAACCGCCTGCTAGTGCTGCGCCTGCGGCAGCCCCAACACCTTCAAGTCCCTCTACATCTCCTGATGCAATTTTTTCACCTGCATCAATAAGTGCATCCTGACCGGGTAATCCGCCTAGCAAATCTTCTACCTTGGCGTTCTGTCCAGCCTCCATCGCAGCGGTTAACTCTTTTGCTACTTCTGGGTTATCTTTAAGATATTGTTTTGTATCTTTGCCCAATTGGTTCATGGCTTTCTTTGGGTCTTTCATCATACCCGCCGCAAAGGCTTTTAGACCGCCGACGGAGGGTCCGCCAGCTTTCGGCTTCTCGCCCTCTGGTGCGGGAGCATCCCCGGCAGGAGCATCCCCTGCGGGAGCATCGGCTGCTGGAGCTTCTTCCCCCTGTGCTTGTTCGGCTTTAGCGGCTTTTGCTTTTTCTTTTTTAGCTTGGGCTCTTGCTTTCTTTCTCTGCGCTCTACCCCTTTTACTTTTCTCGTCAAGAATCTCTTGATCTGGGTTCGCAAGAATTTCTTCGATCGCAGCTTGAATCTGCCTCTTGCGCTTTGTCGCTTTGATATTTTCTAAAACTCTTTGTTTGAGCTTGTCTTTAGACATTTTCATAAATTATGAGCCTCGCAAAATAAATAGTTACTTAATCAACTAAAACTATCTTCTCGGACAGAAATCCTTCATTGTCTTTATTCCGTAGAAGAAACTCACCCGCCCTTGCGATAACAATAGCATCGGCTCTATCGTCAGTACCCTTTTTATAGTTCTTACCACCACGAGCCATTTCGTACTTAAACGCCGTCTTTTCTTTTTCGATTACAGCTTCGATAACCATCTTCTTTCTTTTTGGTCCCTTGGTGCCTCGTGGAAAGGATAAGCCATACAAAGACCTAGCTGTGTTAACATTCAAGTAGGTAGGCTGCAAGCCAAACGTATCATAACACATCCACGATACGATACCATTAAACTTTGCTAGCTTAACAATTGTATCGGCACGAGATCTCCCTGGGATAAACCTCATCAAAGCTGTTTCGACAAACAAGTTTTTAATATCATGGTTGTTTCCGATTTGCCACAACTCTGAACCTACAAGTTCCGCTTTTGAAAAAACACTGTCAATTTTTGTCAGGTCAATATGCTCGCTGACAATTAGGTCTTTTGTGTCAGGATCTACGATCGCTACACCAACCACGCTAGTGGATATATCTAAACCAAGTATCATAGTTTATATTCTATTACAAGTCAAGCTTAAGTTTAAACGTATAAGCGTCTTCTTCTCTTTTTCTTATCGGCTGTGCTAGCTTTGCAATAGCAATCAAGTTTCTGTTTTCATCATAGATACCAACCTTGGAAATAAATGTTTGCTTTTCAAAACTAGCAGTTGTATTAGTAAAAGGACTTTTGACAGTGTTTTTAATTGGTATCTCGTCGTCCTCAACAAAACTGGCTGAGTTGTTACTAGTTAATCTAACAGACCCACTTACGCTACTAGAGATAAAAGTTGGGTTTAAAGAATTGTTTAGTTCGCCCCGGTTAGCATGAGCCATCATCGTCACAACCGGCACCGTGTGTGTCCCTTTAAACTCTAGGGAAAAAACAGTTTCTCTAGGTTTATTTGTTCCTTGGTGGTGTGATCCAAAATAAATCCAACTAGCAGTTACACGAGCAGCAGTACCCGTGTAAGTGTCATTAACTGCCGCTACCGTATCGCTTGAAGTTAAAGCCAGGAACCCCTCACCATACAAAGCTACACCAACAACTGAACCTGAGTTACTGCCCGTGATACAGATCAGTTCTCCATTTCTTCTGATGTCTTTAGCTCTACCAACAAGAGTTCCACTGTGGAAAATCTTTAGATCAAGACTGCCAGGTTTAATCCTAGAACCAAACATAATACTAGGAATAGAAATTAGATTTACGTCGCTACCTGAATAATATGTTTCATAGTCATAGACCGGCGAGAGGTACTTATAATAATCAAAGGTTGTTCTCATGGCGTGCAACCTTAATCTTTCGCTTGCACCCAGTCCATCCGACGCATTGAAAAGCTGTCGTGCTATTGAACTAGTAAGTGGATACTCGCCCTGAATTGTTGAGCCATATGTTGACCCCGAAAAAGAAGAGACTGGGGTTGAATTCAATCTGATTAGACTGCCAGCCTTTTCAACAAATGGGAAGATCCTAGCTTCGCCAGCGGCTCTGTTTACATTATACTCATACAGATTAACGGTACCCGTTTTAATATCGATACCTTCATGTTTTCTGTTGTTTAAGTATTCTGTACCGTTCCACATCACAAACTCATATTGTGGATGTGTTCGCAGTTCGTTTACATATATGTCGTTTGGACCAAATTCACGAAGGTACGACATTCTGCACCTCCGTTAATAATCCAGCCTCACTCGAACAGTCAACTCATTGCTTGGCGTCTTTTTGAGAGGCTCACTTAGTTTACCCACTGCCAACAACTCATTGTTAGGTCCATACAACCCGACAGTCGTAATGTAGGATACTGGTTCTGCTCTTGAATCGTCTGCCTTAACACGAATCTTACTATCTTTGAGGTAAGTTGGGTTACTGCTGTAGTTGAACTCGTTTGCATTCGCTCGACAGAAGTAAATCGTTGAGTTTAGTTCTGTAGTATTATTAAACGAAATGTTGCCAATACGGTGACGTAAAGCGTTACAAGCACCAGAAATAGAGGAGCTTGCAAACAATTTAAAGATTGAATTCAAAGGACCTGGCTCTGAGAAGCCTGCGACCGATGCAGTATGAGTCATGTCCATCTCAGGGAAATGGTGTTCATCCAAGATTCCCTGGTCGCCCTGTGCTGACCCGTGGAAGATAGAAGAACTTAACACAACAACACCAGCCTGATAGAAAATAAGACCAACATTGTGACTTGCAGAAACAACCGCTCTACCGCCTTGACCAGTCGATGGTCCACCAGTTAATGTGTTAGTTTTAAGAATTCCATATTCACCTGCTGGTGAATTTGTTTTGTATGACGTTTCTGCATTTGTGTCAGTAATACTAAGCGAAGCACTAAAAGGTTTATCGTAGTTTGGCTCCACCCCAAGATCAATTTGAAAGCTTCCCTTCTTAATTTCATCTTTACCAAGAAGGCGAGAAATGTTAAGAAAGTAGCATTGTCTAATTTTAGAACCACCAGTAAGATCACCATCAGCATCAAATTCACGGATGTTACCGTCGGCGTCATGACCCATAAGCACTTGAGCCATTTGGTTGTAAATATTAATCTTTGATTTCTGCTGCTTGTACCCAGCCACACTAGAGGCACTGATGGGTGAGTTTGAACTATAACCCATCGTGAGATCAAAAATATGGTTGGCAGAAGAACTTAAGAAAGGATAATCAAAAACAGATTGAAATAAGCCGTGGCTGTAATCTTTAATGTTTCTTTCTTGACCTTGTGGTCCGTAAGTACCGGAGACGATTGTACCAGTGATCGGGATTGATTCATGTAATCTATTCCTAGTATCAATAACGTCGCCGGGTAAGAGTGTTTTAAAAGTTGTAGCCATTGTTGAATCCTAATTTAAAATGCCTTTAGCAATCTTACAGGGACATCCACCCTGTAGCCTGTGGTAAACCCAGTGATTCGCACTGTGGTGTCAATGAATCTTAGACCAGTTGTTAAGTTGGTTGCGCCGAGGGTGTCTGTAGTTGTATTACCAAAAGTCGTAAACAAATAGTCGGTAGTCTCGGCATCTTGTGCTGCCTTGAGACCAAACCTAAATCTATAGCCGGGTCTTCCATTGACGGCGGTCTCGTCTATTTTTAGACCATTGTTGTCTGTTTCAATAGTGTCAAAATATCTGTTTTCGCCCAAGTTCTCTGCACCACCCTGGAAAGAGATAAAGTAGCTAGCGATGTTGTCGTCGTCGATGAAGCTTGGTGACAAAACTGGTCTCTGGTTGTTGATTCTGCCTGGGGCGCATAAGTTAAGCAATCTGTTATCAACTTCGACAATATATTGCGACTCTCGCAACTCAGACCCCAACCCAAGGGGTTGGACACCAGTTGCATTATTATCTAGACCTTGATCAAAAGTCAGCGGATTATTCTTGCTCGAATCAGCATAGTTTGTTCCGTCAGCAAGTAGCAAACCTTGTAGTCTATCATTTCCTAGCGGTGCGCTAAACTTAGTGCTGGTGGTAGAATCAACGGACAGCAAAATAGCTCCGTTGGTATCTGAAAGGTGACTGTCTCCAGTTGTCTTCATAAGTTGTGGACCAAGCTGCTGATTTAATTTGTTGACAGGCAAATATAATAGATTGTTGTTGGCAATCGTTAAAAGCTTTGACTTCATGGTAGAAGTGTTATTGGTGAACGCTTCAAATACCGGGGACTGTAGAATGTCCAAATCTCTGTTTGCGCCGGCTGCGCCCGTAGCGTAAAGCTCGTAGTTGACTTCATCGTCACCAAATGCAAACTTCACAATCCTAAAACTGCCGTCGCCTCTAGCCAGTTGGCGTCGTCCTGTATCGGTCAAAACTGCATCTAAGATGATATCACCACTATTGTCTAAGAATGACATAATAACTCCCTTTCATATAACGAATCAAAATAAATAGTTCCTGAAAATCATTTTGTTCTACTTTATTATTCTGTGTCCCTACCTTGGAATTGATCCAAGAACTCCTCGTAATTACCTTCTCCAAATATTTGCCTCAATCGATCCTCTAATTGAGCACCAACATCTTGAATAGACACGTTAACTGATTCTAGTCTACTTCTAATTTCCTCAATCCTATCTTCAACTAACGCAGGGGTGCTCTCCAACAAGTCATACCTTAACCTGACAAGATCATCAAGGGCGTCTTCTATCTTGATAATAGTTGGAGGCTTAAAGTAAAGATTTAGATCTACTTTTCTGCCAGTGTCTCTTGATGTTACTCTTACTTTAAATCTTGATCCCAAAGTTTTTTCTGGTAGCTGCCCAACTCGTTCCTCCGAGGCTGCTGCCTGGGTTTGTAAAACATACGGCTGTATCATGAGGAACTTTCTCATCTTCTTTGTGTCTTTTTGGTTCCTAGGTCTAACGGGCTTAAACGCCTGGATCGTTGGTACAACCTGACCTTTGTCCTCGCTAATATAAACTTTATAAATTTCTGTGGGGTTAGAAACATTACCTTGCTTATCCACCGAACGGAATGTATAATAATAAGTTACGTTCGGTCTTATGTTATCAGTATAGGCTTGCCCAAAAATTCTAGTGACATCAGCAATTTTATTACCAGCAAAAGCACTATACGGTGAGCGGGGATCTGGCACAAACGTAGTACGATACACCTCAAACCTCTCTAGGTCCTCACCCTCACTGGCAAACTCCAAATGACCTTCTGGTAGGTCAAAATTTTCAAGTAACTGAGCTTGTCGAATCTGCTCAAAAAGGTCTCCATCTCCAGGCTCGATTGGTATATACGGAATAGAATTGTCTTGATCGTTAACGTCGATATCTTTTGACGGGAAGATTTTATCTGTCTGTCCATTAAAGTTCATCATGATCTGACGGCTATTGTTTTTAAAAGGAACAATGTCAACGAATGGTGGAACTGGTGGTCTATCAAGAACGGCGGCAGTTGGTAAAGAAACACCGAGTCTGCCATCACCCTCATACACTATGGATGATATCGGCACCTTTGCTAACACAAGTCTGCTACGAGAGTATACATTTACTGCCATGTTCGTTTCCGTATAGGTGGCTTCACCATTGGCAATTTTGTCTGCTACAGCCCTTGAGCGTCCTTGTCTACTCAAGAAATTAGATAAGTTTCCTTTTGCGGTATTGTATGCCTGAACGAACGTATCATTTTCATTCCCTCTGGCTACATCTGATTGAAACGGGTCTTGATCAGATGAGAATAATCCGATCTGTCCATTTAGATCCATCTGGCGATTGTTGCGAACATTAGCGTCTGGTTCAACTTTTGAAATCTGATATTGAAGCGCAGGCGTTAACACATATGCGTAAACAACATATTTATATCTTCCGCCAAACTCTACCCTTTGATCAACATAGGTGTATTTTGTTTTTCCACCACGAACGTAGTATTTTACTCTTGGTTCTAGATTTACCTCGCCATCAATTACCTCGTGTTGATCAATCCTATAAAATAGAACCTCTGGTTTTTTTGCGTTTAGCGTGACCTTAGTTGGATCTGCGTTCCTTATTTCATCGGATATCGCACCTGTATAGCCAGTTTGCTCTAATCTATCCCTTTGGTTTCTTAGCTTAGTCTGTCGATCAACTTCATGAGTAAATCTCCACACATTTTCATATGTCAAGTCGTCTGTGAAGTCCTCTTGCAATGATCTTATTTCAGATCGCAAGGCGGTCATTTTTATTCTATCCAAAAAACTAACACAAGCATCTTGTTGCGGTGGTGCATCATTGCCAAATTCATCTTTTACCACCGGTTCTGTGCCAAAGTAATTTGGAGGCAGCGGCTGCGGTTCATCTTGGCTTGTCATAGCTGCAAGGAATATATCTAACTCTGCTTCTAAATCAACGGCTTCGATAGCAACTTTTTCGTTAGCTGTTTTTACATTACCTTCACCATTTAAAAATTGAAATGAACTATTTAAAAAATACTGTCTAGCTCTTCCTGCTTCCATCTTTTCAACTATTCTTGGTATGATCGTTGAAAAACCGTTAGCCTCTTCAATTTTTGTAGATAGCGACCCAAAGGATCTTCTATTAAATGTTACCTGAACATATCTTGGTAGTTGCCTTTTTCTTACCTCTGGTAATGAGTCAAAACTATCAAGCGTTCGCTCAACAGTCTCCGAGTATTGATCTGGATCTGCATCATAATATCCAGCCGGCGCTGGGTAATTATACTCTGCGTCCACTGTCGTGACTGCAACATTACCACCATACCGATTTAAGAAATCATGTGTTACCTTTGAGTCTTTGCACCAGTCTGTCTGAAGAGCTAAAGGAATAAGCATACAGTGATACGGATTAACATACTGGTCGCCTGTTAACTCTCCAATGTTTGAAATCAATCCCTGTTGTACTTTTTCCTGACGACTCAAAACAACGGTGCGGTTAAATAAACCTGCAAATTTTCTAATGGAAGCTTGCTGTCTCATCAGCCTTCGTTGATGAATCAAAAACTCATTTCGCCCAAGGCGCTCACCAAAAGCTTCTGGAGTTACATATTGTGGTTTTATGAATTGAGTAATAATGGTCTGTTTTGTAAAACCCTCTGATCCGCCAAGTTTTGTTCGTGTGAAAAAAAGGTTGTTTTCTTCTTGAGAATTATAACTGCTATCATCACCGTCCCTGTTAACAGGACCAAAAATTATATTTACCTGTCCCTGTAGATCTAACGCTGGATTCCTGGTTCTTATTGCGAGACTCTTTGTTCTTAAAAATGTAAAGTTATTTGGAACACCAGTTTCTTCAAGAGCCCTAATATCGTCGTTCCCTACATCTCTTGTTTGATCCATGGTATTCATTAAACTTCTTTCCGTTGTTCTGTCGGCAGTGCCATCATTTCTGGTTCTCTCGCCTGCCTCTATTGCCCTTCTTTCCTCAGCAAGTTGCTCTGCAAGATTAGCAAGAGTTTGCTCCATCGTTGCTCGGCGTGCTGCAATTCTAGTCTCTATTTCTTGTTCTGTTTCTTCTGAAGCCTCTGAAGGGAACGGATTGGACGCAGCCAATAACGGATCAACAGCAGCGACGACTGGTAGTGGATTAACAGAACCAGAGGTCAACCCCTCGGTTAGTCTAACAGGCGGCACAGAGGTATCAG
>Ga0160423_10002360_pt1 | contig 15767 bp, 16 predicted proteins | sample CRUFie14St8metaG_FD_108191 | JGI IMG/M metagenome (GOLD analysis project Ga0160423, IMG submission 108191) | Marine microbial communities from the Costa Rica Dome - CRUD Field 142mm St8 metaG | ecosystem: Environmental > Aquatic > Marine > Oceanic > Photic zone | place: Costa Rica: the Eastern... | reverse complement strand
CACTGCTTTCCCTAGATAGTGTATCTCAACAATGTCTGAGCTAACAAGCGTTCCACCTAGTGTAATTCTAGTAGAAGTTGTAAGACTAAGATTTGTTGTATCTTGTTTTACAAAGTTTACGAAAACGATTACATCAGCAATAGAACTAATAGCGTGGTCTAAATCTACATAGTTATTAGTAGAAGAAGTTACTCTTTGTTTAGCTGTAGTTATAAAGCCACTTTGAGGTGGCGTTCCTAAATATCCCATAATTTATGCTACGTCTGTTAATAGTGAAACGATTACGTCAGCAGTACCTGAAGCATTATCACTCTTTGCTTTGATTGAGCCACCACTTGGAATTACTATTTTGCCTTGAACACATTCTATAGAACTGCCAACTGGTAAAGGAGCGTTCTTTACAATGTATCTATCGTTACTTCCGTCATTTAATACTGCGTCTACATTTATAGAAGCTGTTCCAGTATTAGATATAAGAAAGCCGATAACAATTTGTTTATTCGAAGTAGTAGAAACAACTGTAGTCAAATTATTATTTGATAAGCTTGCGTCTGCTTGTGAAAAGTTATTAGCCATTGATTTTTATTTTTGCTAGCCAAGAGCAATAGAAAAAGGAATACTGTTATCTGTTACGCTTGAGGCTATGGTTAAGGTTTCGTTTCCTCCGTCTGAATTTTCAGTAAAAGAAACACCAGTACCAGCAACTAATTTTCCATTTAGAAACCAGCTGTGGTATCGTTAGAACTTACTTGAACTTTAACATCTGTATCTTGAACGATTGCTACCCAAGCAGAGCCTGAGTACACTCGTAAGTTACCAGCTGAAGAGTTCCAGTAAAGTGCTCCAGTTAATAATGCGTCTCCGTCATTATCAACCGAAGGGTCAGAAGATTTACTTCCGAGAAATCTGTCGTCAAAAGTATCAAAAGAAGCAGCAGCACTTGTAGCTGACGAAGCAGCAGCAGTCGCAGAGTTTGCAGCAGCTGTAGCTGACGAAGCAGCATTGGTCGCTTGCGTTGAAGCTGTGCTTGCAGAAGTCGAAGCATTAGTAGCTGAAGTACTAGCTTCAGAAGCTTTGGTCGTTGCAGTCGTTGCATGACCTGAAGCAGTAGTAGCTGAAGAAGCAGCAGCAGTTGCTGAGGAGCTTGCTTCAGAGGCTTTGGTCGTAGCTGTGGAAGCAGAAGACGAAGCCGAAGTTGCTGAGCTTGAAGCTTCACTAGCTTTTGTGGTAGCAGTAGAAGCAGAGGTCGAAGCTGAAGTAGCTGAACTAGCAGCAGCTGTAGCCGAGTTGGCAGCAGCAGTAGCTGAAGTGGCAGCGTTATTTTCTGAAGTTTCTAAAAAAGATTTTGTTACTACATCAGCGCTAGATGTTGGGTCAGCAACATTTGTAATTCTTACATTACCAGCGTCAAACACGCCTGAATCATTTTTTCCTAATTTATTTCCAACATCATCTGCATTTTCTTGAGCTACAAAAAAGTTTTGGTTAGCTGATTTATCTAAATCACTTTCTGTAAGCGTACTTCCATCTTGAAAGTCTACAAGTCTTGCATTTGTTGGAGTGTTTCTTTCTATTTTTACAACTTGTCCATTACTTGGCATGGAAGAAGTTTGTATTCTTGAGCTATTGATAAAAGTAAAAGAACTGTCTTCTACATTATTAACAAAGACTTTTATATGTGAAGAATCTATGTAACTAAATGTTATATCGAATTGGTTAGTTGACCCATTTGCAGTATAGGTCACAAAACTTAGTGCCATTTATTTTTATTCTAGTGGGAGTAATTCCATTTTCCTTTTAATTCTAAGTGAGTTTCTTTTGTCATTTGAAATAGCTGTGTTTAAATCAAGATTATTTTCAGTTAAGAAACCTTCTTTTAATAATTTTTTCTTAGCTCTCTTTTTATATTTATTAATTATTCTTTTAATCTCAGCTTGTTTAGACCCTCTATAAGTCATGTCCTCACTAACTGGATTATCAGTTAATCTTTGATATTTGTCTGAATTGATAAGTTCTTCTAAATCTTTTCTAAGTTCACCATCTTCAGCTAAGAGTTCATTAAATCTTACCCAAGCGTTCTTATCGCCTTTTGTAAATTTTAATAAATCTATATTTTTATTAGTACCAAGTTTATCACTTATAGGTGAAAACCCTTGTCCTAATCTATCAAACTCTTTTAAGATAACATCATCAACTTCTTCAGTAGAAGAAAACGGATTGAAGAAACTATCCATAAAAGTTTGGTCTTTACTTCTTATTTCACCAATAGCATTAAAACTTGGGTCTACATTTCCATAAAAACCAGTTCTTGTCTTTAAGGTGTCTGTTAATGTGCGTACTTCTCTATAGATTGGGTCATTAGCAATTCCTTTAACAATATTAGGAACGAAAGAGCCTGTTTTAGTTAATCCATAACGCTTCCATTCTCTAGGGTCACCTGAACCAAGTGCTGATAAGAAGTCAGTAAGAGATTTTAAATATGTTTTACTAGCAATATTCTTAGTAGTAGCAACTAATGCACCACCAGCTAGTTCGCTGTAATCATCAAAATCCATGTGAGCAAGTAAAGCTAGTTGATTTGCTTCACCTAATTCATTTCTTTCATCTTCAGTTAATTCATGAGCAATTTGTTGATAATCTGCAATTAGACCAAAGAACATACCCATAGGGTCTAATCTTTCATAAGAATAATATTTGTTACCTAATTTAAAAGAGTAAGGTCTCCAGCCTGTATCAAACTTTTGTCTTCTTAGGTTTTTATCTTTTGGCACGCCACCTGTAATAACTCCATTGTATGCAAGAACTAAAGCAGTTCCAAACAATGCTGCACCTAGTCCTTGTTTACCTATGGCTTGCGCTCTAATAGTTTTGTTAGGACTAAATAATTCTTCTCTAAATGCTTTTCTGAATATACCAATTGGACTTCTATCCCAAACTGCTCTAGCAATATTTACTGGAGTTCTTACGAAAGGCATAATCTGTCTAAGTACAGGAACTGTATTAACTGCACTTTGTACTGACTTTCCTAATGAGTTTTGTCCTAAACCTTTTGTAAAAGTATTTTCTTGTGCATATTCTAAAGCTAATTTAAATTTTGGATTTGCTTGTCCATCAGGTAAGAAAGCTTCATCAAATCTATCTTCAACATATTTATCTAACTCTGAATATTTTCTACCATCAGCTGTCCTTAATGTTTTCTTTTTACTTAATCCTTTTCTAATACCTTCAGCAACTGCTTGACCATAAACTGCTGCTCTATAATTTAATTGCTTAAAAAATTCATCTTCAGCTGATAAAAAACGAGTAGGTGCTTCAATAATTTTTTCTGCTGTACTAGCACCCTTTTTAAAAGCTCCTTGCCCTAAATCTACTTTAAAGTTTTTCGTATCTAATATGCTATCTGATTTTCTAAATGACTCTCTTGCCATTGTTAATGAGTCAGTAAGATATTTAATAAGACCAGCTGCTGTTTGTATTGCTTGTATTCTTGCTTCTTTATCTCTTGTTAATACTCCTCCCATATACATTTCCATAGGTCTAATAATTGCCATCAATGTATTTGAAGTCATATTAATCATGTGTGTTTTAGGATTAGATAGAAGAGAGTTTATCCAAAATTTATTTATAAAATTAATTCCTAGTTTTTCTTGAGCAGCTTTAAGAATAGCCATTACACCTTTCTTGTTTTTGGCTTTCTTCATTTTTTTATGAATAGCGTCTTTACCTTGTCTTGTAGCACCCTCTTCAGGTCTTACTTCTGCTTCTTCTAAAATTTGATTTATTTTCTTACCAGCTTTGCTTTGACCAGTAGCAGCTACTTTTCTAATCTCTAATGCTCTACCTGTATTTTTACCAAGCTGTCTATCTAATCTATAAACACTTTGTAAAATATCTAAAGCGTCATCAAGTTCTTTTTGAGTAGCTTTACCAGCATCAAACATGACTGAGGTTTTTTGATAATTTTTTAGTAATCCATTTAATACAACTCTTTGAGATAAGATTATTGCTGGAGCTTTATCTGTAACTTTAGCAAGTTCTTGAGCTTTAATTAATGCTTCTTCAGGAGTGTCAAACATATTATCAACTTGTCTCCAAATTTGGTCGTGATTTAATGTGTCATCAAACTCTTTGGTAACTTTATTTATTTCATCTGATAATGTTCTTACAATAAGTGCTACATCATCAACATCTTTTGCAAAATCTATACTTGTTGTTAGTTCTTCTAAATCATCTATATCTGCGTCACCTGTTCTAATTTTCTTAATTGTTTCTTGAACATTTTTAAAGAAGTCAGTATTTTTTAAATCTTTCTTTACATTAAATTTCTTTTTAGGTTTATCAGGGTCAGGTAAACCTCTTCTACCTTTTGCTTCTTCAGCAACTGTATCAATACCTTCGCCTTCATCAGCTGCTTTTTGTTTTATATCTTCTATATCTTTAGCTTCAGCTTCTGCAAATTTCTTAGCACCTTTCTTATCACCTTTACTTAATAGATTTCTAACTCCTTTAGACATTCTAACTGTCTTAAATAATAGTTCAGCAACTCCACCTAACATTACTCCTTCAAGAACATTTTTAAATTTACCTTCTGCAAATGTATCATTCTCATCTGCTTGCATATATTCTAAGAAGTCATTGTCTATTTCAGGAAATCTATTAGCTATAAAATCTGCTAATCTTTCTTCATGCTCATCAAATACTGCAAAGTCTGCAATACCACCTTGAACAAAACTTCTAGTTACATTTAATCCTGTACTAGCTCCTCGAGCCCAACCTAAACTTTTTAATACTGTGCCACCACCTACAAAACCAGTAACAAATTTAGATACTTCTCTAGTTATGCCTCCAGCAACTCCTGACGCTTCGCCACTTTCAGGTAATACATCAGCTGCTGCTTGAAAAATACCTTCGTCTTTTTGTAAGTCGCCACCTATTTTCTTTTTATATTCTTCAGGATTTAAGTATTCAATAATTCCATTAGAAGCATCACTTCCAAAAGCTATGCCACCAAGTGGAATATTTTCTTCAGCTAAATCTGATAATCCTTCAAGTGTTTCTAAAGTTCCTCTTATACCTTCTTTAATACCTACAAGTGCATTGGCAGTAATACCTTCAACTTGGTCTTTGTCTTCTTTTTCAGCTGGAGTTGTTTCTACTTCAGGTAAGTATTTAGTAGAAGCGCCTTCTCCGTACATTTCATCAAATTGTATAGCTGTTCTTGGGTTTTCTAATAGGAAATCTATATGTGATTGTTTTGGTAAGCCACTTTCATTCATTACGGAATCTCATTGTATACATTTTCACCTTTAATTATTTTATCTACTGGGTCTGTCTCTTGTCTAATAGTAGACATGTCAGGAACAATAGCATTGACTAATCGTTTTCTTTCTTTCTCTAACATCTCAAAGAAATGTTGTTTCTTTTCAAAATCATTTGTTAATTTATTTTTAGCTAAATATTCAGGGTCGTTTAAAGCTTCTATTAAATCATAAGAGAAAGATAATAATTGTGTTTTTCCTGTAGCTATATTTTCTACAAACTCTTCTTCAAATAATCCTTGTTCATTTACTAAAACTCCTACACTTGTATTAAAGTTTCCTATCTCAGTATTAAATCTCAAGTCAGTAAAATACATATTTGATTCTAATTTAGAACGAGAGAAGTAAGTGTTCATGAAAGTTTTAAAATCATCAGTATTATAATATTCATTATCTAAACCTTTTCGTATCATGTCAGGTAAGTTTGGATTTTGTGGGTCTTCAGCTAACATAGTAGTTATATCAACTATAAAGTCTGACCCTTCTTTAGAAGGTATGACTTTCATTTCTAAACCTTTGATAAAACTATCGGATAATGCTCTAATACTTAATATTTCATCATAAGTTAGTGGTGGTTGATTTTGCATTGCTAACTCAAGATTGTATTGTTCGATTGCGTTTTCTACATCAAGCATTGCACCTTCTTTATAAATAAAATAATTTAATGTATCTTCTTTACGAAGCTTTTTACCTTGTTCTATTTTTCTAAGGTCAGATAATTCTCTATTGTCTTGTATTGCTTGAATATCAAAAACAGCACTTAATAATAATTCTTGATAAGACCCTGCTAATCTTGCGCCTGACTCTTTATCAGTAACAATATTTTGAAGTATATCTAATAACTCTTCGTTACCAGCTGCTTTTGCAATATCTATTACTTTATTTACTACTAAATCATTTGCTTCTTTTGGGTCTAAATCTAAAGCTATAAGTTCATCTATTTCTTCTTGAATAGATTGAGCCATAAATAAAGTTTTCTTTTCTTCATAGTCTAATGACTCTAAATTTTCATAACCAGCTAATGCTCTATTAAGGTCTTCTTCCTCAATATCTGCATTATCAAAAATAATTCCTTCTACTGTTTTTCTTAATAATTCTTTTTGGTCTTTTTCTATTTCTGCTACTCTTCCGTTTATGTGTTGATTAGCAAGATTACTTCTAGTTGCTTCTACATAAGGAATAAAACCTTCAGCCATAGAAACATTATCAAATAGTGATAAATTATTTTTAGCTGCAAAGTCACTAGCATATTGTTTGTAAAAATCGTTAAAGGCTGAGGGATTAGTACTAGATAATATGTCTTGTTTATCATACTCATCAAATAATCCAGCTTCAAACTCTCTAGCTTTTTCTCTTAATGAATTTTTTACATATTTTTGAACATAATAAGGATTAGCTCCAGCTTTTATTGTGCCATCTTTTACAAGTGCGCTAAAATCCTTCATATTATTTTTTCTAAAATCTACATCTGCTTGAGACTCTTGTTCAGTCTGTTCAATTTGTTCTTGAGATATTTCGTACTCTTTAAGTCTTGGAATAACTGTACTTAGTGACCTAGCAAGTTCACCTAAGACTGGTGATACAGGTTTTTTATCTGGTCTATAAAAGACATCTATAACACTTGAGGTTACAGCTACGTCTTCTTTCTTTTGTAGTTTTGGTAGTTGTAATTTAGATACCATTAACCCATTGCCTCAATCATTCTATCAATTCGTTGTTGCTCTGCTTTCTTTTCATCTTTTCTAGTTTTCCATTCTAACCAGTCACCCCCAAATTCAATTGCAGCTGAAGCAAAGATACCAGCTGTATTAACTTCAGGTATATAAACTTGTCGCCCTTCTTGCTCGATTGCAAATAATCTTTTGTTTTGGTCAGACTGCGCAAGTTCAGCTTCTAAGTTTCTTTCTATTTGTGATTTGTATTTACCTTCAACTCTGAAGTAATCATTGATAACTCTATCTAATGCAGCACCACCTACTGTTTCAGCAGCAGTCCTAGCAGTTGCTCTTTTCTGTCTAGCTTCAACTGAAAGCTCACCTATTTTATCAAGTTTCTTTTCTCGGATTTGTCTTATTCTTAAGTTCTCTGCATTTTCTTTTTCTCTACGAGCTTGAGCTGCAATCTCATTTTGTCTCTGAGCTTGCCTTCTTTCAGCTTTAGCTTCTTGATTTGCTTGAACTATAGTAAACGCTGTTCTAGCAGCGGCAAACATTAATGTTGGACTACACATTTTACAAATTCAATAAATTTTCTTTTTTCGTAACCAAAGTCATTATGTACTTTGATAAAATTAAAACCTAGCCACTTTAGCCAATTCATGTGCAAAGTGTTTCTAGCGTCTATGTAGTTATATAAAATCGGAAAAGATTTATTATAACAATCCAGTACTCCTTTACTACTTCGTAAAAAAGCTATTGGAAAATTTTGTATTTCAGGAGAAGATAATAACCAAATCATTCCTAAATTTTTACCATGAGGTATAACTCCCATAATCATTACAGGTATATCATTGTTACAAACTGTAAGAGGTAAGTGAGAATATTTTACGCCATTAACTAAAGCTTGTAGAGGAGTTACATTTGCATTTGCTTTGCACTCATCTATATCTTCTTGTCGTAACCTAGTAGATAAAAACTTAGCTTCTTCTAAGGTGGCTACTTTTATATAAGGCTTCATTAAGTATTTTGAGAAGATTGCTGATTGTAAAATCCTTGCCACTCTGCATTAATAAATGAGCAAGGTAGATACTCTTCGCTTGTAAGCTTAACAACTAATCCTTCATTTCTACTTTGTATTGCAAAAGTAAAATCACCATCTTCTAAGTTTGTACCATTAACAGTACCTGAGCCGACTACAGTTCCATTAAATATCTCTGTAGTTGTACTTCTATTTTTAGGAGTAACTTCTACTTTAAAGTGACCAGTATTATCAAAACCAACTGACCAATTTCTAATCTGCAATCTGCCTTCTTTAATATTAGTTCTACTTCTTTGCCCTCCTCCTATAGCTAAGTATTGTTGAGAGAATTGATATTCAAAAGTATATTTTTCACCTACAAAAAACTTAGTGGAGGTTATGTCACCACCAACTACAATATCAAAGCCACCTGAACTTTGACTAACTGTAGGAATAATTTGACCAGCTATCGTACCACTACCAGTTACATTTCTAGTAACTACTTGCATAGTATTATAAATTTTATACGGAAGTGTTATTGTAGTTTGATTTGTACCTGAGTTATAAGTTTTAGAAACTCCAGTAGAAGCTTCATTAACTTTCATATCTAAATGAGTAAGATAAGTAGCGTCAGTATCTACTACAGCTGGTGCAAGTTGTATTTTTACAATATGCACTCCATCAGTTCTTTGTACTAATAAAAATAAATCTGTTTCTATAAAATCACAGTTAAGTATTTTAGTATTTGCAGAAAGACCAAAATCAAACTTGTGCCAGGCGCTTTGTAGTTTTTGATTATTATTTATATACCATTGATAACAATATAAACAATTTTGTTGTTCAGTAGAAAGTACAGCTAAAAAGTTTTCGTTAGTTGCAATAGCCAACTTAAATACATTTTTAGGAATATATTTAGGCACAGCTGCTGTTATATCATCAGCGTCATTTGTATCTGAGTCAGCGTCAACAAAATATTCTCTTAATCCTGAATAATCTCCTTTGTTAAATACAAAGAAAACATTTCTACCAGCTGATACTGGTTTTGCATTTAGAGAACTTTCAAACTCTGTAGTTGCATTTATAACTATATTAGAAGGAGTAAGTATGTTTGCACCTGACATAACAAACTGTGTTTGGTCAGAAAATAAAAGTAACTCTTCATTAAATGGAATTGCATGTCGTAAGTTAGAAACTTTTACATGAGATACATTTACATCTATTGGGTCACTATCTAAAATTGTTGTAACTGTTTCAGGAAAGAATTTAAAAAACTCACCAGCCCTAGACATAACTACGGCTTCACCGGAAATAAAACCTAATCTATTTCTATGAAAGAATATATCAGCCATTTTTTGTCCAATAAAAGAAGGCTCAGGTGCAGAAACTAAATCTCCACATGTTCTGTCTCCATAACTAGGGACATCAAATTGAGTGCCTGATATTGTATAAGTACTTCCATCAGCTGGAGTAAATCTAAAATTACCATCAGCTTGTCTTATTAATAAGTGTGGTAGTGTTGCGCTATCTATAGAATTTTTTAATGCTGGTTTTACAGTCTCTTGCCAATATCCACCATCTGTAGAAGAATCAGACTCCCACTTTACATAATAATTATCAAATCTATTTGAGTTATCGCCTGTTATTTCTACAACCATTCCATTTACAGCTGAAGCTGGTAAGTCAGCAAATTTTTGAGCTTCACCTTTTATTACTTGCGAAGCTTGATTACCAAAACCATCTGTAGCTTTGATTGTAAAATCAGAATTGTTTGAAATGTAAATATCAGAGCCTAAGTCAGTTACTGTAAAACCTGAAAGACCTGATATTTGAGAAGCTATTTGGTCTACTATTTCTGTAGTTTGATATGTAGAGTTAGTAGATGTAGTTGTATATGTATAAGTAGTTCCATTAATAATTAAATTGTATTCAGTTTGGTCTACTCCTTGTAAAACAGAATACACAGCTTCAAAAGGTCTACTAGCTGAAACAGTTGAGTCCATAGCAACTGTTTTATTTTTGTTAGTTATAAAAGTATGGTCAGCTATTGTTATAGCTTCAAAATTATCTTTAGGATTACTTTCGTTAAGATAAGCAGTTCCTGAAGGTTTATTTACTGTATATGCAGTTCCATCAATTCCGTAAACTTCTATGTCATTTTGCGTAATTATAACAATGTATCTTTCGCTAGCGTCTCTATTTATTGTATGAATAAAAGGGTCAGTCAATGTAGAAGTAGAAATCTTTTTAATAAATTCTGAAGGTGGTCTTTTCTTTAATCCCTCTACAACACTTGCAACTCCATTTAGCTGAGACTCAGCTTGAGAAGCTAATCTTAAACTTTCACTTTGTTGTGAAACTCCATTGATAAGATTTGGTATTGCATGATTTATTAAAGGCATTACTTAAGGTTACTATCTGTGTCTGTACGATTTATAATGTTGTAACTATCTAAGTTATTAAAGATTGAATGATTAGCTGTGTCTGCTTCTTCTTGTTTTAAGATTGCTAGTGCGTTTGCTTCATCAGTAATTCCAAAACCATGTAAAGTATTTGCACCTAATAACCTGTCTTGAAATATTCTTGCAGCACGAATAGTAATATATCGTCTACCATTTTCAGGTAACTCATCAAAAGGTAGAAATAGAATTACATTAGCTTCTAATTCTTTATCAAATACAAAAGTGTTGTCTTTCTTGTTAAATAAAAACCCACCTCTTTTAATTACATCATACTCTGAAGGAGAAAATTTATTTATATCTAAATCTACTCTCATAATATTTGTAGCAAGTGGTATTTTATTATTTAAGTCTCTACTTAATGAATATTTATAAAAACTATTGAAGTGCCAGCCAGCAGCTTGAACCTCTCTTGAAATTTCTTTTAATAAATTTTGAGCTTGAGTAGCGTCTATTGGTAAAGTTCCACTTAAAGTATTTATAGGAGCTTCGCCTATTGCAGACAAAATAGTATTTACTGCCTCAAGTTCACTTGTGCTATCGAATGTTGACATATTTTAAAAATAAAAAATAGGGCGCATGATTAGCGCCCTATAAAGATTATGCAGTAACGATTTCTACAGCAGACTCAGGACGTAGTATTCCATGTCCATAAGCCAACTTTCCAACCATTAATGTACCTTGTCTACGAATATCGTATTCAGATTCCATTTTTAGGTCTTTAAGTTTTACTGTACCAACTGCACTTTTATGAAAACAAACTGCCACAGTATTGGCAGCATTAACATTATAAGTGTTGTTAGTTCCAGTAGTGCTTACTGAAGAATTGTCAGCGAAAGCAGAAGCAGCAGTATTTGATTTTACAATATTCATACCAGCTACTTTTAGTACTGAGCCTTCACTATATACGCCATTAGTGCCTCCAAAATCTCTATTTAAGATTTTGTCGTTTTGCACAATGTTGTAATAAGTGTTTGGAGAGACAACACAGAATCTATCTGTTTCTGGTACGTTGTCATTATCCAAATCTTCAGCTGCTTCAAAGATAGAAGTTATCAAAGAAGCTGCGTTGGTGTTTGCGTCTGCGTCAGTAATTTGATTACCACTACCAGTACCATTTGTATTAGCGCTACTTCTAGCAGCTAAACAAACAAGTTGTAGTAAGTGTTTATCAACTCTACTCGCTAGAGCTTCACCCATTTCTTTGCTGTATACACTTCTATAATCGAAGTGTGCTTTTGCCTCGTCTAGTTCAGAAATAAAAGAGTGTGAAATAAGTAAATCGTCAATAGTGATTACTTTTTCATTCCCTTGAATTACCTGACCTGTAATTTCATTTCCAGCTGTGTGGTATTCTGCACTTGCAGCCTTACCGAAAACAGGAAATTGTGCTGACTTGCCTGACGAAATAGAGCGTGTCATTGTCATTGGCAGCATTTTATTTTGTTTAGCAAAGGCAGCTAGTACTTCCGAAGAAAATACTTTTAGAAACAAGGCGTTATCATCACCAGCATTATTAGCTTTACCTAAAAAGCTTACAGTTGCATTAGCCATAATAATTTTCCTTATTGGTTAAAGTTAATTTTCATTCCGAACTTTTACTTGAGTTATCTCACGCATGAGGCAAAAATTACTTGTTCTTGAATGAGTCACCTCTCTAATGAGAGATGGTGCTATGTCTTCTTATGTCTATTTGCAAAATTACGAGCTGCTTCTACTGAGCCAAAACCCCACTTCTTTAATGCTAGTGCTTTTCTTGTTGGACTTCCATCAGGTTTTTTCATTGCTCCCTTCATACCAGCAAACCTTGCAGCGAAACTTACTCTTCGAGGATTAGTTCCTTTATTAACTGGTCTTTTAACTCCAAAATGTTTTCTTCCAGCTTCACTTAATCCACCACTAGGATTTTGAAACTCTTTTTTCATTTATACTTTTTTCTTGTCTATTTTGAGTGCTGCTCTGTGCGCTTGATTAAATGACTTACCACTTCTAATCATAGCGTTCATTATTGCCATGTGTTTGTCAGTATGGTGCTTAGAGTGTTCTTTTAATTTAGCTTTTATTTTACTATCCATAATTAAGTTTTCTTTTTCTTTTTAGGAAAGCCAGCTTTCATATTTGCGTATGACTCAGGCGTAATAGTAGATTTCTTTTTACTTCTACTAATACCTAATTTTTTTCTTCTATTTATGTTTCTGTATAAAGACATTATTTTTCTCCTATTGAGGTTTCTTTAATTTTTCAGCGACTTTCTCGCCACTTCTTCCTAACGTATAACCACCAACACCTATTGTTAGTAAAGTCCATAAAGCGTCAGGTAAATCTAACTGTATTCCAAATCCAAACAGAGCGTTTGCATAAGGAACGAATAAATAATTGTTTGCAATAATGATTATAGCAACCATCATTAATAAAGGTCTCCAAGAACGAGCAAGCCAACTTTCACTCTTTGCTTCAGCAAGAATAATATTAGCTGCTGTAGAAATTTCTTTCATCTCTCCAGCTAAAGCTTGTTCTTGTATCTTTGCTTTAATTCTATCTTTTTCTTCTTTGCTATCTACTACCTTATCTACTGTTTTAAATAATGCAGATATAATAGGAGAAGCAGCGCCTAATAATTGTATCATTAATAATTCCTTGAACGATTAGAAGATTGTGTTCTAATTTTTAAGTTAGACCGAGAGTTGTTAAATGGGTTTTTATCAAGATGGTCTACATCTCTTCCATCACCTTTTGAAACTCTACCAGCTTTAGTCATCATTCTTCTAGCCTTGTTTCTCATGGCTCTTCTTTTCTTTTGTGTTTCTGTACCTTGATAATTACGATATTCACTAGCGTAATTTCTAGTTACCATTAGAAAATATTAGCTATGATTATGATAATCAGAATAATGCCAACTCCAATTGCAAACTTTTTGCCTCTATCGGAAAGCTTATCCCAATACTTATACATCATTTCATTAACCCAAAGCATTTGACCTCTTAATTTTATCCTCTACTTGCTGACGATAAGCAGTATCAACAGCATAACGAGGGTCGTTAACTGCAGCTATTATTTCTGCTGTAGATTGAAAAGCATTTGAAGTTTCTGATACTCCACCTTTTATTAAGTTAGGAGTAACGCCAACTGCATTATCATAACGAGCTTTTAATCCTGTAGCAGCCATTACAGCTTCTTCCATAGTTCCAGTTTCTACTAATTTATTGTAAGCAGTAACTTCACTATCTGATAAATTTTCACTAGCCCAACCAATCATTTCTTCATAGTTATCTTTGTTGCCAGTAATATTATAAATTTGATTCATCTGTGTATCAGCTAATGCTGTTTGACCTTCGATATAATTATCAACTAGGTCTCTTGATAAACCTTGAGCTTCTAACTCAGAATAACTCTTTTCAGATAAGCTTTGATTGTTTTGATATTCTTCAAAGTAATTATCTAAAGTAACACCTGTAGCCTGATTAGCTTCTTGTATTTGTTCTTGAGGCGTTTGGTTTTTAACTTGTGAATATTGTTTTTCTAATTCATTGTAAGACTTAGCCATAGCTTCAGCGTTTTCAAACTTCTCAGGAAGCCAACTAGGTCTTTCAGTTGTGCCTGTATCGAGAGTTGATTGATTTTGAGCTTCTGTTAAGCCATTATCTTTAGGTTCTATTGTATCAACCATTTAATTTCCTTCTGTTATATTTTGTGCTTCTTGTAATGCTTCACCGAGAGCTTGAGGAGGAATGTTACCAGCTACTTTTGAGCCAGCTTGCATTGCCATATCCTGTAATTGTTGTTGCTGCTGTTCCTGAGCTTGCGCTTCAGCTTCAGCTTGCAACTCATCTTCACTTCTTACTAAACCTTTAGGGTCAATACCTTCACTTGTTGCAAGTCGAGATATTGCGTCAGTTACATTTATATATTTAGTAGCTGCTTCAACTCCTAAAGTATTATTAATAGTAGTTAAGAAACTTATTAATTTATTTTTATCATTACCTCTCCCAAGTGCTTCTAATCCTGTAACAATACTAGGACGAATACTTGACTTAGGAAGTTTAGGTAATTTTTTATTTTTTTCCATTATTGCCATTTTTCGCATGACATAAGGAAGTTGAAATTCTTGTGAGAGTATTGAGTAGATACCACCTAATGCTTGCTCTAAATCTTCAGCCATAAATTTTATTTCTGTGCTGGTAACTCTTTCAGCATCTCTTTGTATAGAAGCGTTCATTAAGAAAGCGTATTGCAATCTACCTTCAATTCTATTCATCGTATCGTAAGCAATTCTAAAATCGGCAAACTTATTTACTTGTAAAGTAGAAACATCATTTGCTGAGCCCTCAATGATTGCACCATTAGGTGACTCTGCTAATTTTCTTGCTCTTGTTGTTGAGTTAGGAGCAACCATAAATAAAACTTTTGAAGCTGCTGCGCTCCCTTCTACTATGGCTCTTGTTAATCCTTCTAAACTTTTTAGGTCTCCGTAATATTCTTCAACATAGCCTCTTCCATAATCGCTACCATCTACTCTGTTAAATCTTAATGGAATATATGGATTTTTATCTAATGGAAAAGTTCCAAAAGTTTCTGGTATTTGTATTCCTTTTGCTTCTTGATAAATTTCAAACTTATCTTTTTTTCTACAAATGTAAGTATATAAATCTATATCCTTTTCATTATCACCTAATTTATCAAGAATAGCTGCTTGTACTTCTTCAGGTAATACTTTTGGAGAAATACTTTCTTTAGTAATTATTTCTAAAACATTTCCTGTTGGGTCTCTTTTAACTACATATCTTGATAGAGGAAAAACTCTAATACCTTCATCAGCTACAAATAATAAAACATTTCCAGCTATGATTAAGTGTTTTAAAGCTTCATTAATTGCTACTCTATCAGCTTTTATCTCAATATCAGTCATGATTGCTCTTTCGATTGCTGACAATCCTTCTTCTATTGAGCTTTTTAATGCTTCATCACCTTCAGCTTCTAAATCTTTGATTACAAAATCGTCCATCTTAAGACGAAAGAAAGGTGCGTTGGGAGGAACGAGTGAAAGTAAAAGTTTGGAAGCAAGATTATTAACGCCTCTTGCACCAATACCTTGCATAGGAGTAGAATATTTTGTTGAGGCTGAAGCACCACTAGGAGGAATTAAAGTAGGTAAAGTTAGTTTTGCACTATCTCTTGCTCTGTCTAAATAATTCTCTCTTACAGCTTCACACAGTTCATACATTCCTTGAACTGTAGATTTTTTAATATCCATGCTTTAATTTTTTACTTGTACGCCAGTTCCAGCACCCTCAAGTAAAGGTATCTTTAATACCTTTCT
>Ga0160423_10002359_pt1 | contig 15772 bp, 8 predicted proteins | sample CRUFie14St8metaG_FD_108191 | JGI IMG/M metagenome (GOLD analysis project Ga0160423, IMG submission 108191) | Marine microbial communities from the Costa Rica Dome - CRUD Field 142mm St8 metaG | ecosystem: Environmental > Aquatic > Marine > Oceanic > Photic zone | place: Costa Rica: the Eastern... | reverse complement strand
GGGCAGGTGAAATCCCTGCGGACCCGCGACAGCGAAGACGTCCGGGAAGCGAACCAAGGCGATGAGGTCGCTTGTGCCATCCAAGGTCCAACGGTCGGGCGCCACATCAAGGAAGGTGACGAATTTTTGGTGGACGTGCCGGAATCGCACGCTCGACGCCTCCGAAAAGTGGATTTGACGGCTGTGGAAGAGGAAATCCTCGATGAAATCGTGCGCCTGCATCGAAAAGAGAATCATTTCTGGGCCCGTTGAGTGATGCACGGGTGACGTCGCCCGCAAGCACGTTCAAATATGGATGGACAAGCCTACCCGAGTGAATAGGTGATAGAATGCAGGCCGCCGATGCGAACACCGCGAAAATCATCAGCACCGTTTCTCAGATTGCAAACGACCTCATGAGCGAGGTCGGCAAAGTCATCATCGGAAAGGAGGAGAACCTTCGACGCGTCAGCGTCGGCATTCTTTCCAACGGCAACATGTTGCTCGAGGACTTCCCCGGCCTCGCAAAGACGCTGCTCGCGAACACCTTTGCTCGGGCCCTCGGCTGCAAGTTCAAGCGTGTTCAGTTCACGCCTGACCTGCTGCCCTCGGACATCATGGGGACCTACATGTACGACCAAAAATCCGGGGATTTCAAACTCCGGGCTGGGCCGCTGTTCTCCAACATCCTCCTTGCTGACGAGATCAACCGTGCGCCACCCAAGACCCAAGCGGCCCTGCTTGAAGCCATGGAAGAAAAGCAGGTGACCATCGAAGGCATCACACACAAGCTGCCAGCGCCTTTCGTGGTGTTAGCCACCCAGAACCCCATCGAGCAGGAAGGAACCTATCCCCTGCCTGAGGCGCAAATGGACCGTTTCCTGATGAAGATGAGCATGGGCTATCCCGACCGCGCCGAAGAAAAAGCGATCCTCGCCCGACGAAAGATGCGCGGGAAGGACGAACACGAGGTGGCTCAGGTCACAGAACCCAAGAAAGTCGTCGCCATGCAGCGTGCGTTGGAAGGTGTTCACGTCGACCCGTCCATCCTCGCCTACATCGTCGAAATCGTGCAGCGCACGCGCGAGGACCACCGTGTGGTCAACGGCGCATCGCCTCGTGCTTCTCAGGCCCTGTTCAAGACCGGTCGAGCCTCTGCTGCCATTGCAGGACGCACCTATGTGGTGCCTGACGACATCAAGAGCGTCGCGATGCAGGTCATCAGCCACAGAATCGTGATGAAACCCGAAGCCAAGATTCGGGGCATCACCGGCGGTCACATCGTTCGCAAGATCTTGAGCGAAGTTCCCGTACCCGTAGTTCAGCCCGTTTGATGCGGATTGAGGCCGGGGTTGATAGGGGAGAGCCGGGGTTTCAAATCTCGGGAGTGGAGGCATGGACCCTTACAAGATGGTCATCGCGGTCGCCAATCAGAAGGGCGGTTGCGCAAAGACGACCACGGCGGTCAACCTCGCTGCAGCCCTTGCTCGGGGGCATCAAAAGATGGGGCTGCCACCAGCCAAAGTCCTGCTCATCGACCTTGACCCGCAGGGGAACTGCGCCACGTCCTTTGGCATCGAAAAGAAACGTGTGAAGAAGACGGCCTACGATCTTCTGACCAACGACCTTGGAGAAGAGCTCCCCCTCATGGAAGAGTACCTCATCGGTCCCGAAGATCTGACGGCTTCCATGCGTAACGCATGGATGCTGCGCAACGAAAAAGGCCGACCCCCAGCGACCCTGACCACAGAGAACCTCTGGCTCCTTCCCAGCGACATTCACCTTTCCGGAGCCGAAATCGAATTGTCCCACAAGATTGGCCGCGAGACCCGACTCAAGGAAGCCCTCGCTCCAATCATCGACAACTTCGACTACATCATCATCGACACGCCGCCCTCCCTCGGCTTGCTGTCCATCAATGCCCTCAGTGCGGCCAATTGGGTCATGGTCCCCGTTCAAGCCGAGTACTACTCGCTGGAAGGGTTCAGCATGCTGATGAATTCGGTCAAGATGATTCAGCGTAGAATCAATCGGAACCTGAAAATCTTCGGCGTGGTCATGACCATGGTGGACGCGCGCTCAAAACTCTCCAGGCACGTGTGCGATCAGGTGGCCTTGAGCATCCCAAACAAATTGTTCAGCACCTCCATTCGGCGCTTGGTCAACGTCGCTGAAGCACCCTGGTCGGGTGCACCTACGGTTCTGCTCAACAAACCGACCTCCTCCGGAGCAGGTGCGGGTTCCCTCGAATACTGGACCTTGGCCCGGGAATTCCATCGACGGGTGCAGGACATGCGACGGGAATTTGGCGTCCGCGACCCCTCCCGTGTGTCCCTTGAGGCACAAGGGCGCCGCTAAACAGAAAGGGTCCCAAAATCCAGTTCCAGCGAAATTCTCCCTCGCGCGGCTTAAGTAGCGCAGAGAGGGCAGGAGCCAACGGGATGCACGATGACAGCGAAGGGAATGACCTCGGTGAGCGTGAGCTACGAAGTACGAAGACAGTTGAACACCTTGCGCTCATTGGGCGGATACAACAGCGTGAATGAGGTCCTGCTGGACCTCATCCGTCACCAGCGCATGGCGCGCATGGACGGAAGCCTCGAACTGCTTAGGGAACGAGCGAAGGCCACGGCCGATGTCGATGTCGACCACCTCGTTGAGCGACTGAACCTCGCTCCGTTCAGGGTGTGAGCGCCATGATGAGTTGGAAGCCACCTCAGGTGGCCTTCGAGACACGGCATCTCGTCAAGGCCCTCTTCGACTCCACCACGGCTGAAGCCGAACTGATGGACGTCGCCGCGCGCGGTGACGTGGAAATCACCGCCTCCCGCAGCGCTTGGAATGGCGTGTTGTGGCTCATTCAAAGCACGGTCAAGGAGGGGGGAAGGCCCCTGTATTCAGGTGAGGAATTGGCCAAGTTGCGGGCTGATTTGCCCGTGCATTGGTCCTGATCAGGCGCCCTTGTTCTGTTCGAGCCATTGATGCCCGTACCATTTCCATTGGTCCATCGTCCATCCATCCGGCAAACCGTCCTCGGGCACGGGTGGGGCCTCCCGCTCAGACTCACCGTCCGGTGGGGTGGGAGCAGGATCCGCAACATCGGTTGCTGCCTCCCCGTCGGATGCTGTGCCCTCGTCGGTCTGAAGCACAACGTCCTCGACCATCGACGTGACCTCTGGAGACTCTTCTGCTTCAGCCTCAGCTGGTTCAGTGGAAGCCGTGGAGTCATCATCGCTCCACATTGCATCGTCAAGACCTCCAATGGCGGAAAGCCCCGCCTTGCCGGTCAGCGCCTCTTCATTCGCCGTTTCATCAAACTCGAAGGAACTGAACGCCTTTTCTTCTGAGGGTCGCTTGGCGCGCTTTGTCATGGCCCCAAACAGCACCACCACCACCGAGCAGACCACAAAGACGCCCGCTGCGACTATACCGACTTCTGTGACCAACGCCATGTCCAAGCCGCCGCTAGAGGAGCCCCCAGCAAGGCTCTGATTCCAATAGTTGTAGGTCATCCTGTTTCGTTCAGTTTCGTTTAGCGAGGACAGGTATTCCTGGTATTCCGTGCTCCTCCAGCCGAGGCACACTTCACGAAGGTCGTCGAAGCTGAGCAAACAGTGGTCCTCGATGTCGATGACTAGAGGGTTTGTGTCGTTGTAATCGGCATTGGCGCCGACACCATCGCCGTCGAGATCCATGTGCTCATCGGGGTTGGCGTCCATGCCTTCACCCACTTCAGAGGCGTCCGCCCATCCGTCGCCGTCCAAGTCAGGACAGCCGTAGTGGGCTTCACTGACGTAGCGCGTGGTCGCACCAAGTTCTGGGACAAGGGCCCTGAGGGACGTCCCTCCTGCGGTCAGGCAAGCATCGGGGGTCGTACCGTCGGGGTTGTCTCCATACCCGTCTCCGTCGAAATCCTCCCATTGGGTTCGGTCCGTTGGGAAAGCATCCGCTCCTTGCGCGACCAACCAGTTGGCGTCTGGATCTGACCAACCGTCCAGGTCTTGATCCGGGCAACCCCGACGGTCGTTTGACGAGAAGCCGTTCGCGTCAGGACAATCGTCCGGACGGACACCGTTTGCTGCATCGCCAAAGCCGTCACGGTCACGGTCCGACCATTGCGTGGGATCCTCAGGGAAGGCGTCACCATCCGGATCGGCTTGGTTGTCGCCCACACCGTCACCGTCAGCGTCCTGCCACTGGTCAGGATCATCTGGGAAGGCATCACCGTTTGTGCCGTCGGCTTCATCTCCGTAGCCGTCACCGTCACGGTCCGACCATTGCGTAGGGTCGTTCGGGAAGACGTCACCTCCTGCAATGTCGGTGTTGTCTCCGTAGCCGTCACCGTCGCTGTCCGTTGTTTGACCTGCGTCGTCCGGGAAGGCGTCCGAAGCATCGGCCACGCCGTCACCGTCTGCATCAAGATCCAACAGACGAACGCGCGTGCTGGTTGACGTGATGCTGACCAAATGAACGGTACCATCGCTCTTGCCCACGACGGAGATGACCTTTCCAGTTGCTTGGTGCTCTTGGGTGACGGTCAGGGCGCTGTCCATGTGAACGGAACGGCCGTTTTGATGTCCGACCCATAGACCTCCTTGCCCGTCGAGCGTCAATGACGTGACCGGGGCGGTACCACTCACGGCTTCCTCTGAGGCCCATGTGGTGGTGTTCCAGCGCACGACACGCCCATTGGACAGCCCGGCCCACACCTGATTCCCGTCTTCGATGAGTTGCGTTGGCGCCCCGCCGAGACCCGTCAAATCTTGATCCTGAATTCCTTCATCGGTGTGCACACGCAGTCGTTGGTCAAATCCGCCCGTGAGCACCCTGCCGTCCTCAAGAATAAGCAGGGAGCATATGCCAGCACTCATGACGCTGGTTCGAACCCCAGAGGGGCCGCCTGTTTCATGCTCAATGGCTTGACGCAAGCCACCGTTGTGCACCACCCACACATCCCCGTCATCGTCCCAATCCACATCGTCCACGGGGTCAGGAAGTTCGATTTCTTGGGTTACTTGGTCGGTATCGAGGTCGAGAATCAAGGCGCCGTTTGCGTGACCGACCGCCAGCAAGGAGGCCTCAACGTCCAAGCGCGCGGCGTTGACGGTGACATTCAGGTCAACCGCTCGGGTCACTTGGTAGGCCCCTCCGTTCCAGCGAAGAGCCATGAACACCCCCTCGCCGTCAAGAGTGAGCACTTCGTCGCCACCCGAGGAATGCCACAACACCACAGGATCTGGACCCTGGTGAACCTCGCCCCCATCAATGAGGGAGGCCGACCCCGTCATCGCGAACGTCCCGAGGACAAACAGACCGGTGAGCAGGACCGCACGAAGCGCTCGCATGCCCCGAGATGGACCTCATGGCCTTGAATGGCTCGTTTCCTCGCTCAGTCCTCTTCGGATGGCTCGAGGCGCTCAATTGGCGTCAATTCACGAGGGGCCATGGTGGTGACAGGTTGGAGCACGGGCGTCTCCTCAGCGGCAGAAAGCACCGGCATGGCCGTTTTTAGCACAGCGGTAGGCCGGGGTGTCCCAAGCGCGTGCAGCGTCTGAACGGGCTGGAGGATTGGGCGATCGCCGAAGACCTCTCCACCTGCTTTGACGGGGGTGGCAACGGGCGTTGGGAGCACGACTCTGGAAGCGACGTCCTCCTGCTCTCCAAGCATGGCTTCCATATCGGCCTCGGCAAGGTCGTCATCGGCATCCTCGAGGACGGTGTCGATGGTGACCTCGGAGGTCTCCACGGGTGTAGGCAGGGTGTTGTCGTGCTCACTTACCGTCGGCTCGACGATGGGAGGAGACGCGGAAGAGTCGGTCTCCATTGCGTCCGTCGCTGGTTCAAGAGGAACGACGTTGGAGGGCAATCCAGCCTCTGGTTCGACCGAGGTGACCGGGGGTTGCACCGGAGCGGCAGGAGCGATGATGGGTGTCTTGACCTGCTTGACGGCCTTGACGACCGGTGCGGGTGCAGAAGGAGCCAAAGCACGAGCCGACGAGGTCGGTGCTCGCATGCCTGCAAGGCCCATGCGCGGTTGCTGAGCCTGTGCGGCCTGCGCCATGGGGCCTCGAAGCGTCCGACCGGCAGCTGCCCCAAGGGAGTCGGGACGGGCACCAAGTGCTGCGGCATCGGCGGGGGCCGCGGCTGCTCCACCCTGACCTGAAATCGATGCGAGCCACTGCTGGCGCTTGTCAATCCGTTGATCCTGACTCTGGAGTTGGCGCATCTCAGCTTCGCGCTCGACGAGGGTGGCCTCATCGGTGGCGATTTCACCCTCAATTTGGGAGGTGATGCTCTCTCGCATCCTTTCCTCGGCCATGATCTTGAATTCATCCATCTTCTTGGACAGACCTGAGATGCGGTCTCGGATTTCAGCTCGCTTGAGGCCGAGTTGGGCCTCGATTTCGGCCCGAATGCGTGCTTCTTTCCGTCGCACGTCGATGAGGGCCTTGTTGCGCATGATTTCCTCACGCTTGTCGAGTTGACGCTCGAGCTGCGTGGCGACTTCGTCCATCTTTCGTTCGCGGAAGGCACTGAGACGCTCTTCCATGTCCAACTCGAGTTCGAGCACCGTTTCTTCTTTCAGCAGATCGAGGTCGGTGTCCCAAGCCAAGCGCTCATTGCGCAAGCTGGCGTCCACCTCAGACATGATGGCCTTCCGCGCAGCAGCCTCGCGGCTCTGGAACTCAAGTTCGAGCCGCTCGGTCCATTCCTCGCGCTTCGCAGCGTGCTTGGCCTCCAACTCTTCACGAAGTTGTGCTTCGCGCTCATATCGGAACCGAGCGAGGCGGTTTTGAATCTCGGATTCGCGTGCCTCACGGTACCGCTCAAAGTCCTCGTTGGTGCTGGCTTCAAGTTCAGCCTCAACCTGTGAACGCAGCGCGTCTTCAACCTCATCGATGGCTTTGCCATAGCTCAAGTCAAAACGCTCTCGAAGGCGGGCTTTCCTATCGGAAAGGCGCTCAGCGAAGCGCTGTTCGAGCTGCTGTTCGACTTCCTGGCGTAATTCATCACGCCGGCGCGCGATGGCCAACTCGACGTCTTCGCGCATGCGCTGCTCAAGGTCCTCCGTGTCCTGGCGAAGTCGAACCTCAAGCTCTTGCTGAATTTCCGAACCGAGGTCGGCTTCTAGCCGCTGACTGCGTCGAGCATATTCCGCTCGGAGGGCCGCTTCTCGGTGATGGAGCCGCTGGCGAATTTGTTGTTCCAAGCGTGTACGGATGCCGTGCCGCAGTTGTTCTTCACGCTCGGAAAGGACCGATTCCTGCTCATCTTTTAGACGCTCGATTTCCAAGGATTCCAATGCTTGGTACCTGGATTCCATCTCTTGGGCAATCTCATCCTCAAGCACCCGAATGCGTCGGTGAAGGCGCTGATTTTGTTCAAGTTGGAGGCGCTGCTTGGCCACATCGAGACGGTGCTCATGCTCTTCCTCGAGCTGCTGACGAAGGTCATGCTCAATGCGCCCCTTTTCCTCTTCCATGCGACGATCGGTTTCCACCTCGTAGCGCTGCCGCAGCACCGCCATTTCTCGTTCAAGACGCATCAGGTGTTCGTCGCGAAGACGGCTCTCCTCACGCGCGATGGCTTCTCGGCCCTCTTCGGCCAATTCCGTTTCCATTGCCTCACGCATCTCACGCTCGACCTGTTGGAGGGTGCGCTCGCGCTCAAGTTCGTACCGCATCACAAGGTTGCCCTGTTGCGCGAGAACCCGCTCACGCAATTCCTGCTGACGAAGACGTCGTTCACGACGCATCTCCCCCCGAAGACGTTCTTCTTCGTGGTAGCGTGCGCTCACATGACCTTCTTGTTCAGCGCTGGTACTGTGAGCTTTGGTGAATTGTCCACGCAGGGCTGAAAGGCTGCGACGGTCGATTCCGTCACCGATTGGCCTCGACTCCGCCATGCAAATCCCATCCCGGCAGCAGTACCGCCGTTGGATCACATCCTCGTCTCTTCATACATAAGGTGACTGCACGAGAAGGCCGCACTGCGCACCGGTTTGGGAGCGTTGAACCGTCACGGGAAGGGTCAGAAGTTCACCACAAATCGCGTGTCGCACGCTGGACAGTCGATTTCACGTCGCCCTGGCCGGCGGCGCATCCGGAGTCGCCGTTCACAAGACGGACAAGCGACCTCCACTTTCGGGACCGCTGGCGTCACCACGAATTCATCCTCGCACGAACCGCAACGGAGCAAAGCAGGCCGCTCATCCACTCCACAGATCAGCACTTTGTGGCACGACGGACAAGCGACTTTTTCCTCACGCCAGGCACGCCGGGTGGCAGGGTGATCCACCTTGACCTTGGCTTCACACAGGGTGCAGGCCATTTCGCCAAGCCCAGTAGGAAGCAGACCGTTGCAACGGGGGCACGTCAGTCCAGGTGGTGCGATGGAAGATTCGACTTCCAGCCGCTCGCTCATGCCACGAGGAGAGCCTCCTCCTCTAAGGTCTTCACGACGTGGAACGGAACCGTGAAGCGAAGAGCGTCAGGGAATCACGGGTGTCCCCAATGATGCCTGAAAATGTACCCTTGATCAAATCCCACCACCCGTCGCTTCCCGCGAGTCGAGCGCCGTTGAGGATGACAATGATGACCGACATTTCGTGGACCAACACGCCAACCCAAAGGTTGTCGTACCAGTTGTTGATGACCGCAAACACAAGGACAACGGTCACACCAATCGAGAAGAGAAGGTTGGCCCAAAGGGTACGGTTGGCTGAACGTGCAAGCGAAATGAGTGACGTGATGAGCCGCGGGTCGTCTCCAGGAATCAGCACGTCAGCAGCCTCGAGGTTCACCTGCTCGCCGGTGCCAACAGCCACGCCAACATCAGCCTTGGCCAAGGCCCCGGCGTCGTTGAAGCCATCACCAACCATCATGGTCACGTGGGTGCTGCTGCGTTGTTCCACAAAGCGAACTTTGTCTTCTGGGGTCAATTCACCATGCGCTGCGTTGATGGACATGCCCACACGCTCAGCGAACAAGTCAACCGCCGACTGAAGGTCACCGGACAGAATTTCGACGTTGACGCCCCGTGCATAGAGGTCTTTGACCACCTCATCGGACCCTGAACGCCCGTCGTCGTGCACGAAACTGAACAGTGCAATGCACTGGCTGCCTCGGACCAAGACGCTCGCACCATGGCCTTCCCTGCTTGAGACCACCAAAGCCGCAGCCAAATCGCCCTCGAGACTGACGCCCTCAGGGAGACGGTCTGGACGATACAAGCCGACCAATTCACCCTTCACCTGACCTTCCACGCCGGCGTGGACGTCCTTCAGCCCCTGCACCGCAGTTGGCTTGAGGTCCTCGTGTTCCAGCAGGTCACTTACGGCGAGGGCGTATGGATGAGAAGAAGCCGCTTCCAATCCACCTGCCAAGCGAATGGCCGTGTCCCGACGGCGTCCTTTGGCCATCGTGATGGACCCGATGGTGGGGCGGCCGCTGGTCAGGGTCCCGGTTTTGTCAAGGAGGACATGGTCGACCTTCGCGAGACGTTCCATGGCATGCCCTCCACGAACGATGGCGCCGAGGTGAGCGGCTCGCGCAAGGATGGCGGCGTGGGGCATTGGAGCGGCCAGCAGGAGCGCACACGGGCAAGCCACCACCCAAAGCAACAGCATCGTCGTGATGTCATCGGGGTAGAACACGCGCCAGATGATCACCGATCCGAAGAGCACGATAGGGACCCAAATGGTGGTGAACCGCTCCACAAGACCCTGCAGGCGAGGTGGTTCCTCACGGAAGGTGTGGACGGCTTCAATGAGGCCGGAAAGGCGTGTTTCATCTCCCGTCGCGATCACTTCGATCTCCACAGGCCCGCGTTGAAGCACAAGCCCGGCGTTGAGTTCGTCGCCTGCGTCAACGTCCACCGGGACCGACTCTCCCGTCAAAGGAGCCATGTCCAAGCTGCCAGAACCCGACACAATGCGTCCGTCGGCAGGAATGAGTTCTCCTGAACGAATCTGCAATTTGTCACCGGCCCGAACGAGGTCGATGGGGACTTCTTCCCACTCTTCGACCGAGGGAGGTGGGGCCTGCATCGGCGACATGGTGGCCGGAGCCAGGCTGAAGCCCATCGGTTGGATGGTACCGTGGGTATGCGGTTTGTTGGAACGTCGAGCGGTGCGGGGCAAGCGGTCAAGACCGCCCTGCATGGCCTCTCTTGCCCGCACCAGAGCGTCACCTTCCAGGTGCTGCGTGAACGCGACAAGGATGACCACGATGAGGGCCTCTTCCCACATGGTCAGCAAAACGGCGCCGATGACCGCCATGGAGGTGAGGACTTGGAAGCCAATCTGGCGGTTGCGCAGACCAGCTGTGGCCTCACGAAACATTTCCGCCCCACCAATGATGACCGCCAGCGTTGCGAGTCCACCAAGCAGAAGTTCAGGCGCGTGGAGCACCTCCATCAGGATGACGATCGGGAAAAGGGCAAACGAGAATGCACCGCCCACCAAACGGCGTTGATCTGGTCGGAGACGATCAGAGTCCGCCAATCCAAGACTCGGAGCCGAGCCAAGCAAGTCGGTCAACGCTTCGTCACGGTCGGATTCGAGGGCATCTGGCGCATCGGGAAGCAATTGCAACAGCACGCGGTCGTCTCGCGTGATTTCAGCGTCAAGCACACCAGGTTGCCGTCGAAGCAGGCGGTCCAATCGTGCTACTGGGATGCCGCTTTTGGTCGCTAATGAAGAGGCAGACACACCCTTCAACTGCTGGTGAGGGACGTTTGGGGCGTGCCCGAGGGAGCGAAGAACGCGAGCCGCCTCAGCCACGGTCCCCACAGAAAGATCGATGTGCACGCGGACTTCCCCTGCGGTCGGAGAAACCTGCGGGGCCCAAACTTGGTCAAGATGCTTCAGGGCGCGGGTGGCCTTGGACGCACAATCTGGACAATCCATGCCCAAGATGGGCCACGTGACCTCGTACTGACCGGTGGCTTCGGTCACGATTTCAGCTTCCAAGACTGAGGCGCCAGCCGCCACTTCCGTCGTCGTTGGCGTCGGTTCAGCGACCGGCTTCGGTACGGGTTCGACGGGGGGTGATGAAGTGGTGACCACGCCATCGACGATGTCGATGAAGACCTCCTCCTCACCGACCATGCTTTTCGGTACGGTCGGTTTCACATCAAACCTCCCACCAAGGTCATCGTGATTCATCAGCATGCGCGAACGCATAAGGAGGAGAACAAACCAATGCCCAGCATGGTGTGGCTGCCAGAAGGATGGATACCAAAGTTGGTGGCTGTGGACATTGATGGAACCTTGACCGACGCGAACAAATTGCTCCACGTCGGTGCCGTGGAAGCGCTTAGGGCCTTGGAAGCAGCCAATATTCCGGTCATCATCTGCACCGGTAACACGCGACCTATCGCCTATGGCCTCTGGCGTTTCATCGGCCTGAGTGGCCCCTTGGTCTGCGAGAACGGTGGAGTGTTATGGTACCCTGATGGAGAGGTCGTGTTGCGTGCAGACGGACGCGAAGCAGAGGCTGCGTGCCGGTGGGTGGCGGAGCAACTTCCAGGCATCGACGCGAACGGGATTGCCACCAACCGATGGAGGGAATCTGAGTGGTGCCTCAAGACTGACGAGGACATGGAAGCCATTCAGGCCCTGTTGGTTGAATCTCAATGGTCGCATCTTACGGTGCTGCGGACGGGATTTGCCATTCACGTGATGGACCCATGTTTGTCAAAAGGCCAGGGCCTGTCAGCCGTGCTCGAACGCCTTGGTGTGTTGCCTGAAGACGTGCTCGCTGTTGGCGATGCGCCGAACGATTTGAGCATGTTCGATCTGGTCGGTTGGTCGGTTGCTGTAGGCGGCGCTTTTCCTGAAGTTGAAGCAGCGGCATCGATGTGTTCACCCGAACCTCACGGGGCCACTTTCCCGCCCTTGGTGGCGGCGATTCTTGCCCAGAAAAAGGCCGAGGGGTGACTTGATAACCGAATGGCACAGCGTTCAGACCACGCGGGGATCGCCCAGCTTGGTCAACGGCGCTGCGTTCAGGTCGCAGTCCTCAACGGTTCGCAGGTTCGAATCCTGCTCCCCGCACTCTTGACCACGCGAAGCCCGTGTGGTCTTGTTTGTGACAACAAAAGAGGTCGTCCTGCAGCATGTCAGGTGAGGGATAATTGGTGACGGAGGCAGGATTCGAACCTGCGAAGCCTTAGCAGAGGATCTTGAGTCCACCCCCTTTGACCGCTCGGGAACTCCGTCGTATGGTTCACCGCCTCATGAGCCTGAATTTCATTCTTCCTCATCAAAGCCCAAATCCTCGAGGTCGACCAAATCTTTCGTTCGGCGCGTGGATGTAACTTGCAAACGGACCATCACAAGACTGGCAACGGCGAGGATGAGGGCGAGAGCGCCGAGGCTGGTCCAGCCCGTTTTGCTGCCGCTTGCCCCTTCAGTGGATGGGCTGACGTCGGCCAAGGGCACGGGGACGTCGCTGATGCTCCCGTTGTCCAGTTGCAGGCGAAGCCCGAGGTCGCCCACCGCCCATGCCTCAATGCTCCATGTGATACGCTGACGTTCGCTCGGTTGAAGCGCAACCTCAGTTTCGGCCAACGTGATGCCATTTTCGTCAATCAAACGAACTGATGTGGTTCCGGCGAGGACCCCCCCGTTGGCCACTTCGAAATCCACGTTGACCACTTCCCCAAGGGTTGGGCGGTAAGGAGCGGCCACAAGAGATGCAAGCGCGGGTTGGTACGCAATCCAACGCATGGTCACGGTGACCGGCTCAGACGGACTCCCTGTGCCAACGGCTGCCCGGCCAGCTGCATCCGTTGCGGTGAACCATACCTGCCACACATCGTCTTCCATCACCTCCAGTTCCGTCGGCCGGAGATCGGCCGTACCAGAATGCACCGCAGAACTGCCAGCCAAGACCTCGAGCGTCAGTGGAGCGGACCCCTCTGAACCGTCCATGACCCGACCTTGACGCAGCAACCTCCAATGGGCCAAAACGCCGTCTTCCACGGGTCGTTCCACGTCCTGAACGGTCACTTGCAGAGGAACAGCACCAAGGGACGTGCTGTCCACAATCAGGAATTGTACGGCCGTCACCAACAAGCGAGGCTCATGCTCATCGATGCTCACCAAGACACGCGCTGTGAGCTCACCTTCCGACCATCCGACGAGGGTTGCCTCAAGATGGCCAGACGTTCGAACGAAGAGGGAAGAAGACAGCGGGAGGCGTAGGGTTGGTTGACCGTCGTTCGGGACATCCATTGAACCGCTGTCGGTCCGGGCACCATCGGTAACGAACCACTCGAGACGAACGGCATCAGGCAGCCGCACTGCGGTCTGGTTCGATTCAGCATGCACCACCCGGTATTCGACGTTGATGATGTCGTCCCGTTCGGCGAAGACGGTCCCCCCAACGAAGGATCCGTAGGGTGGCGTGGTGTCGCTCGCGGTCACCACCTGAAGGCCCACTGACGCATTCGTCCACCATGTCAAGGCGCTGATACGGCTGAATCCAAGACCAAGATCTTGCCCCTCATCGCTCACGTACAGGGCGGGGACATGGTCTGTATCACCCTGAACAATCGCGAGGTCCCAACGCAAACGGAAGGTGATGTCCAAGCGCCACGCCGCTCCGGTCAGAGGATGCACCGTCACTTCAGGTGCGCCCAAAAAGCATCCCACATCGGGTCTGGTTTCCTCAAATCTGGGGAAGTAAGTGATGCGGCATGCCTCCTCATGCTGTCCAAGCAAGGCCACCTCAATGGCGTCGAGGGTGGTCAAACCGTTGGCGTCTTGGACGATTACGGAGAAGGTGTGCATGTGCCCGGGGTACAAGCGGCCACCATCTGTATCGAGCAACAGGCTCGAGGTCGGTACCGTGGTAGGCCGGCGTGCCTCGAGCCGCAGCTCAGCGGCGAAAGGACCCTCACGTGCACCGCCACCAGGCAGGGCATGACCCGCCACATCGTAGGCTTCAATCACGAACCGGGCACGCCCTAGATCGGCCCCGGTTGGAACGATGTCGTTTGATTGAATCAGCGGTAGATCAAGGGACTGCTCCGTGCGGCCTTCGGCCAAAGGAACCACCATTCTGACCCATTCATTTGGCTCGCTAACGCCATTGTTGTTCTCGTCATCACGTGCTTCCAGCCATGACCAGACGTAGGCAGGGCCGTCCAAGCCCTGATCGTCGCTGAGGCTCAGCACCAGAGCGACGTTTGAATCCGACGGGAGCACGTGCCCGTCGGCAGCTTGACGTCCACCCGGGTCAAGAACATCAAGACCGACAAAGCTCGGAACGACGTCATCGTAAACGAGAACGACCGCAAGGGGCGTGCCTCGCTGCTCGCTGGTGGTCGAGGGAGCGTTTGCGGGACCGAACCGGACGATTCTGGCCTCGACGGTCAACTGCGCTCCACTGGTCAAAATGCCAGAAGGAGGGGTGGTCAGGGTTCCGTTGAACCACCCCTGCCCATCAACAGCAACCAAGACGCTGTCCATCCAACTCCCATTGCGCAGTTCCACGCTGATGGACGCCTCTCCTGCTGCTGGATGTACACCCGGGATGCCCTCAAGCCTCAGTTGCCCACGCACCTGGAGGCTTTGGTTGGCACTGATCTCGAAAGGCCAGAGCGGTTGGGTCCAATCATGCAAGGCTCGACCACGGTCGTCGAACACTTCGAGCGACAGGACTTCGAGGTCGTTTTCGACGTCGTTGCCTTGGACTTCCATGACCTCAACCGCAGGCCCTGTACGCAACCCTTCTGCATCCGTGGCCGCCGTCCACCAGTACAACTGCGGCACGTCGTCAAAGGACCACGACGAGATGAGGGTCCACGACACCTCACATGAGACGGCGGTGCACGACACGATGCTGGTGGCTTGTATGGCGGCCAAGCCTGCCCCAGCAGGTTGTCGAAACCGCGCATTTCCATCATACAAGCGATCCACGATGACCTCGCCGAGCGGCATCGATGGGGACGTCCCGAACGCGAGCGTGATCGATTCAATCGGCGGGACGCTCAGGGATGGGTCACGGACATCGGTGCGCTCATGCTCAGTGACGACCGTGACGCTTGTACCCGGCGTCCATGTTGTGGTGGGAACGCTCAGAAACGCATCGTGGAGTTTTGCTCTCGAGGCGATGTCCAAGGTCACGTCCACAGCGCCCATAGCGGTCACAACCCAAACCTCCAAATGATGCTCCAAAGCGGAACTGCTGGCCCGTCGTGCATTCAATGCTGCATCAACGACGGCAAGGTCCAGCGCCACGCGGCGTTCGCTTACGGGGCTGAGGGCCGTGAGATCAAGCGGGACCACGTCGGTTGGAGCCCACGCGCGTACAGAGGTGGTGCACCGTTGGCCGTGCAACGATGGCGCGTCGGCGTGCCGTTGGCAGGACGCTGTTCCCATGAGGTGCACGTGCCTGGCGTCGTTGCTGACGTGGGTGGCCGTGCTTGCTCCGGCTGGATGGGACAAGCTGATGTCCGGTGCGTCCAATGCGAGCACCATGCTGTAAGGCACCGAGGACGTTGAACTCGATGGCCCTCCCTCAATCCACCATTGTAGGCTTACGCTTTGATTCGCACCGACCGTTGGACCGGGAGAACTGCTGTTCCCGGTCCACAGCACCGTGCCGTCGTTGACATCCACCAGAGAAGCCAGGGAACGTGCGGTGCTGAGCACATCGCCGTAGCCCAAAGAGGCCACATCGAAGACCTCGTGCACCTGTGCGTCCAAGCCGACACGGACGCCAGATGCGGCGTGTTGGCATGCCACTTCTCCACGAGCCTCGACGAGACGAGCGGTGGGTGG
>Ga0160423_10002357_pt1 | contig 15782 bp, 30 predicted proteins | sample CRUFie14St8metaG_FD_108191 | JGI IMG/M metagenome (GOLD analysis project Ga0160423, IMG submission 108191) | Marine microbial communities from the Costa Rica Dome - CRUD Field 142mm St8 metaG | ecosystem: Environmental > Aquatic > Marine > Oceanic > Photic zone | place: Costa Rica: the Eastern... | reverse complement strand
AACATTGATATTTATTACAGTATGGACATTTTGGCCCCGGTTCTTCAAAACCCCAAGCATTACAGTATGGAGTGAAACTTTCTTTGCCTGTATCTATACAAACTAATTTGTCTCTTCCTCTATATTTAATATAACCAATATTTGTCCAATGGCAATCCCAAAATTTTAATCCTGTTTTTTCCCTAATATTATTTACTAGATTTTCTAGCTTATCGTAAGGCATATCGTCTACGTCTAGCATCATAGCTTTTTCTGTAACATACCCCCAAGACGTTACAGTTTCCTCTGGAGTCCAGTATTTTAAAAGATCGGGATCAAACGAGTATGGTATTTTACAGACCTCTGTGATGATCTGTGGGGCTAAATCAAACTTAGCTAATTTTTTCTGTATTTTATAAGTCTCGTCTGCTCTGGCTTTTAATTTAAAACTTTTAAATCCCAAGTGATCCTCTCCCTTAATAGGGAGAAAATCACAGTAACTTCCAGAATCATCCATATAAGATGTATCAACCAAATAATCGTTATTAATCATTTTACCAAAAGTTAATAGTTCTAATCAATAGTTCCTACTTCTCCACCACTACGAGTAATTGCACCAGCAAAAACTCTTAAATCTACATTCTCATTAATAGTTCTAGTAGAACCATCTGCATATACGCAATTCATAATACCGGGATGAAAACTAAATGCCTCACCATCATTAATAACATTAAAAGGCACATTACCTGCACAACTTTTACATTTGTCTCCATTACGATCAACGCCATGTAATTTAAATGGGCCTAAACTATCTGCCCAACCAAGACACTGATTAGTAGCACCTGTTGCAGTACGACCTCTATTGGTATCTGCTTTATAAACATCAGGTCTACTTGCACACTCTACAATTAAAAGAGTATTGGAAAATCCATCTCTAATATGTCCATCTCTAGTAACAGCATCTTTTACAAGACAACCTTTAGTATGTTCACCTTTTGTCGCATAAGGATCAGGTGCAGGAAAAATTTCATCTTTAACACCAGTAAATACTTCATAATCTGTATATCCAAGATTATTAGGATTTAAACTTGGTGCAGCACTATCATCATCTCTTGTAGGCCCATCAATATTAGCATAACCACCAGCAGGAGGAAGTGCTGTTGGACATCTAAATACAGATGCGTTCAAAGAAATAGCCTGAGTATTTTCCCACCAGTTTTTATTAAAGTCATAACCAGTATTACCTTGCTCTAAATTAGAAAGAACAAATGCTCTCCAACTATGTTCTGTACCAGTAGGATTACCAGTAATAGATTGTCCAGCAGAATCTACAGTCCATGCAGCAGCAGGAAAGTATCTTTGTGCATCCATGTATGTGTGCATAGCAAGCCCTTGCTGTTTTAAATTATTTGCACATGACATTCTTCGTGCTGCCTCTCTAGCCTGTTGAACAGCAGGTAATAATAATCCAACTAAAACGCCGATGATTGCTATAACTACCAGTAATTCGATGAGAGTAAAACCTTTGCGATTTTTCATTATTAAATTCCTCTTATGTGGGGAAGTTTGGAGAGAGGCTACAGTTAGCCCTGATGCTCTATTATACCCACTCATCGCATTCCGGCATGTTAGAAGTTTGTTAAATCAATAAGAATATATGTGAACAGGATTCCCTGTCAATTCTTCAATCAACAGCATAGCATCTTTAACATTAAAGTAATCACCTATAGCTTTTCTACTTCTAAAGTAATCATCTTTGTATACTGCAAATACTCTATAGAATGGCTCATCTAAACCAAACTCGTCAGTGTCTAAAAAATCTTCTGCTGTTTTTAATTCTTGTATCATAGTGCCACCATGATAGTCATTCATCTCTCTACAGGTGATAATTTCAAATCCTTTTATCACAGATTTATTATTAGTGTTTAGCGTAAAAGCATTACACAACCTGTTCGACCGTTCCATCCTCTGCCTCCTGCTGTTCTTGTAGTTCTCGTAATTGTGCTTGTGCTTTTTTAAGCTGCCTCAGTCTTTCAGTTTCCAGATATTTAAAATATCCCATAAAGACTTGAGAAGTGATTACGCCCATCCCTGCGATGAGCGTAACCACAATGCCGCACACAAAGAGTGCGAAATTATCCATTAAAATAACTCCCTAATGCAAGGATACTAGGAACCCACAAGCCTACAAAGATACCCTGTTCTTGTGCAACAGCCTGATCTCCAAGAAACCAAAGAGAAACACTCAAAACAAAACTAGCAAACGCTGCCACAATAAAGTAACTCTTACTATTCATCATTATCTATCTTTCTAGTTAACGTAAAACAAAACAATAGGAGTGGCGGGAGTCGAACCCGCACTGGAAGGATTTTAAGTCCTTTGTCTCTGCCTTTGGACTACACTCCCAATACTTAATTAAGTATTAGAGTGATAAGTCCTGAGTCTTTCAACGATAGCTGCCATATTAGCTACATTATCTACAGTTCTATTAGGCTTCTTTCTTTCCATTTCAGGTAGATCAACACCCTTAGATGCTAAAGCCTTTTTAGTTCTGCTGTATCTTGCCATAGTAGAAGCTACCTTCTGTCCTGTCTTTTCAGCAATTTCAGCATAGGTTTTACTAGAAAAAACTGCTTCAAGAAATTTTTCGTCACTACAGCGTACTCTTGTTTGCTTTTGCGACAATGCTAAGTCCGTCATATTATAATCCTCCAAAACTGTTTTCAAAATACAACTATTTGTTGTTCCCTCTTATTCTACTATATTATCGTCTTCTGTCAAGTCCTACTTTAGTTTTTTTTAGATTATGATGTAAGTCGTTGTCAGATATAGACTTACGTGAAATATTAATTATGAAATCACGTAAGTCCTTACCTATCAATAACTTACGTCACTTTATGATTTTTTAGGCAGTAATATACCTAATAAGAGATATACCCAGAAAATAATACTACCAGTAGCTATTGCACCAAACAGTGTTAACAATCTAATAATAGTAACATCAATACCTGTGTAATCAGAAACACCAGCACAAACTCCAAAGAACATGCCATCCTCTTTATTCTTGCATAAATTGCTCATAACAGTTTAACCACCATTCATTTATAAAAAAGTAATCGGATTGATGTGTACGCTCATTTGTAGATAATGTTTCTCTTAAATAGAAATCATTATCCAACATAAAATTTACTACCTCATGTGACAAGGGCGCACCTTTATTGTACGGCTTGTGCGACACTTCTATTATACACCCTTTTGATCTTCTTAAAGTATGTATACCACCTTTTAATATATCTATTTCAGAACCTTGTGTATCTAATTTAATTAAATCAAAACTCTCTACAGGAAATACATTATCTAAAAGTTTTGTTTTAACTCTTACACATTTTGTATTATCATAATTAAAAGAGTCTGTAAGTTCTAAATATAAAGATGATCCTGTTGATATTATTGAATCTGAATTTAAAAAGAAATCGTGATAGTCTTCATCTTTACCTAGTAAACAAATCATTCCATTACAATTATTTTGGAATAAAAGATGTTTACAGAATACGTTGCCTTCTACACAAGTAAATTTGCTATCAGGAAATATTAATTTAGCCTGTCTGTACCATTGTCCTACATTTGCACCTATATCTAATATATTTTTAGGTTCAAAGTATTTTCTCACCAAGGACAGTTTCATGGTTAGTAATAATCATATTAGTATTGTGACCGTATATTAAACTAACCATATATACACCTACCACTGGTATTAATTCTAACTCTAGCATAATTTACGTTCCTTGTAATAGTCTAATAATTGTTTATTTGATACAATTTCCTGATCCAACATATTGTGAATTTTTTGAATAGATGTACGAGCATAACATATTCTACCTAGAACTGTTAAGGTTTTATCCTTTTTGTCTTCATCAATATAGTAGGTATTACGCATAATCATAATTGTGTCTCCAAGTGCTAAGGGTAATATTATTTATTACACCTAATCTTTATCTTTTGCTATTCTTACAAAAAAGTAGACGACACTTAAATCTACTGCTACCACTATCCACCATACACTTAAAACTTCTAGTAAAGTATGATCCATTTTAACTTTCTAAAACATAAGACCAGTAACGGCTATCTTCTTTCTCTTGTAGGGCATCCCAGTAAACACAACGAGCAATATATGATGGTACTTTTAGTTTACCACAGTTCACACTCCAATGTTGCTCCATACGCTTATATTTGGCACTACCCTGTTTACTCTTATTATAGGTAAGATGCTCCATATTGTAAAGCCTTAACTGATGCACATCACCACATAAAACTCTAGCAAAGTTTGGGTGAATCATTTCTAATGCAAAGGATACTTTAGCCATACCTAAACCAGTAACACGATTTACAATTTCATCACGTTTTTTTACATGATACTTTTTTGTAGTTAAATAGAAGTCAGTAGGTTTAGCCCAGAATTGTGTTGCAAAATCCCAAATATATTTTGTACGATTATTATGTAGACCTACTCCTGAGTTGGCTAATTTATTTAATAGAGCATCCTTGTCATCTACCCATTCTTCATAGTTCTTAATTGCTTCATACCCACGACAATTACCCTGCCATGAAGTATGTACAGAACAGTATGCAAAAAGATACCGACGAAAACGATCACCATCTGTTTGTGGTGCAACAGTTTCCCAGTAATCCTTATATGCTTCTACTTTTTCTACAGGGAATGTTTTAAAGAAGTCGTCTGCTTTAGAGCGACAATATGTAGTTTTTTTCTCAGGTTTAGTTTCTAGTGCAATTACCATAACAGTCTCCAAAAAGTTTCCAAAAGTGATACTATCAATTCTACACTAATGTTATCGTCTTGTCAAGTGCTTATTCTTTAGGCTTAACAAATATTTTATCTTGTATGCTAGGCAAGTCAGATAAGAATAATTCAGAGTTAATGAAATTGTTTTCGATTGCAATATTCGCAGCTTGTTTTACTGGTCTACTAGGTATAGCAAAATCTGTTTTATTATATGTATTAATATCTAATGGTATAGATAGCTGTTCACTTAAAATCTCGTATGTTTTTTCAATAGGTGTATTTATCATTTCTTCATACGATAACCAAATTTTAGGTTTGTTATATTTTTTGTAAATACTTGAATATATTTCTAAGGTTTTAGCTATCTTCTGAGCAAAACATAGAAATTTTTTCTTGTCCCAAATAATTTTTAATTGTTTATTTTTATTTAAGATTTCAGGATCATTATCGTATGCCTTATTGTTTATATACCATACTCCTGAATGCTTTGCCTTTTCTATACTTATAAATTGTTCTAAGATATTATCTCTATATAAAATAATAAGTTGATCCATCACGCTTATGATTGAGTCTAAATTATCATATTGTGATAAAAATAATTTGGTCAAACTATAATCATACTTATCTCTTTTTAGATCACGCAGTTTCATTATTAAATGATGGTGATTTATTAATCGCTTTTCTATAGAAAGTTCAGTATTTAATTCTGTTAAATTATCTAAAAAGTCTTTATATAATAATACGCACTCTGGCCTATTTTGTCTTACATATTTAATAATATATTGAAGATGTTTACAAATAGAATCTTTATGTAAATTAAAAAATTCATTTAGGTTTTTACACTTATGCAGTGAACACGATATTAAATTTAGTAAGTAGGTTGTGCCACATCTTTCAGATGATAAAATTAATATATTTTGCATATTTACACTGTACGCATATCTCCATGTAATATTTTAAATGTTGGGAATCTAAGACTTATACCTCCCTCCTGATTCTTAGTCTCTTCAAAATACTGCACTGTTATAACCTTGCCTAATATAGCGTCAGGATTTTTATAAAAGTATTGTCTCTGTTCTATAGTAAACCCGCTGCCCACTCTGACAAGGTGATCTTTATGTTTGATATAAACACAGGACAACATTTCTTCCTCACACTCTTTACCATCTAATGTAAGAGGAAACATACCCATCTCTGTATCTATCACCTCATATTCTGCATCATGGAAAGTTTTTACTTTTAGCAAATCTTTACTACGCTTACCTTTGTATTGAACATTCTTACGCAGCATAACACCTTCCCAATCCTCATCATCTGCTTTAGACACCCACTGTTGGAAGTGGTCATCATCATTTACTATTTCCATTTCTAGTACGGATAGACAGGGACACTCATTGTCTTCCATAGTAAACAATAATTCTTTATATCTTTGATAAAGATTATCATTACTTTTCTTTGCTTTAAATTCATCTTGTGTCATCATGTCAAAGATTTTATAAGAAGGATTCTCAATAGTATGATCTTTCTTACGAAGTTGTTTCATAATACCTTGAAAGTCTTCGTTACCATCTTCGTCGATTAGACAGAGTTCCCCGTCAAACACAACATCAGATAAACCAAGACTTGCAATCCCATCGGCAACAACACCCAAGGTAGTAAATTCTTTGCCCGTTCGGGAGTAGAAAGTAGTATTGCCAAAACTATCGACAATAGCCAAACATCTAACGCCATCAAGTTTACGAGATACAAACCACTCATCTTCCCACTCCACTAATTTAGGATCATATTTTTCTGCGAGAGCGACACTAAACTCTGGAATAAAGTCAGGAATAACTTTGTTAATAAGTTTAACACCAACTTTAGTCTTTAGGTCTTTATCTAGTATACAATATACAAGTTCTTCTTGTTCAGGAAACTTATTGATATAAGCATTAACAATCCTGATAGCATCATGCCCCGTATATCTACGAAGAGTCAAATCATTAAATAGTTGACACAAACCATACCCCGGTTCACAATCTCCGAAGAATAAGTCTGATCTCTTTTTAACTTGGCTACTTGTTAAGCCATACATAAGATAGTCATTATGTGCTAGATTTAGTACGTTTCTAGCATGGAGTTGATCTCCGTTATCCTCTTCTTTGCCTGCTTTACAATACTTAGCGATAATATCTTGTTTGGCATTTGTCCCACTGTTGTTACGCAGTTCATTGATCATGTCCATAACATATTCTGTACTGTTCATTATAATATCCTGTGTCCTGTGATTACTGTTCCCTACAGTATATCTTATATCGTCATGCCTGTCAAGTAAACTTTACTTTAATTCTTTAGAGCGATAGTAGTAAACTATTTTTTTAAATGCTTCTACTCTGTTCTTTAATGAAAGATATTCATTTTGTTCTGTAAAAACTTTATTTAATTTATTTGCAAGAGTAGCACCGGCAGTAGAAAAATATGCAGGTATTAAAGAATGTAGTATTAGCAATATACCATAATAGATACAACCAATACCATAACTTGAAGCGAACCTAAAGTGTTCCCAATATGTCATATCATTCTGTTCCAAATGTAGTTTAGTTTTTTTGAACATTAGATGTCTCTCCAAGTTATAGTGATGCTGCAACACTATTACTATACACCTTATGTTTCAATAAACTTTATGTATCTCCAATGAAAAGTATGATGTATGTGAAAATTTTCACAAAATAAATATATGTTTAAACATTGAAAAGCGGCACGATCTTTTTTTATCTCTGGTTTAATAACTTCAATTTCAATATGTGCAAACATAAATGTACTATGAAAGTATGTTATTTGCTTCGGTCTGCCATCTATTAAAAACTTGAATACCTGATTATGCCGAACTATTTCAACAGCATTTAAAAGCAATAGAAATGATAATAGGATTGCTTTAGTTTTCATAGTTGAAGACTTTTATATAACATTTTATTTTTTAATTTAAATAAGTTATTGTCTGTCACAACCCTTATATATCTTTTCTCATCAGTGTCACACTTACTATGATCATCGTATTTTAATGTAGAGATATATGTTTTACAGTATTCGGATGCTTGAATTACATGATGTTCCAGTAGTCTTTGAACTTTATTCACTGTTCTGCCAATGTAAACTATCTCACCGTTTTCCCAGAGGAAATATACCATAGGTTCTGTTTTTATAGCCTCGCTCTGTCTTATCAAAAAAGTTTCTACGTTTTCAGCCTTTAACGGAATGGCTTGCAGGCTATATTTTGCAATACAATTCTTCGTATCATCTGAGATTTGCATGTCCATTGATTCTGCATATTCAGCAAGCCTTTTGGCATGTTTTTTCTTTTGATCAAAAATAATATGATATGAAAAGTCCTCTATAATACCATCCTCATAAACAGCATGATAACTATAACAGTATTCTCGCCTAGTAGTTTTATATCTGAAAGCCTTTGGATTTAATTTTACCATAATATCTTTTACGTTTTCACTTTTCCACTGCTTCATGTCATCTCTCATGGTTGGATGCTTACTTATAACATAAAGCATAATCTCTTTTTCTTCGCCTTCTAAAATATACTTGCCTGTTTTTTCTATATCCCTGTAGGTGCGAATGTCTTTTAGTAATGCTTTAACATATTCTTTTTGTTTATATTTGCTTCGTTTTTTAAAATCTTCTAATTCCATAATATCCATAATATTAACTCTTATAAAAAGTGGAGGTGAGGGGAATCGAACCCCTGTCCAGTATAAATTCCATATAAACTTCTACATCGTTAGTCTGTTGTTATTAATACTACAGACAAAACTATTTGTCTTTCCAACGTCAAAGTGATTACACTTATTTTTATATTTAATTCAGGTATAATTCCCTATCCGATTATCGGAGTCAGCCTAATTGGGCGAGAAGGTTTAGGCGACCTCCCTCACTAAGCAGCGAGTGCTAATACAGAAGTATCGGCAACTAAAATGTGATCTATTTTTAAACTGGCCTTTAGATCAACCAGTCGATGCAACCTATACTTCTATCTATCTGTCGAAACCAGTACACCCCCGATAGGGTTGTATTCTTGGACGGGGAGGACTTCTTTTTCTACCTCCAACTTTTCAGGGCATGATATGTCATAGTTCCCTACTTCGCACCGCTAGCCCAAACCTCAAGCACTTGCCCGTTGGTAAGGATTCGCGTACTGTTGCACCCTCATGCGGGCCAGCACACTTTCAGTCACCGTCCTATAGCAAGGAAGCTATCCTTACTATATGTATTGTATTAATCAAAGTAATCTTCTGATACTGCTCTACCTTTTTGTTTCTCCCAATCTCTGTTAATTCTAACCTCGTTGTTCTTATTAATTATACCATCTAAAACTAATGTGTCAACCCCTAAATTGTTGGCTAAAAATTTTAATGCTCCCATATCTTTTGGAAAACAATGTCCACCATAACCAAATCCTCCATCTGGCCCCGGCACACCCCAATGAGAGTTGCCTAATCTGTTATCATATTTAGCATACTCTATAACTTTATCGTAGTCAATATTTAATTGTTGGCATATCTGATACATTTCATTAGCAAAAGATACTTTAGTTGATAAGAAACAATTAGTAATATATTTAACCATCTCTGCTACTTTTGATTTAGTTTTAATAACTTTAGCTTTTGGAAATACTTTATTAAACATACTAATAACATGCGAACAGTTCTGTTCTGCAACACCTAGTATAATTCTAGTCTGATTAATATAATCGTTAACCGCATTAGCCTCTGTTAAAAACTCTGGATTAAATATAATATTTATATTCCAGTATTCTTTACAAAATCTCTCTGTAGTACCGGGAGGGATTGTAGATTTAATTAATACAGTAATATTCTTATTATAGTTATTTATTTCCTGAATTACATTTTCTATAATTGATATGTCACATTCCCCTCCACGTTTCATAGGAGTAGGAAGACAAACAAATACTATATCAGATTTATTTATTAAAGATTGTAAAGTTGGTTCTGTACTTTTACTTGAGTCAAGATCAAAAGTAGATATGTGATAATGGTTCTTAAAACCTTCTGTAACACTGTGTCCTACAAAACCCTGACCAACAACACCTATTCTTTTAATCATATTACTCTCTCATCTGGTGCTTGATCAAAAAATTCTATATTTTGTCTAATAATTACAGGAGCCAATTCTTTTTGTAATCTTTTTATTTGAGAATGTTGAACAAAATTAGTTACTATACTAGCCATTAATAATAGCCATATTATGTAAGTGGCAGGATGAATTTCAGTGGGATAGGAAGCCATACTATCTATATCCTTTGTAATAATAATATATTAGACACACCCTAAATGGCTTTAACTGGGCCACTGAAAAAATCCTTTTAGCGACGAGAAGCTGTTCTACGTCGAGTCTTACTAGCACCATAGCGAGTTTCACCTTGCCTACCAGTAGAGCGAACTACTGTAAAACCACTCTTCTTGAGTGCAGGCTTGATGTCACTGATAGTGGCACGAAGATTTCCTACTTCAAACATGCTATAAGCACTATCTTGGCTAAGAGTCTTACCTCTAGTCAAATAATTCAAAACCTTATCTTGCTTTGTCATTAAGCACCTCATAATATGTGGCATCCTTGAAAACAAAAGATTACTGTCGCCACAAACAACAATCTTACTTATTATAGTTTATGATTTCTTTTCGGCAACCCAGAAAATCATTTTATCTTGTTCGTCATCCCACGCACATTCTACATATCCTTTAGCTGCTAATTGAGCCATAGTAGATTGATATATTTGATTTCTAATCTCATCAAACATATCTTCAAATATTATATCACTAATTATATATCTTGATCTTTCATCTATACCAATAGCATTTTCGGCAATAATAGATAATACTTGTTTTAAAGTAATAATATTTTCTAAGTCTTCATCAGCATATTGCTTACTTACTCCAACATATTCTTCTGCTAAACTTGTTGCAGCAGTGCTTCTAATAAGATGAGCAAATTCATCCAAGTCTGTTATAGCAAGTTTTTTCATGCTGATGCCTTTAGTTTTTTAGGTTGTATCTTAGCAAGCCTGTGTTTGGTTCTATGAATCCTTGTAAGTGGACAAATATCATCCTCACCCATCCAGATATGACAGAAACCTCCCTCTTTCACTCCATAAGCAATAATACCATTCTTATCAACACCTATTACAGTAAACTTACCTCTACAACCCATAGGAATATATTCTCCATCCACTACAGAATATGGGCCTCCAGTAGCTTTAATCCTATCACCCTTTTGTAATTCTTTCCAATCAAACTTACGGATTAAACGAGTAGTTCTTTTTTCTTTACTTTTTGGGGCAAACATAAAAGGATGTTGACACTCTGGACACATATATGCTCTTGGCCCACATTCATGTCCACACTTCTCGCAAGTCTTTTTACCTTTAGGCATTTCTAGTCTCCTGTGAAATAAACTGATACTACCAGTATAACATACTTATCGGCAGTTGTCAAGTAGAATCTTTATTTTTTTCTGTCAATCTTTCGTTATATTTCTTTTTGCTTTCTTTAACCTTTTTTATAAAATTAGCAGCTGCCTCTTTTTTTGAGAGATACTCTTTTGAATCTTCTATTAAATCATGTAACTCTTTTTCAACACTTTGTAGAGGATACTTCTTAACCTCTTCATTTTCATTGTTTGGTAATCCAGTAGACATAGAAAATTTTTGTGGTTCTTTCATAATTGCTCCCTATTTAGATGCTAGTAAATATAATCCGATATTTGAAAAAGCATATCCAAAATAAGCAATACCCATACCGGGATTACCTTTCCATAACTGTTCAATACTTACATATAAGTAAATTAAACCAGTGAGTACAATTAACCATCCACTCATATAGATACACCTTCCATAAATTTAGCGATTGCTTTGTCTTTCATTTTTAGTTCCATGTCTACATCGTAATCTAAATCACCGTATGTATAGAAGTCTTCTACTGCATAATCTGCATGTTTTCTTGGGTTGTTACCGGGGGCAGATTCAGAATAATGGAATAGTGGCTTGATATTACCCCACGTTAAACAACAGAATCTAATAGCTTGTTGCTCAGTCCATCCGTCTGGATGACATTTATGATGCAGATAGTCGAAGGTAATAGGTATCTTAGTCTTGGGATAAAAATCCGTCATTAGTTGTTTTACAGACCAGCAATTAAGTTTGTCGTCATTCTCTATAACAAGTCTACTGCGAACATTTTCTTGTAGCATATTGAAGTTGTATAGAAAACGGTCAGTAACTTCTGCATTAGTGCCATCACGATTGTTTATGTGCATATTCATAGGACAGTTGTAGTCCTGTGGGCAACCTATCATGTCAAGAAAGTCTGCGTAGAAGTTTAGTTCTCTGATAGTTCTGTCAACAGCATCTTGATTAGTAGATGCTAACACATTGAACTCGCTAGGATGACAAGAAATACGAACACCTGTATCTTGTATTGTTTGCTTGATTGCTTCTATTTCTTGTTTGATCTCATTGTATTGAGGCAAATCAGTAAGAATAACATCGGCAGCAATATAAGTAATGAGAGGAAATAAATCACTACTGATCCTATAACAATAGCCGTTGTATGCACAGTGTTGGATTGTCGCATTAGTTACCTGCATATTGTTAAGGATACGAGAGCCTAGAATTTCTAACGCTTCTTTGCGTGGAAGTGATGAAAAACGCTTGTAGGTCATGGTCTGAAAGCTATAACCTAGTTCTTTAAGATCAAGAGAGATACAGCATAGTCCGAATTGCATAATTGTTGCCTCCACAATAGATTATAATATATCTATCGGCAAGTGTCAACCTAAACTTTAAAGAAAGACATACAGCTTGTTATTGTAGATTTCATGCAGATAAACACAAATGGAAATATTAAGATAACGTCCGTTAAATCAATATGAGAATGAGAACATGGACAACATCCTAAAAAATGTAATAAATTATTTATCATCTTCTGCCCATCCTAATGCAACTGAGATAATTGGAAACTGATTTTTAAAAATATCTTTACAAGCTAATGCAATATCCATGTGTTCTTTTTGAGTACCATTAGCACTTCTTAAATCTATATAATGAATCCAACTACGAATACTACCACTCATATATATTCTAGTAGGAGTTGCTAATGGCAAAACAAATCTAGCACATTCTTTTGCAACACCATCTTTTAACATAAGATCATATAAGTATTTTGATTTAGCAAATAATTCTCTGATAGATGCTTCATAGTGTTTTCTTTTGTTACCGCTAATATCATCTATACTATTCTGTCTGTTCTTATGGTCTTGTCTTCTTAAATCTGGTATAGGTATATTATCTTCTAATAAACTAGCATCAGCATATCGTTGGCTAAATTCTTGATAGGTAAAACTTCTATGTCTTAATATTTGTGCTGCGATACCTCTATTAGTATTAATCTCAAGAGTCATAAATGCCATCTCAAATATAGACCAATGCTTATGTTTAATACAATAATTAAGTAAACCAGCAATACTATTGCTATCTTGATTGTTTGGGTTGGACACCCTAGCACAATAGGCTATATTCTTTTCTGCGTCTGGAGTTACGCTTACTAATTTAGCACTATGAATCTTCGTCATTTTTATTCCACCATTTAACTAATCTATCCCATACTGGCCTAAAGAAAAATAATACAACATAAGCAACAACTGCTTCTATGGCTTTGCCAAAAATAGTAGTCATTGTTATTGATTGTTTTTTAATAGGCTTATCATTTCCATGCTCTGAAGTCATATTCTAATTCCTTGTGCAGTTGTTCTTGAGCATATCTTTTCTGATGTTCTAAATGTTTATTATTAGTTATATCATTATAAATATTCATGGCTAATTTACTTAAACTATTGATAGTTCCTTTTCTTTCAGGATTATCCACAAGATACCACTCATAATTATAAGGATTAGCTTCGTCACCAGATTTCTCTCTGTCAACTTTATATCCTTTATCCTTAGCCCACTTTTTGATATTTGTCCAATTCATCTTTTCCTCTTTCAAAATCTTTTATTAATTTATCGGTTTGGTCTTTAATATGAAGCAAACAAGCTACGCATATAGCCCTGTAATTAGTATTATATTTAGGATTAAATTCATCTTTTTCTTTATAATTTATTACATAGAAACAGTATGATGCTTTATATGTTAATATTTTTTCCATCCTTTTAGCATTTGCCTCACCTTGCATACCATCTTTAAATCTTTGATATTCTTCTTTACCTAATTGCAGGATATGTTGTTCTTGAGTCATTTTAACAATCTTCTTCTTTTTCTTTAGCTTTGGCTTTTTTACATATCCTTTTGCTGCTGGTTCCATTGAACAACTCTTACAAGTCAAAGGCTTATTAAAATCTACTAAAAATTCTAATCTATCGGCATCAATATCTGAGCCACAATGTATACAATTACTCACTTCTTATAACTCCTAGTTTTAGGATCATATTCCTCTATATCCTTATCATATCTTTTCCATGCTTCCATGTGTTTAACAGCAATTATTTGTGCTTCTTGTCTTAATTGCTGTTTCATTTGCCAATTAATTAAATCGTAAAGATCATCTATATGTCCTCTAATCTCATGGCAATTACCCATACCATCAAGCACTTGAGATATATGCTGTTTAATATCTGGTTGAACACAAGCATACTTTAAAGGTAGCTTGTCCTTCTTGCTCATCTGTTTATATTCTTCAGACATATTGTTCTTTATTCTTCTGCTTTCGGCTCCTGTATACTGAACAATGTTCTGACAGTTTCTAGTTTACTTTTATTACTTTCTAAAATAGAAATCTGTTTATCCAAAACTGATAATACATCGGGATGATCACCAACACCTACAGATTTATTTACATACAAATCTATAACTGCTAATGCTTCCTCAATTTTTGCTTGATACTTCGCTTCTAACGCTTTCACAAATCTGTTCATCTAATCCTCCTGTTGTTGTATAAGTAAAAGTAAATTCTTGTTGTGACGCAGGTATGTCTACATAATCTTCATCTTTGTCTGTCATAATTTTCTCCATAATATTTTAACTATAGAATTACCTACTACTATTGCTATTGTCACTTCTAAAATATTTATTATATCCATTATCTATAATACAAAGGCTGACAATACCATCGAACCTGTGGCTGATAAGTAATTTGTCTTTCTCTTCTTAAAAACCAACATCGTTTTTCTGTAATTACTGGAACATTATAATAGTAAGGAACCCAACCATAAACTACAGTTGGTTGAGGTACTACATACGTTACAGCAGGAACAGGGGTTGTGACCACCATTGGTGGTGGTGCAGGTGCAACTGGCACACTTGCTACCCACTCACCAGTATATCCTATAGAACCCCATAATGCAACTGTTAAAAATAAAAATGTCCTCATAACATTTCCTTTCTTTAAATTTTAAGTTTACTTCTTTCCATGTCTCTCATCTCATCCCTGAGTCTGAAAGCCCTATTACTTTCTTGGCTATTTAGATCACCTTCAGTCATATATTCTTTCATCTCTTCATCAGTCATAGGAGTCATAGCCTCATCATCATAATAATATTCCCAAGGTTTCCATCTAATTCTAACATTATCTATAGCAATTCTTGTATTACCATTCTTATCTATGTAAGAATATTTACACCAATACCATTCTTCTGCACACATAGCCTCTTCTATTACTTTGAAATCTTTAGGATAAGCATTAAAAGCATTTATTTTAAATTGTCCTTGAGCATAAAGCCACTCTAAAACACCTTCATCCTCAAAATCAATTTGATAGAATGTATTGTAAAATGAGTTTTGAATGATAGGGTATTTCCAACCAACCCATTCTGCATTAACAATTACTCCAATCGCTAAACCTACAAACAATAAAAAAAACTGATAAAATAAAGTACGGCAAACAGTTATAAATATCATAAAGTAACCTATATTTTTAAGGTGGGATAATAATGGCATGATATTT
>Ga0160423_10002356_pt1 | contig 15784 bp, 26 predicted proteins | sample CRUFie14St8metaG_FD_108191 | JGI IMG/M metagenome (GOLD analysis project Ga0160423, IMG submission 108191) | Marine microbial communities from the Costa Rica Dome - CRUD Field 142mm St8 metaG | ecosystem: Environmental > Aquatic > Marine > Oceanic > Photic zone | place: Costa Rica: the Eastern... | reverse complement strand
GGAAAAAATATGGCTAGAGAAAAAATAAAACCATTAGGTTATAATGAAGAAGCTATTCCAACTCTTCAAGGTTGGGAAGATCCAAACACTGGTGAATTGTTAGAGTCTAAAAACTTTACACAACAACAAATAGATGAATACTTTGGAAACATACAAGAAAAAGAAGAGTATAAAGTATTACATACACATGATAATGGTGTAAGTCATTCACATGAAGGTGGAGATATTGCTCATACACATGATGATGATGGGTTGCCAAGTGATGTTGAACCTTCAAGAGATGATCTACAAGAGATAAATGTTGAAGATCATATTGAAAATGATGCTGAAGAAGATTTGGAATCTATGTCTAAAAAAGAACTTGAAGAAATGGGCAGAGAACATGGTATTGAGTTAGACCGTAGAAAAAAGAAATCTACTCTTATTGAAAGGTTGAAATCAGTCCTATCTAAATAGTTATGTATGAAACAATTGATATTTAATGAGTTAACAGAAGAAAATCTTTTTCTGTATGCTGCGAAACATTATTATAATCCTCAATTCTCAGATATAGAAGAGTTCTATGAGGACTTGAAAAGATTTAAGTATATTAAAAGACTAGCTAATCGTTACTTAGAAACAGATGAATTAGCTGAACGATTAATATTAAACCATTTGATTGTTGTTTTTAATGCTTTTGGAACTGAGGCTGGATTAAATATATTAGAATTAAAATTAGATGATAAACATTGGCCAATAATTAAACCATTTTTATTGTTTTTACATTATATAAAAAATGATCAATATACTGGTATAAAAATGGATACAAAAGTTATAGAAGTATTGAGGAAGATCTAATGGGAATACTTAAAAGAGCAGCAGACCTAACATATACTTTTAGATTTATTAGAATGTTAGTTATGGATTGGAAAAATTGGGATGCTTACAAACTTGGTATTATAGATGATGAGGGTAAACGTGTTAGAGAAGTTAAACTTGATTCCGATGAAAAAAGGAATGCTTATACTCCTTTCATTCGCTTGTGCGCTAACGTCAAAAGGCTCATATCTAAGATTCCAGGAGGTGGATCTAAACTTGGATCTTTTGCGTCCGCGCTCTATCTTATTAAAGAAAAATACCAATTACAAGACAAACAAATAGGTAAGTTGATAGAAAGTTGTGGTATTGAAGATTTTGATTTGTTAGTAGAAAATAATCAATGGTTTGTATTAGAAGATAAAAGAATGAGTCCAGGAATGTACAGAGTATATAATCCTAAATTACTAACTAAAAATTGTGGTGAGTTAGTTTGGGCCAAGGATCAAGTTAAAGTATCAGAAGATTGTTATCCTGTTGGTGATGTATTTGGAATAGATATATACGAAGTTAAACATACAAAGACAGGACAAGATATATACATTGCTGCAGGAGAGATATATAAATGAACGAATGTCCTCCAGGTTTCAAATACGATAGTAAATTAAGAACTTGTGTTCCTATAGTATCAAAACTTCCAAGATTTAGAAGTTTTGTTAAAACTCCATTTTTTGGAAAATCATTATCATCTAGAAATGGTAATGGACAAAAAACAAATGGTAACGGAAACGGTAATGGAAATGGAAATGGTAATGGAGGATCAAACGGAAACGGATCTAGCGGAAACGGATCTGGTGGTAATGGAGGAGGAAATGGAGGAGGGGGAAATGGCAGTTAGTACTTCAGACCTCATAAAAAAATCTCATTCTAAAAGAGGTGCACCAGGAACTTTAAAAAGAAAAGTTTCAGGTAAAATGACAATAGCTAAAGCTAAAGCATTAAAAAGTAAACCAGGAGCTACAACTATGGACAAGAAACAAGCTAACTTTTTTATTAATATGGCTCGAGCTAGAAACGAACAATTACAACAAGAAAGACTTGGTCTTTGGGATCGTATAAGAGCTAAAAAGGCTTCTGGTAGAAAAATGAATCCTAAAGGACATCCAGATGCACCAACTTCTAAAGAAATAAAAAAAGCTCAAGGAAAAAATGAAATGACTACTACAGCTGATGCTGGTATTCCACACGATACTAAAAATATGGGTCCTAAATTAAAGACTACATATATGCATGACAGACGTAGAAAGAAAAACGAATTGCCTGTAATGCTAAAAAGATTTAGTAAATACATGGCTGATAATGGAGTAACATAATGTTATCATTAGTAGGATCACTATTAGGATTTGCTGGTTCCGCAGTACCATCAGTAATTGATATATTTAAGGACAAAGCAGATCGAAAACATGAATTAGATAAAATGCAAAAGATGGCTGAGCTTAAACAGCAAGGCCTTGATTTTGATATGAAGATGTATGACAAAATGGGAGCTGATAAAGAGCATGAAAGATTAATTGCTCATGATACTGCTATTATGCAATCAACTGGATGGACTTCAGTTCTTCAGAAATCAGTTAGACCAGTCATTACATACGCATTCTTTGGTTTATTTGCAACTATAGAAATTGTATTACTGATGAATGCATTAGAGATGGGTACACCATTTAATGAAGCGATTCAATTATTATGGGATGATGAAACCAAAGCTATATTTGCAGCAATCATATCATTTTGGTTTGGATCAAGAGCAGTAGAAAAAGCGAGAAGTAAACGGTAAGGAGAATAGAATGAAAGCAGGTGATGCAATAATGGAAGCAGCAAGAAAACAAGCAGAAGGTGAGATTGCTGTACACAAAGCAAACATTGAAGTATATAAAACTATGCCAGCTGGTATAGGTGAGCACTCAGATGTTACAGAAGCAGTAATAGCTGAACTTGATAAAATGGCAGCAGCAGATGATCGATTAGAGATGCTCAATAAATATTTTTCTTAAATAAAAAAATATTTCAATAAATTTTAAAAAACCCAGTTTACCAAAACTGGGTTTTGATATATAATACTATCACAATAAAAAAAAATCAAACTATGAAAGGGTAGCGTATGGCAACAGCTAATGTTGACACTAGGAAATTTTTGTCTGAGACGAAATTCTACGAAAGCTATTCCCGATACATTGAAGATCAAGGTAGATATGAATCTTGGGAAGAAGCAGTTGATCGTGTAATAGGAATGCACGAAAATACCTATAAAGAAAAAAATAATGAGTTAGCTTCTTATATGGAAGAGGCTAGACAATCATATAAAGAACAAAGAGTTTTAGGTGCACAACGAGCTTTGCAATTTGGCGGTGAACAATTATTAAAGCATCAAATGAGAATGTACAATTGTACATCTTCATATGTAGATCGTCCTGAATTTTTTGGTGAATTATTTTATATTTTATTATGTGGAGCAGGAGCAGGATTCTCCGTACAAAAACATCATGTAGGTAAACTTCCTCTTATACAACCAAGAACAAAACAAGCTAAAGGATATGTAGTAGAAGATTCAATTGAAGGTTGGGCTTCTGCATTAGATGTTCTTATGGGATCATATTTTACTGATGGTGGTAAATATCCAGAATTTGCAGGTCGTAGAGTTTTCTTCGATCTAACTAATATACGTCCAAAAGGAGCTAAGATATCAGGTGGATTTAAAGCTCCTGGACCAGAAGGCCTTAGACGTTCACTTGATAAGATTGAACATCTGTTACAAGGTATTGTACTAAATTCAAAAGAACCAGTGCCATTAAGACCTATTAATGTTTATGACATTGCAATGCATGCAGCTGATGCTGTATTGTCAGGTGGTGTTAGACGGTCAGCAACTATATGTCTTTTTTCACCAGATGATGAAGAAATGATGAATGCTAAAACTGGTAATTGGTTTGTTGAAAATCCACAAAGAGCTCGATCTAATAATTCAGCAGTAATTGTTAGAAAAGAAGCTACACCAGAACAGTTTGGTAAGATTATGGAATCTGTTAAACAATTTGGTGAACCTGGATTTGTCTTTGTTGAATCAAACGAACATACAACTAATCCATGTGTCGAAATTGGCATGTTTCCTCAGATTGATGGTCAATCAGGTTGGCAAGGTTGTAACTTGACTGAAATCAATGGAGGCATGTGCAATACCGAGGAAGACTTCTATCAGGCCTGTAGAGCAGCATCTATCCTCGGTACCCTACAAGCTGGGTATACAGACTTTAAATTTTTAGGTGAGAAGTCTAAAGAAATATTTGATAGAGAAGCTCTATTAGGAGTATCAATAACAGGATGGATGAATAATCCAGATATTTTATTTAACGAAAAAATTCTAGAAAGAGGAGCTAAAGTAGTAAAAGCAGTTAATGCAGAAGTAGCTAAGATTATAGGAATTAATCCAGCTGCTAGAACAACTTGTGTTAAACCAAGTGGTAATGCGTCAGTTTTACTTCAAACAGCTTCTGGTATTCATGCTGAACATTCAAGTATGTATATTCGTAATGTACAAATGAATAAAGAATCAGAAATAACTCAAGCTATCTCAAAATCTAATCCCTGGATGGTTGAAGAATCTGTTTGGTCTCCAGGTGGAACTGATGTAGTAGTTTCATTTCCAATTGTACCTAAAAAAGGATCTATATTTAAAGATAATTTAATTGGAGTCAAACATCTAGAATTAGTTGCCAAAGCTCAAAAGCACTGGGTTAACGCTGGTACAAACGAAGATCTATGTGTCGATAAAGGTGTAAGACACAATGTATCAAATACTATTATTGTTGATGATTGGGATGAAGTTGAAAAATATGTTTTTAAAAATAGATATTCGTTTGCTGGTATTTCATTTCTTCCTATGACAGGAGATAAAGATTTTAATCAAGCACCTAACACTCAAGTAATAACAGCTAAAGAAATGGTTAAGAAATATGATACTGCAGCTGTATTTGCTTCAGGGATGGTTGTTGATGCATTAAAATGTTTTAACAATTTATGGGATGCTTGTTCTACAGCTCAAGGATATGGAGAAGATTTATCTCTAGATGATTCTACTACTGTATTGAAAAAAGATTGGGTTCGTAGATTTAATAGTTTTGCTGAAAATTATGCTAATAATGATGTCAAGAAAGCTGAGTATTGTTTAAAAGATGCTTACCTTCTTCACAAGTGGAAAAAGATACAGTCTAATTTACATCAAGTAGATTGGACATCTGATGTAACTGCAAAGAAATATACTGATGTAGATACAATAGCTTCTGCAGCTTGTGTAGGTGGGGCATGCGAAATTGACTTCTGAAGTTGAATGGATAATAGATTGTGAAGAATGTGATAATACCACATTTGTTAAATCATGGCAAGAAGCAGAATTCTGTCCTATATGTGGCAGAAGAGCTGACGTCAAACCAAAAGATAAAAATGAACATGCGGAGCTATTATTAGAAGATGACTAAATATATGCATGTGGTATTATAATAATGAACAATTTGACACAGCACCAGAAGACTATCAGGGGTTCGTATATCTCATTACCAATCTCTCCAACAACAGAAAATATATTGGAAAGAAAAATTTCTGGAAACCTAAAATCCTCCCCATCAATAAAACACGTAAGAGAAGAGTACGCACGCGTACAGAATCTGACTGGCGTGACTATTACGGATCTTCACAAGAAGTTATTTTACTTGTGGAACAAACGGGGAGAGATAGCTTTCAACGGGAGATACTAAAATTATGTAAGACAAAAGGTGAAATGTCATATTACGAAGCTAAATATCAGTTTGAAAAAGATGTATTATTAAATGATGAGTATTATAATGAATTTATTGGTTGTAAGATACATTCGAAACATCTTAAAAAATAATTTTAACCCCGGCGGAGTAGTCCTTACGATCCCGCCTCAACACCCTCGAAAGGAGATAAAATGAGAAGTTTACTTTTCTCTATAATTACTTGTTTTCTTCTATTGCCTGGATTAGCATTCGGCTTAGGAGCTAATCTTAAATCAGAAGTTACAGTTGGATTTGTATATGTAGGCCCAATTGGAGATCATGGCTGGACATACAGACATGATATTGGAAGACAACAAATTGAAGAAGCCTACGGTGATAAAGTCAAAACTATCTACGTAGAAAATGTGAAATATGGTCCAGACTCAGAACGAGTTATGAGAAACCTAGTAGCAGAAGGAGCAGATATAATTTTTGCCACTTCTTTTGGATATATGGATACAATGTTAAAAGTTGCTAAAGATCATCCAGAAGTTAAATTTGAACATGCGACTGGTTATAAGCAATCAGACAATATGGCTAGTTATGGATTAAGATTATATCAAGCTAGACACGTGCAAGGTATTATTGCAGGCATGATGACTAAAACAAATAAAATATGTTATGTAGCTGCATTTCCAATTCCAGAGGTTATCCGAGAAATTAATACTTACTACTTAGGTGCTAAGAAAATGAATCCAAAAGTAGAAATAGAAGTAATTTGGGTTAACACTTGGTACGATCCACCTAAAGAAGCTCAAGCTGCTAATGTTATGATGGCTAATGGTTGTGATATGGTTGCACAACATACTGATTCGCCAGCTCCATTACAAGCTGCGGAAGGGAAAGGTAAGTTAGGATTTGGTCAGGCATCTGATCAAATTAAATTTGCACCTAAAGCTCAATTGACAGCTACAATTGACAACTGGGGTCCTTATTATGTTAGAAGAGTTGGAGAAGTAATGACTGATACCTGGGTAACTGGAGATTACTTTGGGCATATGAATGAAGGAGCTGTGCAAATGGCACCTTTTACAAATATGCCTGATGATGTAAAAGCTGTTGCAGAAGAAGTAAAACAAGCTATTTCTAATGGCGAATATTTTGCATTCACTGGTCCTATAATGGATAATGAAGGAAACTTACAACTCGCCAATGGTGAGGTTGCTGACGATCTTCATCTTAATACTATGATGTATTATGTTGAAGGTATTGATGCTACGGTACCAAAATAATGATACCCGTAATTGATTATAGAGACAGTCAGTTACAAGACAAAATACGTGAAGCCTACACTACTGTAGGCTTTGCGGTATTTACTAACTTAACATACTCATATCAAAATAGAATAATAGGAAGATGGTATGATAAGTTTAGAAAGTTTTTTGACTTAAACTTAGAAACTAAAATGAAGTATCCATATGAAGGTGATACTAATCTAGGTTATACAATGTGGTTAAAAGAAAATGTAGATCCTTCAGCTCCAAAAGATATGAAAGAAAGTTTTAACTATAACGATAAAAGAATGCCAGATCATTTATGGCCAACTGAAATTGAAGGATTTAAAGAACACGCTTTAGAAACAGTTATAATAGCTGATGAAGTAACTGAAAAAGTTCTTTGGCAGTTTGATAATATATTAGATCTTAATAATGTTTATACAAAAGGATTAGTAGATTATCATAAAGAAAATTATAGTACAACAAGAGTTATACATTATCCAGGTTATAATGGTCCTGTTGAAGATAAGCAAATGAGAATTGGTGAACACAGTGATTATGGTACAATTACTTTGTTATGGCAATTGAACGACGTCCCTGGATTAGAAGTACAAGATTTAGATGGGAAATGGCATCCAGTGCCTTATGTGAAAAATGGAATAGTTATAAACATAGGTGATCTATTACAAAGATGGACTAACGATTATTTTAAAAGTACAAAACACAGAGTTGTTAATTCACACATAGATCAACAAAGATTTAGTATGCCACATTTTGTAGATCCAAAACCAGGAACTATAATAAAAAATTTAAGAACTAGAGAACCAGATAAGTATGAACCGATAGAAAGTTTAGAATATCTTAAATGGAGATTAAGTCAGAGTTACTAAATGGATATAAAACAATTTTTTGAAGAGTTAAAAAACTATTGGGGTGATCGTTTACCTAATCCTGAACATTATCCCAAAACATTTGAATATTATGTAAAAATATTTAAATATTATCAATATCTTGATTCTAAAAAGACTAAATAGAACCTAGAAAAAGTAGGAAATAATATGAGAGAAAATCGAAAAAAATAATTCTAACTTAAAGACCCATTATGGGTCTTTTTTTTTATCTAAAGGAGAAAACAAAAAATGAAATTGTTTATGAATAGAAGAGAGTTTGCAGTTACAGGAGCTACAGCAATAGCTGCGTTATCTACATTTCCTGTGTTAGCAGGAGGACAAAAAATTAAAGTAGCTGGTATCTATACAGTTCCAATTCAACAAAAATGGGTTGCAAGATTACATCTTGCTCTTAATGCAGCTGCTCAAAGAGGTGAAATAGATTATGTTTATTCTGAAAGTACTGCAAATACTGATTATATAAGAGTTATGAGAGAGTATTGTGATAGTGGTGTAAACATGATTGTGGGTGAAGCATTTGGTGTTAGTAAAGAAGCTAGAAAAGTTTCTGATGACTATTCAGATATAGCATTCTTAATGGGTGATCCTTTTAAACCCCATGGAAATAATTTTTCTGTTTTTGATAATTATATTCATGAACCTTGCTACTTAATGGGTATACTAGCTGGCAATATGACTGAAAGTAAAAAGATTGGTATGGTAGGTGGATATGCAATAGGAGAAGTTAATAGATTATTCCATGCATTTATGAATGGTGCTAAATCAGTTAATCCTCTTATTGAATTCAAAGTTACGTTTATAGGATCATGGTATGATCCACCTAAAGCAAAAGAAGCTGCATTTGCCCAAATTGAAGCAGGTGTTGATATTATGTATGCTGAAAGAGCTGGTGTTGTAGATGCATGCAGAGAAAAAGGTATATTAGCTTTTGGAAATGTTAATGACATGAATAAAGAAGAGAATGGTACAGATGTAGTTGTTACATCTGCTCTTTGGCATATGGAAGGTGCTATTGATAATGCTATTGGTAAAGTAAAAGCTGGAGCTTGGGATGCTGAAGAATATCATAATTGGACTATGATGGCAAAAGGTGGTGCTTCATTAGCTCCTTATTATGAATTTGAAAGTAAAATATCAAACGGTTTAAAAATACAGATTGAACGTCTAAAACAAGAAATTATTAATGGTGATTTTGTTGTTGAGATTATTGATTCTGAACCTAAATCTACTTTCTAGGAAACAATATGTCTAATGATAACTATAAAAAATATGTAGAATTATTGTGTCGAATATGGAATATTAAAAAGTCCAGTTTTAAAAACGACTAAATATCCTTAAGGAGTTATTATGGTGAATAAAATAAAAAATAAATATGTTTTTGAAATTTTAGAAGAAGTTGAAAAACTAAAAACTAAAAAAGAAAAAATTAAGGTTTTAAAGCTCAATGAAAGTTGGGCTTTAAAAGATATTATAAGAGGTTCTATGGACGCAACTGTTGAATGGAATTTACCAGCAGGAGCTCCTCCATATAAACCCTCTCCTGCACATCAACATCCATCTAATTTAATAAAACAAAATGTACAGTTTAAATATTTTGTCAAAGGAGGACCAGGTGATAAGTTACCGTCTGTCAAGAGAGAAAATATTTTTATAGGTTTATTAGAGGGCGTACATCCAGAAGATGCAAAGCTCGTGATTAATATGATCAACAAACAAAAACCCAAGGGTCTTTCAAGACCTGTAGTACAGGAGGCATTTCCAAACTTATTGAGAGACTAGGGTTCAAACCTTTGGAGAAAAGCAATATGGTTTTAGCTCAGCTTAAAAGATTAAAAAGAGACGCAAATGAATTACAAATCTATGCAAAAAAATTAGAGAAAAAAGGAAACTTTGATCGCATGAATAAAATTTTAAAAAAGCATGATTTTATAAAACGTCGCATTGCTGAGGTTCAATATATAAATTAAAAAAGGAGTTTACTAATCCCTGTTAATGCTGTATAATGTTAACAGGGATTTATTATAATGGAGATAGTATGGAATATAGTGGAAGCGGAAAAATAGATGAGCTTGATTATCTATCAGTGTTAACAGAAGAGATTATGATTTTAAGATCTAGAATCCAACCAGAAGATTCAGGTTATCTATATACAACAATTTCTACTTTAGAAACTCGAGTAGAAGAAATAAAGGAAAAAATACGTGCCAACTTACACTCTAAGTAGAAAGTCTACAGGAGAACAATGGGATGAGTTTTGTTCTTACGATGAACTTAATAAAATATTGGAACAAGATGAAGATATTGTTAGACAATTATCTACACCTTTAATTGTAAGTGGAGTTGGTGGTGTATTGAGTAAAACTGATGATGGTTGGAAAGACAAATTAAAAGAAATTAAAAAAACGTCTGGAAAAGATAATACTATAAAAGTATGAAACATTCATCAGTTAAACATGATGACTTACCCAATCTAAATCCTTTAACTGAAAATCAAGGAAAAGCATTTAGAGCTTGGGGAGAAGGTGATCATCTTGCTCTAGTAGGTACAGCTGGTACTGGTAAAACATATCTAGCAATGTTAATGGCTTTACAAAGCGTTACTCATAAAACATCACCTCAAGAAAAAATAGTTATCGTTCGTTCTGTTGTTCCTACAAGAGATATGGGATTTCTTCCTGGAACAATTGAAGAAAAAACTGATGGGTTTGAAACACCGTATAAAAATATAATATCAGAAATAATTTCTGGAGATCAATCATATAAGAGATTAAAACATACTCGTCAATTAGAATTTATGACTACTTCTTTTATTAGAGGAATTACGTTACGAGATTCAATAGTGATAATTGATGAAATGCAAAATTTAAATTTTCATGAATTAGATTCTGTTATGACAAGAGTTGGTAATAATTGTAGATTAATTTTTTGTGGAGATTATCTTCAATCAGATTTTAAAGAAGGTGGCGAACGCGAAGGATTCTTAAAGTTTATGACAGTTGTAGATCAACTCAAAAATTTCACAACTATTACTTTTGGTTGGGATGATATTGTAAGATCAGGTTTTGTTAGAGACTATATAATGACAAAAGAAATGTTAGGTATAAGATAATGGAGTTTAAACATGAAACAGTTGATCTTGGGTATAATGAACTTGTGGCTGATACTACAAAATCGGGTAGAACATATACTGATCCTGATGGTTATTCTTATACTAGTATTACTACCGTATTAAGCATTTTAACAGAAGATAGCATTAGAGCTTGGCGAGCTAAAGTTGGCGAAGAAGAAGCTAACAAAATTAGTAGTCAAGCATCAGGCAGAGGAACTAAAGTTCACAATATCATTGAAAGGTATTTAAAAAATGAAGATACATCAGATGCTCTCCCACATATTAGGCAAAGCCTTGAGAATTTGCGGCCAATTCTTGATAAATCTATCGGAACAATCTTTGGCCTCGAAACTCCTCTTTATAGTCGCCATCTTGGTTTGGCTGGTCGTTGTGACTGTGTAGCTGAATTTGATGGTGTTCCATCTATTATAGATTTTAAAACATCACGTAAACCCAAGAAAAAAGAATACATTTCTAATTACTTTGCACAAATGGCTGGATATGCTGTTATGTGGGAAGAACGTACAGGAATACCCATAACAAATACAGTTATATTAATGGATGTAGATAATTATCACCCTCTAATATTTAAAGAACACAGAGATAATCATATTGATTTGTTAATTGAAACCAAGCAAAGATATGATGAAAGAAAACTTATCAGACAATTTTCCAAGCTATAAAATTTATTTAAAAAAAATATTAATTAACTGTTGACATTTCTTTATTTTTGATAGATGATATAATCATAAGATAAAAAAAGAGGAGTTATTATGATAGTTAAAGTTTTACATAGAGAGCAAGAAGGATACGATGAAGTAGCAGTAGTCGATGCTCCAACTGATTTTGATGTAGATCAAGCATTAGAATATGCTTACAGATGGACTAACAATATCGAAGGTTCTTGGTCTAAGAAAATTGGAGCTGATGCTAACGATAATGTTATTGCAGTTAAGTTCAGAGAAGATGGTTTAGGTCTTAGATCTACTATGTCATTAGATAGAATGGAAATAGATAATAAACTTTACGAAGTTGCACCATTTGGTTTTCAATTTGTTAAGGAGATTGCTTAATGTTTATGGAACGTACTCTTAGTGGTTATAAAACTGCTATCGATAGATTAGATGATCAAATTCCAGGTGATGGTAAAGTAAAACAATACTGGAAGAAACCTAAATTGGAAAAGTATCGTAGAGCTGTTAATGTGATACATGATATCTTTAACAATGGTCTTATGAATAGAGGCAAAGAGCTTAAACTCTTAGGACTTCAAAAGTATGAATTAGCTCTTGATAGATATGATTCAAGAGGTGAACTTATAAGGCCTGCTGATTGGGATAGAGTCGAAGATAGAGTAGCTGAAAAGTTCATTCCAATTCTTGAAGACGCTATTGATGAAACATTTGGTCTAGTGTATTTGTTAACTGTAAAACATAATAGAAACTTAAAGGAAAAAATATAATGACTGTATATCTTGATATGGATGGCGTAATCGCTGACTTCTTTGGTGGCATTGAACAATGGCACGGAGTAGCTCATTGGAAATCAATAAAGGATAAGCATACGTTAATTAATAGTATTAAGTATACTGATTTCTTTTATCAAATAGAACCTTTTGATACAACTTTTAAACTTGTACAGTTTGTTAAAAAGGTTACTAAAGGTGATTGGGGCATCTGTTCATCTCCTCTTCAAGACGATGTCTCCAATTCATCTTATTGGAAAAGACAATGGCTTGATAAGTATGATATCTTACCAAGAATAGATGAATTAATCTTTACTTCTAACAAGCATAAGTATTGCTATAATCAGTTAAACTTTAAACCTAATATTCTTATAGATGATAAACCAGAGAATATTAAAAGATGGGTTGAAGCTGGTGGTATTGGTATTAGATATCAAGCTAATGAAGATGATCTTGAAGAATATCTTTTTGTTGAAATTGAAAGAGCTTTACAACTTAATAAAGAACAATTATTATATGGAGCTACAAATTTATGATCAGATCAATTGCTGAATTGTTAAGATATCGCACAGAGTTTGAATGTATTACTGCTGAATATAGTATGATAGTACAAAATGATTCTAGTATAAATACAATCGAGTGGTTTATAGAGAACGGCCATCGGTCGAACTCACTTCGTAATGGGTTTAATAGAGCTAAAGAAATAGCTACCCTTATTAAGGAGTATGTCGATGGCAGCACAAAAGAAATTAGAACCGGGAAGTAAATACAGTAAATATGATGTAGACGGTGATGGTATTGTAACTGATGAAGAACTTGAAATGGATAGACGTTTACTTGAATTAGAAGATTTAAAATCTGATATAGAGAATGAAGATAAAAAACAAGATGCTCAAAGGCAGATGGCATGGTTTGCATTATGGGGTATGCTTTTATATCCTTTTGCAGTTGTTCTTGCTCAATGGTTAGGATTAGATCAAGCTGCAGCAATACTTGGTGATATGGCAGCAGTTTATTTTGTTTCAGTTGCAGCTATTGTTGCTGCTTTCTATGGTAAAGAGGCTTTAGCAGCTAGAAGAAGTGATTCTGTAAAGGTAACACAGAGTAAAAAATAAAATGGATTTTTGTTATGAAACGATTGATATATCAAGTTTACGTAGGTAAACGCTCTAAATTATATGATCATTGTGTAAAGTCAGTAGCTGAATATTGTAAAACTTATGATATAGATCATGAAGTTCAACGCAATCCTATTCTTAGGATTAAACCTAACGTATTTTCAACAAACAGAAGTAAAGAATCATATGAAAAACATGGTGGTTTTCTTCCCATATATGAGAAGGAAAATGCTTTTGTTCATTTTAAAGACTATGATCAAATAGCTATTGTTGATGCTGATATATGGATTCGTCCTGGTAGTCCTAACATATTTGATGATCTTGAATCAGAATATGACTTTGGTGGGATGGTAGAACAATCAGCACCCATTCTTCCCTGGTATAAAGAAAAAATAAGAACTTATTCTCTAATGCAATATGAAACTCTAGAACTTCCATGGGAATGGAAAGGTGACGATGGTGGATATCCATTTATGAATATGGGTTTGATGTTAATGAATAAATCTTTCACAAAGTATTTAAAAGGACAAACACCTCAACAATTTTTACAACGAGGTGAGTTCCAACCTTTTGTAGATGGATTAGGTTCGTGGAAATGGTCAACTGATCAGACTTTATTGAACTATTGGATTCAGAAAGAAAAAATAAAAACTAAATCACTTGATTGGAAATGGAATACGTTGTATACTACTGTAAGTGAAGATGATTTAAAGAAATCATATTTTGTTCATTTCTTTTTAAAAAATAAATTGCCTAATAATGGTGAAGATGTTAATAAATTAATGAGATTGGTTAGTTGAAAACAATATTTAAAATATGGTTATATTCGTTAGGTTCTTTTTCAGATAATAAAACTAAGCCATATGATAAACAAGTTTTGATAGTTAGAACATTTTGGGTGTTACTACATATTATAACATGTTTAATGATTATTATAGGTAATGGTAAAATTATAGGTTGGTGGTAATGATAAAAGTATTAGTAACAGGAGGCTTTGATCCTGTACATAGTGGTCATATTGAATACTTTAAAGCTGCTACTGAATTAGGTGATAAGTTAGTAGTTGGTTTAAATTCTGACGAATGGTTAACTAGAAAAAAAGGTCAGCCATTTATGCCCTGGAAAGAAAGAGCTTATGTTTTAAGACATCTAGAATGTGTAGATCAAGTAATAGCATTCGATGATAGTGATGATACAGCTTGTGAAGCTATAAATTATTTACTTGAAAAAGGTTCTAGTGTTGTATTTGCAAATGGTGGAGATCGAACAAACACATCGACACCTGAATACGATAAATTTTCAAATCACGAAAAAGTAGAATTTAAGTTTGGTGTTGGAGGCGATACTAAACTTAATTCCTCTAGTTGGATTTTGCAAGAATGGGAAAGGAAATCTATAGATGAAGATTGAAATTAGTATGGGAGATTTTTGCGATCGTCATTCTATCCTTGAAATAAAACAACAAAAAGGATTAGAAGTATCAAAAGAGTTACAACAATACCAACTAAGTAAACCAAGAAATGATGTTAATTATACTCACTACATATCAATTTTACATTCAATAAATAGTCAGTTATGGGATCTTGAAGATAGAAAACGTGAGCATGTAGAACGATATTCAAAAGAAGAAAGTGATACAGCTTTTATGATTACTCAATTGAATGATATTAGAGCTCGAGTTAAAAAAGCTATAGATAAGTTCTATAAGAGTACAATTACAGAAATGAAAAGTCATAAATTATGAAGGGTTTTATTTATTATGTTGCTGGTCATAAAGCATCAGAAGAACAAGCTAAACAATCTTATAAATCATTTATAAAATACAAATGGGATGTATCTCTTCGAAGTGGTATTACAAAACATCAAGTTAAAGAACAAGAAGAGTTTAAGTTAAAAATTATAGAAAATAGTAGACTTCATAATTTTCGAGATGAAGACATTAATAGATATCTAACTAAAATTAGTTGTGCTATTAATCATATTCAGTTTTGGAAAGAAGTTGTTAAAGAAAATCAACCAATGTGTTTTTTAGAACATGATTCTGTTTGTACTATGAGATGGGATGATTATCAATATGATGACTACTTATTACTTAATGCTGAATGGGTATTCAGACCACCTAATAAGTTGGGTTTAGAAAAGTTTAAAAATTATCTATGGCCTAGTTTTGGTGTATGTGATTTTCCAAAAAATTATCCTTTAAAATATCATAAAGAAAATATATGGCAGCATTCTATGATGTCTCCTGGCACAGGAGCATATGCTATAACTCCAAGTGGAGCTCAAAAATTATTAGATGCAATTTACAAACATGGATTTGAT
>Ga0160423_10002355_pt1 | contig 15784 bp, 23 predicted proteins | sample CRUFie14St8metaG_FD_108191 | JGI IMG/M metagenome (GOLD analysis project Ga0160423, IMG submission 108191) | Marine microbial communities from the Costa Rica Dome - CRUD Field 142mm St8 metaG | ecosystem: Environmental > Aquatic > Marine > Oceanic > Photic zone | place: Costa Rica: the Eastern... | reverse complement strand
TATACCGGAACGAGACTATCGCAAATCTCTCTGATGACATCATCTGTCACCTCTTCTTTATCATAGTTTTCTAAGTCGTCACGAATCTCCTGCTTCATGCTCCACCTAGTGAAACTTTTTTCTTCACAAATATCCATTGTGTTCCTTTCTCTAATCATTACTTTCTATATTACTACTTCTAAAAATTTATGCAAAAAAATTAGGATTGATTTCTTTAGATTTTTGCACAAAAAATAGGATTGGGCGTTCTAGCGTTCCTCCCCTACGGGGTCCCATTAGGATTCCCCGTTTATCTTTCTATGGGTCTCCTCCAAAGAAAGATAGGCTTCCAAAATGCCCTCGTCTAATTCGTAAGGGTCACCATAGACCTCGTCATATAAACCCCACTCAACATACTTGTTAAAGTGTTCCGGCTCAACCGGTCTAATCTCATACCAATTGTTGTTTAGGATTTCTAATCTTCCTGCCTCTACTTCTTTTTCAATATCAAAGTCAGTTGCAATCTCACTAATCTCGCTCATGCAGTAATATCTTCGCTCTTGGTAATCTAATCTTACTTCACCGTAAGCAGATATTTCCCACTTCCGTCCTGCGTAGGATACAACCCTTAAAGGCTCAAAGTCAGAAGATTTATAGAACATTGAGTCCAAGCGATTAACTTGGACTCTGTCCTTGATAACTTTAAAATTCTTCGTCATTTGCAAACACCTCCGGTCTTTCCTCACCGAATATATCTTCAAACTGAAGAATATCTTCGTCATCAATATCAATCATTTCCCTTATATGCTTTTCTAACTCCGGCTTTTCTTCGTCAGTTGCCCGACTCCAAGCCCAAGCTAAATCGTTCATATAGGTATGTTGGTCATCTTCGTAGGCGATTGTCAGATAGTAAGCAATTAAATCTGCATTGTTTCTTTCAATCAAATCGTATGCAACTTTTTCTGCAACTCGCCTATTAGCTGAATAATATCCTTTGTTATAGCACATTATTACCAGACCTCGTTATATTCAAACGAAGCATTAACTTGCCCATGAAAGTCTATAAAGATTCCCATAAACTGTCCGTCATCATCAAAGATACCCTCAACTGCATACTCTCCATCTCCGTGAGTAGTATTGACTACAACTCCAAGCTCAACTTCAGCAGTTCCGTTGCCTTGCCTGTTAGCTTCACAAACCTTTGTATAAAAGTTTTGTTTATTGTCAAGAGTAGGGTCGTTCAGAGCTATCGGAACTCTCCTTACTTCTTTGACTCCGTTTTCTTCACCGACAACTTCCTCTTTCCACTCAAGATTATATTGTCCGTTACCTTGTTCAGTATGTTTGATGTAGCACGGGTCAACCATAAAGACCTGTCCCGAATCTACTCCGACACTACCAATAACACGAGTTTCCATTTTTTTCCTTTCTCTAACTCTCTATCTATAGTAATACTTCTAAAAAGTAATGCAAACTTAAATCTAAATATTTAGGATAAAAATAGGATAAAAAATAGGATAGTAATTCTAGTTGTAATGGGGAAAAACGAGATTCACCGGCAGGCCGGTGTCCCCTACGGGGTGTCCCGCTCCGCGGGGGTCCAATTTGGATAAGAAGAAAGGGTAGGGAAAAACTAAAAAAACCCTACCCTTTGTTAATTCTTAGATATGACAATCAACAATTAAGCCGATATGTGTATCTTTATACTTCTCTATTAGATTGTCAGTAATAGCAAACTGGTCTTGTTTAGCTTCTTCTGTTTCACCTAAGTTCAACAAGTCTAAGCTAGACATACCAAACCAACCCATTTCACCTGCTTCTATCCAACCCTCTTCGGGGAACAACATAGCCCAAGTGCTATTCACTTTTCTTGTGACAGGTGTCAGCAAATCTTCAGTAGTATAATACTCTGTGACTTCTTTGGTCTCTCTATCGTATAATCTACCTATCTTATTGTTCTTGATATAATCTTCAATCTTTTCTGTGTATTCAATCGGATTGATATTTTCTCTGTCAATCCCTAGTTCTCTTTCAATATCATAAAGTTTGAAGCCAAGCTCTTCTTTCCAATAAGGTATCTGCTTAGTCTCTAAAAAGTCTGTTAGGTCTGTGAATAAGCCACTATCTCCCATACTTCTCCACCTACCACCGACTACCCACCAATCCCACTTTGCGTAAGGATTAGAATACCAAACATCATAGACTTCTCTATTCTCTTTGTCTATCATCATCTCACTACTATCTCCATAGATTTGTGTGAATAGTTCTTTATGTTCATCATTAAAGAAATCAAACTTCTCACTAGCCATAAGTTCATAGAGACTATCTATAGGTTTTAATCTAGTAGCAATCTCATCTTCTGTTCTTTTTCTACCACCTTCAGTATCCCAAACTGTAGAATTTCTCTCCCAGTTTTCAATGACTTCTCTTCTTTCATTATGTAAGTTAGCTAGTAAAGTCCACTCCCTATCAACAAATGCTCTCCAAACATTAGTTGCAGTTTGATTAAATTGAATATCTCTTTCTAAGTAATCACTTTCATCTTCAGGATTTTCGTTATAAGGTGCTAATGCACTTTCCAACTGTGGGTGATACCATTGATGATTATATGCGTTTCTATACTCATCTTCCCCTGTGTTTTCATTTGCTCCCTCAAACCTTTCTAGTCCCTCTTTAGGCAGGACTACTAAAACAGTAAAATGGCTCATACTCTTTCCTTTCTTATAATATCTTTAGCTCTTTCTATTCCTCTTACAAATCCCCAAACAGAGTTTGAGTTACAACCCTCGCACCCTGTTAGTCCACTTGTAATATCTATTACTTCATCTTTATCGTATTCAATATCAGAATTTTCTTCTATAAATTCTTCTATTTCATCTTCAAATAGTTTTAGTAAATAATCTGTTAAATATTTATCTAACATTAGTTTCCTTTCTATATTCTTTAATAACTGTATCACATATCTAATATTAAGTAAAGGATTTTTAGGAAAATTTAGGATATTTTTTTTAGTTGTAATGAGAGCTTCCATACCGCACCCCCACAGGATGTGGGTGTCCCCGAAGGGAGTCCGCTCCGCGGGTGAAAATTGGAAATCGGGTAGGAAAACTATGAAAACCTACCCGATATTAAACTTACTTTAGAAATTTATCTTCTAGTTTTATCCAACCCCATGCTAAACCACTCATAACTGTTAGCAGTCCAATACCCATGAGTATCATATAAACTATTACTTGTATAGGCATGTTAGTTCTCCTTTCTTGTCATTGTGTAAGAATGTGGTCTTTCTTCTAATCCTAAGTCATACAACTTAGTCCAATACTTACTTTCATAATCTTCTTCATCTATGTATTCATCTACATCTTCAACTCTAAAGATATAAATAGTTTCTCCCATAGGTCTATCGTGATGACTTCTAGTCAATACAATTACCCCACTTTCAACATGACTAAAATCTAACTTAGCAGTTATGTTTTGGTCATTAATGGTATCAAATACCATATACTTTAAGAAGACACTATCCACCTCTTTGGGTTCAGTTTGTCCAAATGAGTTCATCCAACCAACATACCCCATAGCGATACCATACTCCCAATGTTCGTTCATACTTCCCGGACTTGATAGTGTTGCACTTAGTTCTGGTAATAATTCACCAATCTTCCAATCAGCATACATTTGATAACTCCATTCGCATGGATAATCTTCTTCACAATGAGGACATTCTTCGTCATACTCAATTTCAGTTTCGTCCCATATCCATTCGCTATAACCTAACAATTTATCCATATCGTTTTTTACCTCCATTCATTCTTCCATTATCAGTAGGTCTACATAACCCCCGGTAATTACCACCTTTTTTACTTTTAGCTTTTCTTCGTTCGTGTCTATTCATTTTCCTTTAGTCTTCTTTCTCTTCTTTTTATCATACCCATTTGATTAGGTGTGACATATATTTTTTTACCTGTTCTTAGTGTTGTATATAGTATTTTTTCCATACCATTACATTACTACTTTTCTGTATATATGCAAGGATATTTTTAGATTTTTTTTAGATAGTGTTTCATGTGAAACACATTACCCCATTTTGACCCCGAAGGGGTATCCCCGCAGGGGACCCGGCTCCGCCGGAGGGCGGGGCTTGGATTTAATCCTCGCCCTTTTCCTTCCCTGTTTCTTCATCTAAGATTTTCTTAAAGTCATTAACAATTTCATCAACTGCGTTTTCCATTTTGCTATCCAAATCTAACTTATCCATTGCTTTAGTTACATCTAAATACATTTCTAACATAGTAGAGTAGTCATCATCAATTGGGTGTGTCTTGTTGTCAAAGTCTGTGACTGTAAATCTATCTTCATCATTTTCTGCGTAAGTCTGAAATAATGCTGATATGACCATAGACCTGTCAAACATTGGTTCTAATTCATTTTCAAGAGCTTCACTAGGTAATAGTTTTGCTAATGGTATGATTTTAGTAGACCCATCATCTAAGTGTTCATAAGTCACTAAGACAACTTCATTCCTGCCAGTTAGTTTATCGTGAGCAATCGCTACATCTAAGTTGTGAGCATTTCTTTTAATTATGCAATACTTTTCGTAGAGCTTACCCATTCCATTTTTTTCCATATTATTCCTCTTCCTTTATTTCGTAAATTGTGCCTTTGAAGATTTCCTCTAATAATTCAAGGTTATCTTCTATAGCTTTATCGTTTATTAATTCACCCGATTTAAAGACATCTGCCAAATCGTGTGCGTTTCTAATTTTTCTCATACATCTACATTACTACATTTGTATATATATGCAAAGGATATTTAGATTATTTTTTTAGTTGTATATATCAGAAACAAAATTGACCCCACGGAGTGGTACCGGCTCCGCCGGTGGGTTGGGCTTGGATTTTGACATTATAGCATATCTACAATATATGCAAGTATATTTTAAAAAAAGTCAAAAACAATATTTGTATATATTGCATAAGCTAGTAGATTTATTGTATTGGCTTTTTGATAGATAAAGATTTAGAGACTTTCAGAGGAATTTGAAAGGTGGCTCGTAAAGTGTCCACAGTCTCGGAAAAGAAACTACCTGCTCTAAGACAAGTGAGGCGAAGAAAGTATCCTAGGTGAGACTTCTTCCCCAACATCTTCTCATTGTTCATAGTCGCTTATCGAAACTACCTGCACAGAGTTGGGGGTGAAAGCCCCAGTTGCAACCTAACACCAATCGAAATCCTCTGAAAATCTCTAAACAAAATCCTTTCGTTTAGTGAGATAAAAAGAGCAGGCAGGACACAGTCCCCCTGCTCTTTTTTTATAATCCTATCCGGACCCCCGAGTGGACTCGGGTATCCCGCTCCGCGGAAGGTGAAATTTGGATAAAAAAAATGGGGGGTTGCCCCCCCACTCTGTTTACTTCTTCATTGTTATAACCTTGTAAATAGCATATAACATTATTTAATCTCTCCAATCTCTTCAATCTCATCAATTATCTTGTTTGAAGTCTTTGCAATCATTTTAAAACTGTCTGTTAAAATGTTTTCTTCTCCTTGTATCCAACTTGTGATATATCCAACACTATAGCAAGAAGTATCCATACCTAAATAATCAGCTACAACAAATGCTATACTCTCTGCCTCGCATTCTCTCTGTTGTCTCGGTGCTAACATGTCCCCTAGTGTCTCCCTATCGTGTGCGAACATGTGACCAATTTCATGTAATAAAGTATGTATTTTATCGCTATCGCTTGTCTGCTCTTTTACAACAATTTCTTTTGTTAGGAAATCAGTCCAACCCCCCAACCCTTGTTGATATAGTGATTTATATCTTAAGGTAAATTTATTTTTTTCTATTATTCGTCTCAATACTGGCTCTAATTTTTCAAAATCAATTGGTATGTTGACTTCTTTAATTAGCTCGTGTATTTCCTTAATTGGTAAATCTGGTAATGGCTCTGTATCTTCTAAATCAAATACAAATACATCTTTAAACCAAATTTTCTCCTCCATTTCACCTTTACTATTTTCTTTCTCGTATGGTATCGGTGCTAATTGTGGTATGCGAACTGGTGCAACTCGTTCTTTACAGTTACACTCTTTAACTGCTATTGCTCGGCAATTAATACATGCTACAGGAATTCTATTAAATTTATCAATCCATTGTTTATACCCCATAACATATTTACTAGTTGGCTTATACATCATAATTAACACTTGGTTGTTAAAACTTCTATAGTGAAATTTTTTAATGAACTTTAAATAATTCATATAATCTTCACTATTAGCAAAAGATTTAACTTTATTGTGTATTTTTTCAATTGTCTTGTTTACTGTTTTTTTCTTCATAATTACTTAATATACAGAAATAATTTAAAGTTGTCAAATTTAATATTGGATATTTTAGGAATAATTTTTAGTTGGAACTGCACCCCCCAAATAGCACCCCCAGCGAAGCTGGGTATCCGCGAAGCGGTGCCCCCTGCGGGGTCCCGATTGGAAAGTGGGCATAAAAAAAACCCCCCACATAATCGTGGGGGGTAATTCCTAAAGTTTAAAACCTCCTATCTGTTTTCCTAATCCCTTTGCTCATACCTTTGAAATACAATCCTCTAGCTACATACTTGTAAGCTGTTAGGTATGAAAAATCCCTTTTACTTTCATAAAATTCAATTCCATTTTTATTCTGTATTTCAAAATATATAAAGGTATCTTCAGTCTTGTCATGAGCAATTCTGATAACTCCTCTATCATTTTTCATTAGTTCGGATATCCACATATCTTCTGTTTCAATCCTCTTAGCTACTTGATTAGTTTTTGGTTGTCCCATTTTCTATTCCTCCTCATTTTCTAGTTTTTCAATTTCTTCTTTAATCATTGAAACCCTCATAATTGTGTTGTTCATTTGATTAAGAAGATACCAGCTCAATTCATCTTGATGTATGAATTGTCCAAAGTCTTCGGGGGTATGTGGTTGTAATTCGTAAACCTCTAAACCCTCTTCTAACTCTTCATCACATTGAAAACATGTGTCACCCTCATAAAAGTCTTGTGTCAATTTATAAGGAGCTACCATTGTTTTAATGTAGTCTTCATGTAATTGTGTTTTCTCTTGTTGAGAAACCAAAGCTCCTTTTAAAAGCTCTTGCAGTTTCTCTAGTGTTAATTCGCTCATATAGTTTATTCCTTTTCGTTTAACTTGTTAATAACCACATTAACAGTTCGTAGTTTTAAGTTGTGTATTTCTTTAATATTTTTTTCCCACTTTTTCACATACTCATAGAGCTTGTGAATTGCACAATCACCCCATGCTTGTGAAAAAAATTTAGGATATTTTCACAATCGCCTATAGCTTGTGAAACCAATCCAATCCCGGCGCCCGAGCAAGCTCGGGTATCCGGCCTCCGGCCGGTCCTGTTTGGAAATAAGGTATAAAAAAAAACCCCCCTTTCGGGGGGTTTTAGTTAGCCCATCCACCAACTATCTTTACAATTTGTTTCACACAAATACTCACGATATTCGGATTCAAAAGATGAGACATCACGACACACTGCCATAAATTCTCCAGAATTGTAATCGTAGTTAGTACCACAACCATCACAAGTCCAATAAGTTTCATTCATAATTATCCTTTCGTTATAACTAATAATAGCAATCTATAAAAAATTAGCAATAAATATCAAAATATAAATATAGTAAACCCCGAAACCAATCCCCGCCCCCGAGTCAACTCGGGTATCCCGGCGCAGCCGGGTCCGGCTTTGATTACACAAACAAGAAAGCCCACCGAAGTGGGCTAACTTGCACTATACACGAAAGGAGGTGTTAAAACTTGTTTCTATTATCAAACAAAAATTCACCAAGCCATTGTTTTTTAATAACAGGTGTTGTTCTGTCATTGATATCCTCTCTGTTCCACATTTTATGTGAATACCATTTGTAAGCAATTCTGTTCTTAGCTGATTTCAAACTTTTGTCTTTATACAAGAAAAAGATAAAGGTAAGAATATAAGCTAACCAAGTTCTGCTTTCACCTAAATGCCCATACCAATATCCAATTTCTTGTTTATTGTGTGCATGGTCGTATCTTGGAAGAATATTGTCATCATTAATCCAATTTGCGAATTGGTGTGCATGTTTATGACATAGACGAAAATAAACTGGTCTTTCGTCAAAGTAATCATAGAAGTCACCATAACCACCTTGTGTGATTAGGTCTAATGCGTTTTCGTTGTTTGGTTCATGACTGACCCATGTGCAACTTTTAATTGCACATGTGTCTGTTTCAAATCTGTAATCTGACATTAGATATACTCCTTTTTGATTTCGTTCAATATGTGTTCTTCGCAACTGTCACAATGCAAGAATTTATTATCGTACTTAGCTTTAATTTCTTTTTCAATAGTTTCTGCAATAGCGTCTTGGCTTTCAACATTATCTTCTTCTGCGTCATAGTAGAAGTTAATAGTCTTTCCAAAGTCACAATCACATTTTGTTTTAACTTGTGTCATGCCAGAGAAGTCGTATAGCGTTCTTTCATCAAAGCTATAAGAACCTTCCAAATGGCTTGTACCTGTGTGTCTTATCATATAGTTCATAGTTTTTTCCTTTCGTTGTATATAAGTATTATAAGCATATATGTAAATATAAACCAAGTATTTAATCAAAAAAAAATAGGAAGTTTTCACAAAGTCATAATGCTTGTGAATAATACAAATCCGAGCCCGCGACGAGTCGCGGTGTCCCAGCGTAGCTGGGTCCGGCTTGGAAAAGACCAAAAAAAAACCACCTAACATTTCTGCTAGGTGGTCTCTTTTATTTGTTTAAGTATCTACAAATTGCTAATGTCACAAGACATGTAACCCATAATAAGCCCCAGTCTGTCTCTATCCAAAAGTAATTTATAAACCCAAGATATTCTTCACGATACATTATGCACCATTAATTTCTGCAATTAATTGCTCATACTGTTCCAATGAAAAATCATCTTTCATATCTTTCAAGAATTTTCTAATTGCTTTATCTTTCAATTCTATAGACTTGCCCATACCCATGACCTTTTGACTAAGAATATAATCTTCTTCTTCAATAGCCCCGATATTTTCTGCAAACTCTTTTAAAAGACTATGCACTTCATTTCTATCCATTTTTATACCTTTCGTTAGTGATACTTTAAGTATCTATCTGCCCACCTTTACAATGGGCAGTTAGATAATTACTTATCGTTATTTAGTAAAGCACTAAATTTATTTTGCTTATGGTTAGCACTTCTTTGTATGTGGTCTAATCCAGCTTGTTCTAAATCTGCTTTAAGCTGATTTAGTTTTTCTTCGCTTAGATATTCACTTGCACCTTTAACGATTTCTTTTATATCGTTAGCCATTTCATCATAATTCATTACTTTATACCTTTCGTTAATTGATATTTACCTTGTGTAAATATCCTAGTGGCTACCGATTAAGATAGCCACCGAGACACTTACTTGCAATCGTATCCGCTTATTTCGTTAGCTACTGCAATCCAACGATTTGCACTTGCCCCGAAATAATTTCTAAAGTCATCAAATACAATTACTTCACCTGTATTTTTGAAGTGTTCTGTATCGTAAACTCTAGCAAATCCACTCAATCCTTTATATTGAGTAAAGCTGTGAGAGTAACGACCACTTGCCCAAATAGTATTGATTAAGTAATCGTTAGCCCACTCTTTTTTGCAAATATAAACTTGCTCTAAACCAGTCTGCTTTAAAGTCCTAGTTATGATTAGTCTATTTTGTTTTAGTGTGCAGTTAGTCCAAACAATCATTTCTTTAAGATTGTCTTTAGTTCCTGCTATTGATTTTCTAATTAAGTTATACATTTTTAATTTATCCTTTCGTTTAACTTAGTTAATTTGATTACCCGAAAAAATCGGATAAAAGGTATTTTTGCTAATTGGTGGGGGTTGTAATTCTCTAATTCATTTTATGTGGCGGTCAAAACGCTACTTAATCCATACACACAACTTGAGGAAATCCTTAGATTTTTAAAACCCCGCTATTCAATTATCAAAAAGCCAATACCTGTATTGTATGCAGATATATGCAATTATGCCAAATTTTGTGACCTTTAAAATTTCTGAAATCCCCAATGTTTATGGGCTTCAAAAAATATTTTTTTATTTTTTTAAAGAAATTTCTTAATTTTTGTCTCTAAAAGTGGCTAAGACTTTACCCCAAGATATTTTTTTTCACAATCTAGCACTGCTTGTGAATAATATTTCACAATCACTATGACTTTGTGAAACCAACCCCCGCGGGCCCACTAAAGTGGGCTTCCAGCACTTCGTGCTGGTGACTCTTGTATTATAGTTATACTAGGGGCAGGGTAGATATCGCTGGAATAAAAATTATTTTAGTTTAAGCTTCCCGCACAATTTTTCCAATGTTTGAATGCGCTTTGATTTATGCACCATATAGTATAATTAACACATGGATATTGACCATACTAAACAGCTTCCGGCCCCTGTGGAGGATTCCTCATTGGATTCCTTTACTAGCTCTGTGGGTCGTCCGTCGAAATTGGAAGAATCCAGAGTAGAAGAGCTTGTTAAGTGGCTAAAGCTAGGGTATTACATAGAAGACGCTTGTACTATGGCAGGAATTGGTAAAACAACCTACTACAACTGGATAGCCAAGGCAGAGCAAGAGGAAGGGCCAGAATATGTGGAGTTTATGAACGCAGTAAAGAAGGCGCGCGCTGAGGCAGAGGGTGCTCATATCATGAATATTCGTAAAGCGGCCGATAACGGGGTCTGGCAGGCCTCTGCGTGGTTCCTAGAGCGTTCTCACCCTGTGAAGTGGGGTAAGCGTAACCCAGACCTAATTAATGAGGAATCAGACGAACCTGTGGAGTTCGATATAAAATATGCTGATGGCTAACCTTCCCGCCAGATTTTTCCAATATTTCTTTGCGTTTTCACTTAGGCACTAGATAACTAAGAAAATTTTCCGGAGCTATGTTTGTATATATGCTTTTTCCCCTCCCGGGACGGAATAGGCCCCTCCCCTACCCCAAAATATAAAAATTTTTTTCGCATAGGAGCTAGGTTTTACTATGGCTATATGTTCTCTTTAGGAGTATGTGCGGCGGGGGAGCGGGGTCTAGTAGGCTAGTAAGAGATATTTATAGCGAAGTTTTTTCGCAAGTAGGACCACCCTCACAACATGCTATAGCTTTTTGCATATATGCGGGACATTGTGGATTGTAGCAGTATAAATAGAAGAGACCGGCGCTGGCTTTAACAGAACACCGGTCTCATATTAAGCGAATTATAAACAGGATTGCAGTTCTATTTATTATTCGTTATAAATATACCATAATTATTTTTTTACTTCTTAAATTTGCAAATCATTTTTATTTCTGTATTGTGCTTGATACAAGTAACTACACGCACTGGCTTTCAGAATGAGTGTAGCGTTCAGAACTTTATCAAGTGGACTAGCCAGACCATAATCGTCCGTCATAGGGATATTCCTCGGCATAATTTAAATTTTGGTTGGGCGGGGCCGACACAGGGTTAGCTGTGTTAAAACCAAAAATGTTTCGGTTGGGTGCTAAGATATATCTACTATGTCGTTGGATTATATACAAAATGGAATGAGATTTAAAATCAACGATAACCAAATAACTTACATAAAAAACAAACAAGTGATTGACACTTGGACTCAACCAAATCTAAATCCAAAAGCATTAGAACGATATGTTATCGACAGAATGATTTCTTTGGCTTACCTCTACAAAGAGGAACTAATTCGACTATAATAAAAACATGATTTTTAGATTTCATGTTAAGATATATTTGTCGGCTCCACTAACCGATATCCTCCCATCACTGGCTATTCTTTCGGGGATAGCCTTATCCAAAAGGAGTCCAAGCACACCTTATGAGTAGAGTAGAATGGGACGCAGAAAACGAAACCTACGCAGAATTTAAAAAACGCCGAAGTAAAAGTTTTAACATATCGGGCATGGGGCAAAAAAAACGAGAGGGTACCGGAAAGAAAAATCTATCAGAGCTAAGGGAGATGGCTTTGAAGAGAGCAAACTACAAATGTGAGTGGCCGAACTGCAATTCTAAAAAATGGCTAGAGATGGCTCATCTACGAGCAAAGGGTATGGGTGGACGCGACAGAGAAATATCTGATGACCCAATGAATGTTTGCATGCTTTGTAAAGAACATCACGATATCTTTGACGGCAGACAACGACAAGGTTCAAAAAGAGAATACACTGAACTTCTCAAGGGATTTCTTATACTACAATGGAGAATGAAATGAGTGAAGTATATGACGAACTTAAGGACTACAATCCGGAAGCACTAATCATTGATGATTTTGAAGAAGCATATTTAGGATTTTCTACAGACGGAAAAGCTATCTATGATTTTTACACAATGCTTGATGTTGTTGTAGAAGGCATTTTAGAAGATGAAGACTGCACAGAAGATGAAGCAGTCAATGACGCTATACAACATATTGAGACAAATATTATTTCTGCGTATGTTGGTCCTTATACTCCTATTGTGATGTATAAGGAAATCTATGACTAACAAGTATGTTCCTAAACTTCCTGCTTTACATAGCGGTCAACAAAAAGTAAAAGACTCAGACGCTCGTTGGAAAATTCTTTGTGCGGGTAGACGATTTGGTAAAACAAGACTTGGTGTTCAGTTATGTATGGAAGTAGCACTCAAAGGTGGTAGAGCTTGGTGGGTTGCTCCTACATTCTCAATTGCTAGAGTTGGTTGGCGTGATATCGCCGCAAGTGCAAAATCTTTTCCTAGAGAGATAGAACCAAAAGTATCTTTAGCTAACATGCAAATTGATTTAGCTAACGGAGGTTCCATTGGTGTTAGGTCTGCTGATAATCCACAAAGACTTAGAGGTGAGGGTCTTGATTATCTAGTTATGGACGAGGCTGCTTTTTGTAAAGGCGAAGTATGGTCAGAAGTTCTTAGACCTACTCTTACAGAAAGAAAAGGTTCTGCGTTATTTATTTCAACTCCTATTGGTAGAGACAATTGGTTTTACGACTTATGGGAACAAGCAGAAGATTCAGAAAACTGGGAGAGATTTAGATTTCCTACTACTGACAATCCCATGATTGACCCCGAAGAAGTTGAGGCAGCTAGAAAAGAAGTTGGCTCTATAGTTTTTGCACAAGAGTATTTAGCAGAGTTTGTTGACGCAGGTCAAGGTATGTTAAAGCCAGAATGGATAAATTATTTTACTATTGTTCCAGACCCGGCAGGAAATCTTAAGTGCATAGTTGAAGGCACAGAATATTATTTAGCTAATTTAGAAAAGTTTGGTATTGTAGATTTAGCTACTACAACCAATAAAGATAGCGATTTTACAGTTATTACTTCATTCGCAAGAACTCCAGACAATAGATTACTAGTTATTGATATGACTAGAGCTAAATTAGAAGGTCCAGACATCATTCCCGCGATAAAACGCGCAATGGATAAAAATAAGCTAAAATATGTAGGTATAGAACGCCAAGGTTTTCAAACCACGATAATCCAGATGGCGCAACGAGCTGGTATTCGTGTTAGAAATCTCAAGACGGATAAAGACAAAGTTACACGCGCACTGCCTTTATCTGCTCGCATGGAATCTGGAGATGTGTATTTATTAAGAGACACACACTGGCTTCCAGAAGTAGAGAGAGAAATTATGACTTTCCCTGCCGGAGCACATGATGATATTATCGATACCTTAGCCTACGGCGTTCAAATGTTGCAAGAACAAAGAAGCTGGAGCGCGTATTAATGGCTGAAGAGAAGTCAAGGTTTTCAAAAGCGTTAGATTGGTTGAATGCACCAACTGACGCAAGAATTAGAAGAGAAGCACAACAAAAAGGTTTAATTGTAAACCAATCAGAATATTCATTTTTAAATCAAGCAGTAATGGGTTACAACACCCAATCTGGTTATTTCGACCATAAAAAACTAGCAGAACTAGGTGACGGAACTGGAAACTCTGCTGTTATCGCATGTCTCAATGTTTTAGCTACAGCTTTTGCAGAACCCGGTCTTTTAGTTGCTACTAGAAATAACGAAGGTGATTATGCACAAGATATGAATCACCCATTAGCAAATCTTATAAGAAGACCTAATCCTTACATGACACAACAATTATTAGCAAACTATATTGTCACATCTTTAAATGCCAACGGTGACGCTTTCATTTACAAAAATAGAAATGCAAGAGGTCAAGTCGTTGAGCTAGTTCCCCTTATGCCTCACTTAGTTGAAGCAAAAGGAAACGAAAATGAGCTTATTACTCATTATCAGTATCAACCACAAGGTGGCGTACAAGGGGAAGATTCAGTAAGAATAGAAAAGAAAGATATGGTTCACTTACGCCAAAATGTTGACCCAAGTAACATGAGGCGTGGTCTTGCTCCCCTTAGAGGCGTTCTAAGAGAAATAGCAGGAGATGAAGCTGCTGGACAATACACCGCAGCTTTGTTACATAACATGGCGGTACCCGGAGTAATCCTCTCTCCAAGAGATGACCAAATGGGTGGCCCAACTAGAGAAGAAGCTGAAGCTATTGCTGACATGTATAAGCAAAAGTTTGGTGGTAAGAACAGAGGTGCGCCTATGGTCTTATCCGGTGCTATGAATGTTGAGATAGTATCTTTTTCTCCAGACCAAATGAAGTTAGCCGAATTAAGAAGAATACCGGAAGAAAGAGTATCTGCTGTACTTGGCGTTCCAGCTGTTCTCGCAGGTCTTGGTGCCGGTCTTGATTCAGCAACTTACTCAAATACAAAAGAACTTAGAGAGTTCTTTACCGAGTCAAAAATGGTTCCAATGTGGAACATGGTTGCGCAAGAACTGACTCATCAATTGTTACGACCAGAGTTCGACGGAAACGATAATCAATACTGTGAGTATGATATCGGAAATGTTAGAGCACTAGCTGATGACAAAGACAATCTCTATAAACGCATGAATACTGCTGTACAAGGAGGTTGGGTAACAATTGGCGAAGCTAGAAAAGTCGTAGGACTAGAGGCAGACAATAGACATGATGTTTATTTGAGACCTCTTAATATGATTCAAGTTACAGAAGATGGTTCACCACTTCTTAATGACAGTCCTACTGATGAACCTGCACCGGCAAATAACAATGATGATGAGAAAAGTAAATTAACAACTATTGACTTACCGCCAGAAGTAGAAAGAGAAGATGTTGTAAAACCAACACCTACTCGTTTAAGTGAAGAAAAATATATAGCAGAAATGCCTAACGGTGCTTACTGTGTTATAAGCCATGATGATGGTGAAATAATTAAATGTTTTGAGACAAGAAAAGAAGCAGAAGAATTTTTAAATAACAAAAAAGACGGAGAAATAGAAGAACTTAAAGTATCATTGGAAGAAGCAGAAGCCATGTACGAAAAAGGTGATAACTTGCACAGTCCAGAAGAAAAAGCTCCAAAAAAAGTAACTAACTTTCCTAAGAGTGGAGATAATCAAAAAATAAGTTTGTCTAATTCACAACACCCACAGTTTCCAAGTTACGCTTATGTGAAAGACCTTAAAGAGAACTGGCCAGAGATTTGGAGAAGAGCTGGTACTGGTGGTAATCCTCCTACATCATTTACTGGTAATGACGCTTTCAATAAATGGACAGCATACAAAGGCGGAGATAGAAGCGAGTCAACACTTAACTGGGTTAAGAGAAGAGAACGCTTTATGAATCGTCATAAGGGAAACAACAGACTTAACGGTACTATTGCTGTTATGAAATGGGGCGGTG
>Ga0160423_10002354_pt1 | contig 15784 bp, 17 predicted proteins | sample CRUFie14St8metaG_FD_108191 | JGI IMG/M metagenome (GOLD analysis project Ga0160423, IMG submission 108191) | Marine microbial communities from the Costa Rica Dome - CRUD Field 142mm St8 metaG | ecosystem: Environmental > Aquatic > Marine > Oceanic > Photic zone | place: Costa Rica: the Eastern... | reverse complement strand
TTTATCAGCCTGATGGTGACCTTCAGTCTGTCGGATTTCTTGTTCGGCGGCTCCGTGATGGAAGAAGGCGAGTATGGTCTAGGCCAGCATCTTGTCCGAGTTGTCGCCACCGGGCTCTTTATTCTTCTCATGGTGACAAAAAGGCGATCATTGCATATCACCGGCTCCCTCGTCTTTCTCCTGATTCAGGCCTTTTTTATTATTAACTGGACGTGGCTTTTGTCGTAGATCGAGGTAAAGCGCGGAAACCTTGTGGGGAAGTAGCGGCAGCGGGGGAGGAGCCTATTATTGAACAGTTTCTCAACGGTTTTCGGAAACCATTTTGTGCCATGGAAAAATTGTGCAATATTTTGAAAGTCAACGAGCAGGCTGCTTTTTTCGTCGCCCCCCCCTTACCTCTTGTTTATGAGAAAAATAATCGCGTTTTGCCTTATTTCCTCCCTCCCGCTTTTGAGTGCAGAAAAAGAAGAGGTTGCGATCAAGACGCTTCAGAAACGGGGCGAGGCCGGCAATCAACGTTATTACCTTCCTCACCAAGACACTCCGTTTACTGGCAAAGCGGTTGCTTACTGGCAGAGCGGGCAGAAGATGACGGAGATAAGCTATAAGGACGGTAAACGGGACGGAATCAAGGCTCATTGGTATGAGACTGGTGGGAAACTGTCTGAAATAGCCTACAAGGGCGGTGCACATCATGGGCCGCTGATAGCTTGGAACGAATTGGGGCAATTGAGGAGAAAGGGCACTCATGTGGACGGTCAAATGGACGGTATTTGGAGGAACTGGTATAAGACCGGGCAGAAGGAAAATGAAGCAACCTACATTGACGGCCTTATGGGGACCGCCATTGTATGGACACCCGAAGGCGAAAGGTGTTCCGAGACCAATGTTGAGGATGGTAATGGTCTAATGGTCAGATACACCGAAGATGGGTGGCCATGGCTTCGCATCACTTACAGGAATGGCAAAATGACTGGGTGGAGACACTTCCCTCCGCCTCCCGGAAAGGGACCGGGAGGGGGTGAGGTCACCTCCGGACCTCTTTCCACGTCTCAACAGTTTCGCACCTGCAGATCCAGTATTTCGCTGAGGCTTCTTCGCCGTCTCTGAATGCTCGCTCTTCCACCTTCCGGCCGTTCCCGTGCCAGGTCTCATAAAGGCCCCTGACCACCCTCGATCCGCAGTCGACAAGCGGGGGCACCCTAAAAACCGTCTAGATTCATTAACCAAAGAATCCAGCCGCTCCAACCAAGATAGATATAGCAAAAGATTATGCCGGAAACAGCCATGGCGATGCCTTCCTGATTATATTTCCGCCTCTTGATCTGCACGCACGCACAATGCCCGCAAAAGGCTCCGAATGCAGAAATCAATACGACACAAAAAAGAATTAGATCCGCAGAGGAATTGACTGCCTCCACAGTTAGAGACCCCCATGCAAATGTAACGCCGATCGCGCTGAAGAAGCTGACCTTTGCAAGCTGATTGGTGGTGGGACCACGCCCAGGATCAGGCCTCAATTGAGGAGGGATACTACTTGGTTTTTCCTCGCCCATAACCTCCTAGTTGTAGCGTTGGAGAAAAAAGTAGGCGTTATAAATTAAATGCACGGAGGCCGCGAGGCCCATAAAGATCAAAACGGTCTTCAAGGTGCTCGCGATAGAAAGCCCCTCTTCCTTCTTGGGCTGCTGTGGAAACAAGGGGAGGATTGCTCGCTTCGTCTTCTCATCTTACCAAGTCCTGTCTGGTTACCGTGAATTCATAAAGGCGATGAAGTCATTGATCAGACCGATATCTTGTCAGGCTCATCGGCGAATGGCCCTTCCTGCGTGCACAGCCTGAGTCTGGCGTATTCCGTTGAACTTACGTTGGGCTCTGCCTGAGGCGTCGGGAGCGTTTCATGTTTCCTCTGTTATTGGAGAACCCAACAATTCCTAGGCGCAGCCGGTAATAGGAGAGAGGATTATTGACTGCTAGCGGGAGGGTTGTTGAGGTGTTTGCCTTTTATTACTGCCATGAGAAAGTTCTGGGAATATCTGAGGGATATTTGGGAGGTGATATATGAGAATTTTGTCAGTGAGATGTGGGGTGTGGTCTTGAGCGCTCTGGCCTTGGGCGTTATTCTATTTATCAGCTCTGTCTTAGTGGAATGTTAATCTTGGTTTTGTGCATGCTCTAGAGTTGAAATTTCGCTCTCTCGCCAAGTCTATGAATAAGCTATGGGCAGTCATGATGACTCGACTCCAGGCTGAGGGCGTGATTAAGAGATTGAGGAAGCAACTTAATCCACTTGGATCTGGGCGGGGTGGGTGATTTGCGGGCTCCTTTCTCCGGTGCTAGCGAATCGGGAAAAAGGGCAATCTTCCTTGCTGGGACCAATATTGTGTATGGCCTTCCAGACATCCGCTTTAGAGTCATCCTTCAGTTTCTCGATGAGATCTCTTTCATTATGCGGCTTGGCCCACAAACCCGTGATGAATTCCGCGGTCACGGTTTCGGGAAGCGGAGGAAGTTCCCTCGATTCTGACGCAAATTCCGGTTTGGGCTCTGCCTTCGCCTCGGGCCTTGGTTCCTCCTTTAGAATTAAACCCGAATTTTCCTGCTCTTTAGGTTGCTCCTTCTCACTACTACCAGTGACTACGAGCGCGGCAAAGAGTAGAACGAGCGTTTTTATAGCTAACCTCTACGACCACCTAAGCGTGGCGAGCAAGTAGGTAACTTGTTGCTACCGGCGGTGGGGCGAGGTCTCTGCTTGATGGGGGCTGACCTCTACGACCAAGGTTCCTGCCAACTTGTCGTGCCAGCCCTGTTTCCTCTTATCGAACGCCACCCAGATTACACCAAACAGCCCAAAAACCATTGCCGGGAAATATGCCAGATATCTTATGATGCATTGTGCGACTGAGAGCTTCATTCCAGTCTCGGCGTTCACGATTTTAATCTTCATAATCATTTTTCCCGGTGTCGCCGACTTATAGATCCAGAAGACAATCGATACAAATGCGGGCAGCACGTAGGTCAGCAATACCTCCCAGACACCATGAGTTTTGAAAACGGAATGGCTTCCTAAAAGCCAGTCTATCCCATAAATAGCAATAAAAGCAGGGACTAGGAGCACTGAAAAGAGCATGCTATCGATAAGGCCAGCTGCGACTCTGATCCAGAATCCTGCATATCTGACTGTACCATCCGCGCTGTTCATATTTCTCCTTCTCCGAGCTCTATTAAACGCCGGGGCTCGGAGAGCTCAAGGTATTCGCGGTCGATATCGCAGAGAGCCCTTGTGGCTTCTGGGGGCTGCGTGGCCTAACCTTATTCATTCCTCCTCCTCTTCCCGTACTTCAATTTATGCAGACGGTGCGGATTCTTTTTGGGGATTGTCTTAAAGAGTCCCACTAACCGCCATGTTAGACGTCCAAACACGAGAAGGGCAAATGACCCAATCAAGAGGGAAGTCCCGAGTTCATACTGTCCTTGAAAGGCCAGAACAGTACCTGCTACGAACAGCATGACTGATAAACCGATCAGCACGAGCAACCACTTAATCCTTGAAAACTTCGACTTTTTCCCATCGAGCTGCTGTGGAGGGGAAGGTAGCTCTGGTGGTTCCACTTTGCTCATAGCGCCTCACTTCTAGCTTCTGCACGCTATTGAGCAAGCGCGGGGCTTGTGGCTGCCGAGGGCGGCGTGGTAGGTGTGATTTACAATGAATGGCGAATGCGATCTGGAGACGTTGCTGCAGAATCTGGCGCCTGTGCTCCGTTCAGAACGTTACGTGATCGGATCAGTAGAGTCATGGCCCGATCCGGTTCCAGGGGGTCTGCTGGCTACGATTCAAGAGCCGGAGGGGGTCACGGTGATCGCGCCGGTCGCGGAGTCAGGAGGCCTTGGACTCGAACCGTCTGCCGTGTTTCGCTGCATCCGACTCAATGTGCACTCCAGTCTTCAATCCGTCGGGTTGACAGCAGCTACTTCGACCCGGCTCGCTTGCCACGGCATCAGCGTAAACCTACTGGCAGGGGCCTATCATGACCACCTCCTGGTCCCGGAAGGGGACGCAGAACGCGCCCTCTGTCTCCTCGAGGAGTTGTCTTCGGAAGCGAGGAGAGCCAAACTGCGGTAGGTTTTAAGTTTCCGGAGGGGAAAGATAAATTTGTAAACTTGCTAACGAACTGCGGCACGGGTGATTCTTAAGCTGCTATGGTTACGAAAGAAAAACGATCTCGAGCCGGAGTAAGGATACTCCTACTTGTAGCTTCGGTGCTCCAGGTTAGTGGTTGCTCGCACAACACCCTAACTCACCAAAATCTTGTTGGAGGCGAAGAGAGATCCAATAAAAGTGACCAAAAGATTTTAGCCCTCATTAACGGAATGTACGAAGTGGTCTCTTGGAATGACGGCAGTAAGACCCATCTGCCTCCGGATGTCAGTGGTCGCTGGGTTTTTATGGACGGACAGGTCATGAGTATTATTCACAACAGAACTGATCCGCAGGCGCACCAGGCTGCGATCGGGTGGGGGGAAGGGACTGTAAAAGAAGGTCGATTTTTATACCGCTACCCTGAGCATATAACAATCAAAGGGAGCACTCAGAGCCCTTCCATAGGGCTCGAGAGTCCATGGGAGGGCATGCGTTCGTTTGCCATAGAATGGAAGGGCGACAGTATCGAGATGACCTCCCAGAGCGGAAAGCAGACATGGGTGATCAGTCCGAGCGGAATGCTTTATACCGATAGAGCATGGGGCCCACAGAAGGTTTTCGCTCAGAGGCGATGGAAGAGGATCTCTAGATAGAGCACCTCGTTTTGTTCAGTAAGTGCGGGCCTGGTGACTGCCAGAGGTGAGATGCTAAAATTTTGAATGCTTCGCTCTAAGGGTTCTCAATTCCGCGTGTCCTATGAGTATGAACACTCTATTGCTAAGCTGCTTCGTTGCCCTATTCGTCTGCTCACTTGGCATGGCTGAGTCGCCGCTGAAGCTGGAATTACTGATACCCCACAACCCGGTAACCCTGAGCAAGGCTGACTTAGTGAAAGTGGACTCCGGCGCTAAAGGGCCGGTGCTGGGCATCACGCTGCTTTACCGCATCACCAACACCGGTAAACAGGCAGTTGAGATCCGGCATGGAGGAGATGAATCTACCATCAGCCTGTCAATCCAGGGCCCTGGTGCAGCCAACATTCCCTATCGTGGACCCATGACAGCGGATTACCGCATGGGTAAAAACGTCACCATCGGTCCCGGGGAAAGCCAGCAATTTCAGATCAAGGGCCTGGCCTATGGCGCGCGCAACATGAGCCGTTGGAGTATCTCCAAGGCTGGGGACTATGAAGCCACCTTGAAGTTCAGCTCTCGCACAGGCAGAAAGGTTACGACGCTGACGTCCAACCCCACTCAGTTCTCCGTCGTAATTAAGTGATGGAGGATATATTTAAGGCGCCGCCTAGACGAAGCCATCATGGTCTGGCTTAATGCAGCCGAATAGATCATCAAACCAGCCCGGGCACGTATGGAGACGATACTCCGCGCCGGTTCTTGAGGACAAGCATCGTGGGCAGGAGTTAAGGCACGGGGGCTTGTGAGTACCGGGGGCGTCGTGATAAGGCTTGTCAGGAAGGTCAATCGTCCTGTTATGAGCCGGTCTGGAAAAGTAGCATTGTTGTGGTCGGGCCTCGGCTTTGGTGGGCTCTCTTTTTGCCTTATTTACCTGACCGTCGAAACAGATCGGAAGATGGTAAGGCAGACCCCGCCAGCTTTTATTAATTCGCATGAGTCTGCGGACCACTCCGATGCAGCAGATGCTGCGATGGGTTACCTCAAAAGATGGAAAGGGCGCAAAATTCTTTCCATTAATACCGAGCCCCCGTCAGGCGCTGAAGTAACATTCTTAGAAGTAGACCCAAGTGGAAGAGTCATCTCGCCAGAGCGTATTGAATTTGTCGGGTATGATGAGCTGCACTACCTTGAACGCAGGGGAAGGTCAGGCCCTACTAAATAATGCATTCGTTAGGCTCACCAGGGACGCGCGGAGGGCTTTAACGATGGCGGGTCCCCAAAAGGAGCGATTTGGCCGGTAGTCTTGCGGTTTCACTACCCCCAATCAAAATCCTGCGTTCCTTGTAAGGGCGCGCTTTTTTCTCGGACAATTTTTTTGTTTTTTTTGAATCCAATTTTCCGAGTTCCGCGAAGACCTTCAGTGACAGCCAATGAAGGCGGTCTGAAAACAGCAACACAACCAACCCTCCGCATATTAAAATGAAAACAATTGCTACCTCCATCCTCTTTGGATTCTTCGCCATCATGTCACCCGCCGTGGCCGACGATAAGGCTCCTAAGAAAGACATCGTCGATACCGCCGTCGCTGCCGGATCCTTCAAGACTCTGGCCGCTGCGCTCGGGGCAGCCGGCCTTGTAGACACCATGAAAGGCGACGGCCCGTTCACGGTTTTCGCTCCGACCGACAAGGCTTTTGCCAAGCTTCCTAAAGGAACGGTCGAGACTCTTCTCAAGCCTGAGAACAAGGATAAACTGGTCGCGATTCTGACTTACCACGTCGTTTCCGGCAAGGTCATGTCAAAGACTGCCGTGACCCTCGACAAGGCCACCGCTCTCAGCAAGAAAGACATCGCTCTCGCAGTCAAAGGGCAGTCGCTGACCCTCAACGGGAGTGCCAAGGTCATAAAGGCTGATATCGAGTGTTCCAACGGCGTGATTCACGTCATCGACACTGTGATCCTTCCCCCCTCGAAGTAAACCGACCAAAACGAAACGGTGCGGTCCCGGGTTCCCTGTGTGGGAATCCGGGATCGACAGGACTCAAACACGGGCCTAATTCTGTCACTGTTCGTGAGTGGAGCAGAGAGACACATAAACGGCGGAGATCTCCTCGCGCTCGTGGCCCAAGGCATTGAAAGTGCCATGGATCGTTGTATTAAAGAATACGCCCCTCTCGTCTGGTCGATCGTGCGGCGTTACGTACAGAACCCGTCGTCGGCCGAGGATGTCGTGCAGGAAACCTTCACCGACTTATGGAGGTCAGCGAAGCGATACGATCCATCCATTGCGACGCACACCACCTTTGTGGGATTATTGGCTCGGCGGCGCGCCATTGACCACACCCGCAAAGAGAGTCGTCGTCCCCATCTTGAGCCCATGCCCGAGAGCGACAGTCTGAATCTGGCCAGCGACGGACCGACCGCGCTAATGAAATGCGAGCGTGAGGACGTGCGGCAGGCACTGGCCAAACTGACTGACAAAACGCGGGAAATTTTTACCCTTCACTTTGAGCAGGGGATGACACACCCCGAGATCGTTGAAAAGACCGGACTCCCGCTCGGGACGGTCAAAACCCGCCTGCGTCGTGGTTTGATTGAACTTCGCAACCAACTGCGTCCGGCGGACTATCCCTCAAGCCCCCAAACTCCAAATCCATGAATGACCCGGAGATCATTTCCCGATTTGAAGAACTCGATGCCGGACGCATTCTTGGCGATCTCGATGCGGGCGAGATGGACGAGTGGGAGAAGCTGGCCCGTGATCCCCGGTGCCAAAGCGATCTGTCGCTTGAACTGGCGGCAGCGGCGCTCGAAGCAGAGTTTCAGGACCCTGATGGGGTTGAGTTGCCTCCGGGATTGCTGGAGGAACTGCAGAAAGGAACAGCCGATTTCGTAGTTCAGAAACTAAGCAAGGAGGTCGAAGAGAAAGTGGTCGAGATGCCGCTGTGGCAGAAGGTCCTTTCGGCTAAAAACACCCCGTGGGCCATGGCTGCCATCTTTGCGCTTCTTTTTGTTGCGCAGACATTCGTGAGTGACCCGTCGACTTCGACACCCGGTCCCACGACCATCCAGGTCTCACCTGAAGAAGCCAGCAAGACTTTGGTGGCTGAGGGCAAGGATTTGATCCGCACCCCGTTCGAGGGAGGTGGAGACTACAAAGGGATGTCTGGCGAGGTCGTTTGGAGTGACGAGCGGCAGGAAGGCTACATGTTTTTGACCGACCTTCCGGTGAATGATCCCGAGTCAAAACAGTATCAGCTTTGGATTGTGGATCCGACCCGCGATGAAAAACCGGTTGATGGGGGAGTCTTTGACATTGCCTCAGCCGAGGGAACGATGGTCATTCCCATTCGCAACCCTCTGTTGATTCGCGACCCTAAGGCTTTTGTGATCACGTTGGAGCAACCCGGTGGTGTGGTGGTTTCCAAACAAGAGGTTGTCGTTGCGGCAGCGAACAGCTGATCACAGGGCGGGAAACCGAAAAAGCGGCCGGGAGATATCAGCCAGCGAGGGACAGGCTTGTGGCTACCGGGGGCGGCGGGGCAGCGGGGGAGGGCCTAATCCGTTGGTGTTGCCCTCGGCTTGCGTCCGTGGAGACGGCAGATTACTTTTTTTATTAGGGGTGTATGACACCCACAGCGCAAACCATACCGAGACCAGAGCGCCAACCCCAAAGAAAGCAACAATGCAAACACGTAAGCCTTGACGTAAACCTAGGTCCATTATGAACAATATAGCCAAAAAACCGTTCCCCTTTGGCGGTTTGGATACGGCAGTGTGACCGATCCACGACTCGATCCACGATTGCGATGCGAATACTCCAGAAAAGCACAATATCGCTACCAACCATAATATCGCTATCAAACTCTTTCTAGGCATGGTGGATGAGGTAATAGATAGTGCGAGAGACACCCAGTTGATTTCAAATTCTACTCTGCAAGCACGGGCCTTGCGGCTACTGGGGGCGGGTGGCTGCCTGCGTTAGCGATTCGCAAAATATTTTTTAAATGCGGCGATGTTAGCTGCTAGCGCCCTGTTTTCTTCTACTGTTAGATTCTTAGAAAAGTCATCTGGCAATTCGTCTCCTTGAAATTCAATAACGGGTCCAGTCCAATCGGCTGAGGGCATGGGCCACTGCTCGTGATGCTTGTAGATGCTTAGAAACTTGTCTTTAGGCACCTCACGGGAGCTCATGACCGCCCAATATTTTCGCGTTACGGCCTCCGAATCATCTGCAAGCTGCCTTGTTTCCTCCTCCCATTTGACGTCAGGGGGCACGTGGGAGAAGAAGCGAAGCGTTATGCTGTCTTTGGTTTTCTCTCCAACCCAGCACAATCCTGACAACTCCCCAGGGAAACCTTCTCCTATACGTTCATCCACACTTATAATACCATTAACAGTGTCCCCTACCTTCACCCTCTCCTTTCTGTAACAACTGGTTAGTAACACAAAAGGAAGGATTGCAGCAAAAAGCAGGATTATTCTCTTCATCTTTTCATCTTACCAAGTCCTCTTTGGTTACTTGGAATTCATAATGATGATGAAGTCATTGATCAGACCGATATTTTCCTCCCAATAAAAGGGCAACATCAGCAGCGCTGTCTCGCTTTAATACAAGTCCAAAAGACCGGCTAATCTCTATCACCCGCGAGGCATGGTGAGTAAGCACGGTGCTTATGGCTACCGGGGGAGGGGTGGAATACGAAAGTAGTGGTAGAGTCAATCTGGTGTGTCTGGCTTATGACAGCATCTAGCCGTAAACTCACAGATTGAGTTCCTCTAAAAATTCCAGCATCTCACGGATGGAGTCGAAAATGTCTTTCTTTACTCAACCACAAGTGAAAACCACAGCGCTCTGACCGGATCAACGACCGACTCCGTCAGTGCAGGACGGGCTGCATTATTTGCTCCTATTATGACATTCACGACAAATGCACCAGGAGGGTTAAATGGCGCATCTACGCCGAAACCGGTTGGAAAAAAACTGGTGTTATAATGGCCGGTTGCCACGTAGTAGACACCTGGTCCCAGATTTACATTGATCCTGCTGAGGTATTGAAGGTCAAAAGCATCATCATTTTGGGCAATAAGGTTGCCTTCTGCGTCGAAGAGACCGATCTCAGTGTCGGTGACACCAGAACCCTGGGTATCAAGGACTAGGGCGCCAGCTGGAACAGTTCCGAGACTGATAGCCTGCTCTTGACTACTCCCGTTGCCACTTGGAGGGGCCGTAGGAAGGGCCGGATCTAGGAGCAGTCTGAAGAGTCGAAGATCTCCTGCCGGACGAGTGATAGTATGACTATTACGTGGCGGGGTCGCGTTCAGGTTTTCCAGACCTGCCACAGGTTCCCATGACGTGGTATCAGGATTCTCTATTGGACCGTCACTTGCCACGACAGTATATCTTTCCGACTCCCAGCTCTTCCATTCAAACTCGATCGTTTCTCCGCTATCGGGGCTCGACACCACGAACTCGTGAGGATCTCCTGATCCTGAGCGGATTCCGTAAAAAAAATAGGGACGTTCTTGCAAGAATGCAGTTTCGATTTCTTCGTCGGTCCAGGCGGAGTCATAAATTTCTACGCGCGCGATGGTTCCTGAAAATGGAATGGGAGTGCTGTTAACATTGCCTGAGTCACTTTCAGATCCGAGGCAAACGAGGGTCGGATTCCCATCAAGATATGAGGAGTGCACATTGAGTAGATTGGGGTGCTCCTCGCTATTGCTGAATGTGCCATCTATAAATACACGATCCTCAAGGCCGTCGTAAACCCATGACAACTGAGCCCAGCGTCCCTGTGTCGCCAGAATATCGCTTCCATCTCCATTAGGTCCCCATCCCACATCAGGTTCATTCGGGTCATTTACGGGCCCGCCTCCCCAGTGGCCAATTGCTCCAAAGGTAGGATGAGTACCTTGGTGCATGCCTGAATTGGATCCCACAGGGCCTCCCCTTCGTCCCCACGAAACGATCGCCTCCTCGTCCTCTACGAACTCATTAAATACCCATGCCCGGACGGTGTAAGCCTGATTACCGACCAGACCCAGCGTCGGAGCATCGACTGCAGCGGTCATCTTGTCGCCATCGAAAGACAGGCCCTTAATTCGAACAAAAGGGTTGCTGTTTGCAGGATGACTCTCCGCTTCTACCTCCCCAATTAACGTTGTAAATGGTCCCGCCTGGCCCTGATTGGCGACTGAGCGGACAACTGTGCCGTCCGGCAGGTCAAGACTCGTCATGTCGATCCTGACAATCTGGTCGGCATTACTGCTGGCGTCGAGGGGGTCGGTTTGGTTGCTCACCTCCTCACCATCGGTGGAACCATCTCCATCCGTATCAGGATTAAAGGGGTTCGTGCCGGCCTGCAATTCATCCAAGTCCCCAAGGGCATCACCATCTGTGTCGGCAAGCAGAGGATCTGTTCCGGTGTCTGTCATCCCGTTGCTGAGCCCTGTTCCAGTCTCGACCCCATCAGACAGTCCGTCCCCGTCGGTATCCTCATCAAGTGGGTCAGTCGCAGCGGATTGTCCCCGCACCAGTCGATTGACTTCCTCGCCATCACTAAGCCCATCCCCGTCGCTGTCCGGGTCACAGGGATTGGTGCCCAAGCCCACTTCCGTGCTATTGGATAGGCTATCACCGTCGGGATCCTGATCAGCATCGGCAATATTCTTGTCCAGACAGTCATACTGATCCTCAACGCTATCGAAGATGCCATCACCATCTAGATCAGTAGCAAACGCCACGTCATACCAGGTCATGACCGCCCCAGAGGTTACGAGGTCCAATTCGCCATCACCGTTAACATCGGCGGTGAAGATTTCTGATCCTGACACTTCAAAAGTCACTCCATTTGCAGGACCCAATCTTCCCGCGTCAAATGACTGAACATTGGTGGCTTCTCCGCCTTGCCATTCCACAAAGAAGATCTTCCCTTCATCGGGTGCTGTCACAAACCAGTCCAGATCGCCATCTTGATCAAAGTCGACGACGTGGAAATTTTCTGGTGCTTCCGTCGCAAGGCCCGCTACGATTTGGGACGGCCCAAAACTCCCGGCTCCGTCACCCACCGCAATGCCGATTCGGGAGGTTTCAAAATTAAAGCGCGCCCTAGAAATTGCCACTACATCGAGGGCGGAATCGCCGTTCATATCCGCCAAGAACACATCTTGAGGATAAGGAAGTTCATTCCCACCCTCCGATCCCCGGGGTCCTATTATGATGTCTGCCCATTGTTGGGAGATTCCACCGCCTGGGTTCCTCGCAGAGTTGATTCGTGGTTCAGCGCCACCTCCTAGAATCCCCGTTGCACCGCTTCCAGCAATAAAGGCGATGTCAGTGTCCCCGTCGCCATCAAGATCTCCCGAATCCAATGACTGAGGTTGTGAATTTGCTCTTGCCCAGATTACTTGAACCTCTCCGAAATTTCCATTGCCGTTGTTCGGGAGCCAGGCTAGCCGGCTCGTCGCCCTCGCTTGGGCCATAAGAATATCAAGATCGCCGTCTCCGTCGAGATCGGCCAGTTCGATATCTGTGATATACCGTGATTTGTTAGCAAAGGCGTCGAAGAAGCCGCCTCCGACTGAGAGAAGGGTGTTTACCGTGAACGATCCTCTTCCATTGTTTGTGTAGACCCTCAAAGAAGAGTTGACCCCTCCGAATTGACCATTAAGGGTCCCGGCTGCGCCCGTGACGACGTCTAGATCTCCGTCACTATCCAAATCTGCTACCTCAAAAGAGGTCAGGTTTGCTTCAGGGACCTGTGTCATCGAGCCGGTCTGCATTTGCCAGCTGTTGTTTCCATTATTGCGAACCCACGACACAAGATACATAGGTTCTCCATCAGTAGTTCCTGTATAGTGCCTGATGACAAAGTCGATGTCTCCATCCCCATCCAGATCGGCGGGCTTCGCGTCTCCGGCCTCGATTCCTCGAGGAAGTGAGATCACATAGGGAGTGATACTTTCAATCTGGGCCTCGGCCAGCCTCGAGCTGAGAATTAGAGCTGACACAATTAAGAGGCTCAAAAAAGGAACCAGACGGTTAAGGCCGCGGAAGGATACGAAGCTCATGGCGATGTAAATAGCTTATCTGTTACTAAGCAGGGAGTGTGCTTCCTCTTAAGCTTGTTTGGGATTTCTAGTTATTCACGTTCAAAACGATGACACCCTCAAGCTTGGCGGGACGAGTCACGCAGGGAAGGCTTCGGAAAAACACAAGGAACATGTAAAATAATTGATTGGTGCTTTAAGCACATAGTGACTCTATGATCGTCCTTTTCAAGCCTGTTCCCTGAGAACGGGGAGGTAGATCGCTGGTGGCCGGGGGCGGCGTGGGGTATTGATCACGTTCCAAGGCATCCGCAACCTCTTCGCCTTTGCTGTTCCAATATTTTCCGGAAATCAGCTCTTCGTCTTCGAAGGTTGCTTCTTCCTTCCTCTGGGCGTTGTTAAGAAATGAAGCATCAATATTTGTAGGAATTTCTTATTAATTTGTTATTCTAGTAGGGTCTTGGATATGGGATCAGACCAATTATATAAATCTGCGAGGGTTCGAATCCTTCGCCGGATTGTCTTTATAATTATGGTGCTCGTCTGGCTTTGGTCTTGCGGTGCTCTTAGGTACCTTATTGGAGTTCCGAGTTTCGTGGTTCTTGCAATAATGATCATTGTGCCAATTGCCGCTTTGCGTTCATCGAAGTGGAAACAGCCGATTATAATATTTGGCGCTATTCTTTTTTTTGTTTCTTTAGTTCTACTCCTACTTGAAAAGCCAAAGCGTAATAAGGATTGGATGGAGAGTTGTAGAAAGCCTCCAGTCGTTAGGCTTTCAAAAAATGGGGAGGTAGTTAAAATTGATAACGTTAGGGAATTCAAATGGCGGAGCCTTGATGATTATGATGCTGCTTGGGTCACGCGTAGTTATTATCTCGATCAACTGGATTCTCTTGACCTGGTAGTAGAGCCCTTAGGCGGTTCGAAGCTCTTTGCTCATTCGATGCTGAGTTTTGGTTTCGGGCCGGAGCGGAAAGTTGTTATATCCGCTGAAGTGAGAAAAGAGAAGGGAGAGTCTTTCAGCCTTATTTCTGGTCTCTATAAACAATTTGAACTTATTTATCAGATAAACAGTGAGCGTGATGCGTTGACACTTCGAGGAAATCAAGAAGGGACTCAACTTTACATATTCCCCATCAAAGCGAGTCAAGAATTCATGAAGAGCCTCTTCATAAGTATGACGGCAAAGGCGGGAAAGTTAACTGACGAGCCTAAGTTTTATCATTCTCTTCGAGCAAATTGTACAACTGAGTTATTTGATCACATAAAGAAAAGTTATGATGGTTCGATCAGTTATAGTAGAGGAGTTCTTTTTCCTGCCCAGTCAGGAAGGGTTCTCCATGAAATGGGCTGGATGGATACGGACTTAGATTATGAGGAGGCTATGGAGAAATTTCGTTCTGGCTTGAGAGTCAGGAAATTTGCTGCCCATCCAGACTTTTCAAAAAAGATACGAGAATAATCAGAAGTCATTTTTCCACAGTCTCAATCCATCGGTGAATAGACCTTATTGCGTGTAGTGCCTAAGGCTGCCGTATTTTGTTAAGCTTACGTTGTAATTTGCCTGAGGTCGCGGGAGCGTTTCCCGTCCTACGTCACTGGAAAAACCCATTAATCCCTCCCCGCGCAGTCGACAAGCGGGGGCCGAGCTTTGATATGGCATTTTCACCTGGCTAGTTTATCATCTTCGCGATTCGTGGCCGGCATCAGCCGTGCCTAGTTGCGACCAACGAAGCTTGCACCCCCACTGCACTTGAAACGAATAGCACTGCTGACCAGCGGAGGAGATTGCCCGGGCCTGAATCCCTGCATTCGCGCCGTTGTAAGAACGGCCCTTGCCGGCGGCATCGAGACCATGGGGGTCCATCGCGGGTGGCGAGGCCTGATCGATAACGAGATGGAGCGCATGAACGCCCGTAGCGTGGCGGGAATCGTCAAACTTGGCGGGACTATTCTTCGCTCCAGTCGCTGTCCGGAATTCAGGGAGCCCGAGGCGCGGGAGAAAGCCGCCTCCCACCTCCTCGAACGCGGCATAGACGGCCTAATCGTGATCGGAGGCAATGGCTCGCTGAACGGGGCCTCGGAGCTCGCACGCCAGACCAACCTGCCGCTGATCGGGATACCGAAAACCATCGATAACGATGTGGGCGGAACTGATTATGCCCTTGGGTTCGACACGGCCGTCAACACCGCGGTAGAGGCCATCGACAAGATCCGCGACACAGCCACCTCCCACGAGCGTCTCTTCCTGGTTGAGGTCATGGGTCGTAACCGGGGATTCCTCTCCCTTCAGGTGGCGCTCGCTTGCGGCGCCGAGGGAGTTCTGTTGCCAGAGGTGCCGACGGATATCACAGCGCTTTGCGCCCAGCTTGAGCGTTGCCGCGAGGCCGGCAAGGTCTCCAGCATCGTGGTGGTCGCCGAGGGAGACGACGCGGGAAACGCCTATGAGATTGCCCGGAAGATCTCCGACCAGTCAGGCTACAAACCGCGCGTCTCGGTCCTGGGCTACATCCAGCGTGGCGGCGCTCCCAGCGCCGCTGACAGGGTCCAGGGGGGGCTCTTCGGAAAGGCTGCGGTTGATGCGCTGCTATCGGGAGAGTCCTCGAAGCTGGTGGCCAGTCGAAATGGACAGGTCACTCTGGTCGAGCTCGAGCTGGCCTGGAAAGAGACCCGCGAGCTTCCTGCTAACCTGCTGGAGCTTGCCAGGATTCTCGCCAGCTGAGCCGGGGACTTGGTTGGTGTGTGTTCTACACCACCAACAATACTTGTTTACTATATAGGTTGTTGTTGGAGATCAAAACCAAGGAAACCCAATCTTAGGATCAAAAAGTAGCACCTTTTTGCCATAGCGTACCCATCGCGAGCTCGCATAGGATGGAGCGATGAAATTCCTTTCCCATCTCCCGCTGTTGCTTTGCGCCTCGTGTCTAAGCGGCTGCGTTGCGCTCATTCCC
>Ga0160423_10002353_pt1 | contig 15785 bp, 19 predicted proteins | sample CRUFie14St8metaG_FD_108191 | JGI IMG/M metagenome (GOLD analysis project Ga0160423, IMG submission 108191) | Marine microbial communities from the Costa Rica Dome - CRUD Field 142mm St8 metaG | ecosystem: Environmental > Aquatic > Marine > Oceanic > Photic zone | place: Costa Rica: the Eastern... | reverse complement strand
TTTAACATTTTCGAAGCCAAGTAATCCTTTCGGGAAAAAGAATCTTTTAACGATGACTTCCGTGCCCTGCGTTACTTCGTTTGTTAGAACAGCATTCATTGTCGAATGCATCCGAGCACTCGGTGTGCCAACTTCTTGTTTAAGAAGAACAACCGCCTATCAATTTGTTGTTGTTCGTTGCCTCTGTTCAGTTTACAATCATATCAAAACCGATACTTTTTCGTTTTTAACAAATTTTTATTTCGGTTTCTGATGTCGCAAAAATTTTCTTTTATCAATACGCGGCAACAATTGCCGCGTCACTGGACTTATTTTTCCCATCGATAAAGGTACATCCAACTCCTCTGCCCCTATAAAAAGGAGCATCTCCCTCTGATGGTAATCAAACTTTTATCTGATTACATATTTTTACTACGTTTAGAGGCTTCTCAATACGGAAAGGGTATGATCACCATTTTTAAATAATAAGTTTTTAAATTATCTACGCCAGAGAAGTGAAATGGCACACCTGATGCTTACCAAAGCAAAAAGATATATACTCATGATCGAAGCTTTATTTGAATCCAATAACTATCAGGCCTCTAAAAAGTTGATGGATGTTACAGTCTTGCGGCAAGAAGCGATAGCTGCAAACTTAGCTAACGCCAACACTCCCGCCTATAAGCGTGTAGACATAGATTCTGACTTCTCAACTGCTTTTAAGAACGCCCTAAGCGGAAAGTCCAATGAAAAAATCGACAATTTAAGTGTTAATCTTGCAGTTGACTCATCTGCTCCCAAAACGGACGAGTCCGGTAATACTGTTGATATTGAAAAGGAAATGGTGCTTTTAAGTGAGAATCAAATTCAGCATCAACTAGAATCCCGGATGATCAGCGGAAGATTGTCACGCCTTCGATTGGCTATTAAGGGTGGTCAATAATTCGTTATAATCACAGCGACTTTTTATATATGAATATGATGAGACTAGTGCCTGGCGCGGATACAACGGCTTCCGCATTAAATGCGGAACGGATTAAATTAGAAGTTATTTCCCAAAATATTGCAAACGCCAACGTGACCAAAGTACCAGGGGGCGGGCCTTACCAACGTAAGGAAGTTATGTTTGAGTCTATTATCAATGAGGCCATATCTTCAGGATCTAGCGGCGTTGTTAACCCTTCAAGTGTTCAGGTAAAAATTGAAACCGACTCAAAAAACGATGGGCCTCAAATTTACGACCCCCAACATCCTGATGCAGATGAGACAACAGGATACGTTCAAATGCCTAATGTTAATATTCATGAAGAAATGGTAGACATGATCTTAGCTTCTCGATCTTATGAAGCCAATTTGGCCGCCATGAAATATGGACGAAGAATGGCTACTCAGACCCTTAGCATTGGCCGCTAATCCCAGCTTCAGTAGACACAAATCTAATGGATCCAATAGGTCAAGCGACACAATTTGCACAGACAGCCATGGAAATGGCTAACAAGGTGGCACGCCAACAAGCGGAAGATCCCAGCACTTTAATACCCCAAGAACTACAGGGTGAAGCGGCTCGGATTCAGGAACGTTTCTCTGATGGCACAACATCAATTCCAATTAGCGAAACGGGAAATGCTGGTTCGGCTTTTAGCCAAATGGTAGGCAAATTGGTGGCCGATGTCTCTGTAAAACAAACCGAAGCTGGCCAAGCGTGGCAAGGGGTGTTGTCAGGTCAAGGGGTTCCTCTTCACCAAGCGGTTATAGCCTCTGAGGAAGCCGCTGTTTCTTTCCAACTGATGGTTGAAGTGCGAAATAAGCTTATGGAATCTTTCCAAGAACTTATGCGAATGCAAGCATAAGGAAGGCTAAAAAAAAGGCAATTATGGAGCCATTAAAACAACTTCTCTCTCAACTTACTAATATTTGGAGTCAATTAGGACTAAACCAAAGGGTTATCGTAGCGGCGGGAGGTATTGCAGTCTTCGTTGGTTTATTAGCACTCGGCCTGTGGTCCAGCCAGCCCAGCTACGCCTTGCTCTACGGAAATCTTTCCTTAAAAGATGTTGATGCTCTTAGGAGTTCCCTCCAAGCACAGACCATACCAAACAAAATCGGCCCTAATGGGCATTCAATCCTTGTGCCTGCCCATCAAGTGCACGAAGCACGCATTTTTCTTGCTGGTAAAGGCCTACCCAACAACAGCGAAAAGGTGGGATTGGAGATTTTCGACCGACCATCTTTTGGCCTCAGCAATTTACAACAACGAGTCAACCACATTCGAGCACTTCAAGGGGAATTATCAAAAACAATTGGGAAAATGAATGGCATTGAAGCAGCGGATGTCATGGTCAATATGCCGGAAAACAAACTCTTTGAAGATAGCCTTTCACAGGCTTCTGCATCCGTTTTCCTACAGACAGTTGGTTCGAACGAGGTTAGTAAAAACCATGTCAGAGCTATTCAGTTACTGGTAGCTCGTGCCGTTGAGGGCCTTGTAGCGGATCGTGTTTCGGTTACAAACACAAACGGTGAATTGTTAAGTCGCGAACCCGAAGATGATTCTTCAGGATTTTTATCCGATCGTCAGCTTGAAACACAACGCCAACTAGAAACCTACTTAAGTAAAAAGGTCGAGAACATGCTAACAACGGCACTAGGGCCTGGAAGTGCAGTGGTTATGGTTTCAGCTGAAGTGGACCGTGAAACTGTAACAATATCGAAAGTAGAATATGATAATGACAAAAGCGTACCTAGGTCCACTACCGTCACAAAAGATTCAACCAAAAATAAATCGGGTGAAGGAGCATCTGCCCCAGTCGTAGGACAAGCTAATACGGGCGCAAACAATCCTACCACGGTCACTGAGTCAGAGGAAGTCGAACGCAACACCACGGAGACGGAGTATGCTGTGGCCTCGACTTCTAATGATAAGGTAACTGTTGCAGGCGGCCTTAAAAATGTAACAGCGGCTGTGTATATTGCAGAGCTTGAAAAAGTTGACCAAAATGGAAATAAAACTGGAGATTATGAAAAGCGTGATCCTGAAGTGCTTGAGGAGATTAAACAAATTGTCTGCAATGCTCTTGGCATTAACAGCAACGAAATAGATAAGAAAGTCAAGGTCGCACAATTTAGGCCACAAAAGAATCCAAAGCTTACTCAGCTTGAAAATTTCCGCAAACGAATAAAACAACAGGAATGGGTAGATTTAACCAAACAATTGGGTGTTGTTGGTCTTGCTATTTTCATGCTGTGGTGGTTTACCCGAACGCTTAAAAAGACCCCATTCGAAACAATCCCACTTGGAATTCCTTTAGAAAATTTGAGAGATTATGCCTATTCCACTGATCCCAACGCACCCGACGATGAAGGGGAAGGTCGCTCACGAACTAATGGAAATACCTTCGACGAATCACCTAGCCCAGACGAAAGGGTAGAGGTCATTAATAGGATCATCCAAAATAATCCATCTAACATGAGTCAAGCCATTCAGTCATGGCTTAAGAAGGAAAACAGCCAAAGCAATTAATTCATTCCAATGGAAGGAAATGATACAAGGTCCCCCTCCCCAAGAGTGGCGGCGATGAATAAATTTCAGAAGCTTGCTTCATTGCTGGTCATTCTTGGTCCTGATAATTCAGCGAGCATTTTAAAAGGTATGGACGACAACACCATTGAGTCAGTGGTATCCGAGGTCTCAAAAATGGAACTGCTTAATGCTGATGAACAACAAGAAATACTCGATGAATTTGCAGATTTAATTAATCGAGCAAACGCATCATTGGGTGGGGGGATTAATGTCGTAGAAAAAGCGCTTCTTAAATCTCTTGGTGGATTCAAAGCTGCTAACTTACTGGGTAAGATATCAGCATCAAGCACTAGAAAATCCGATGCTCTAGACCAACTACTAGGCATGGATTCCGTTCAATTGTTTAACCTTCTTAAAAATGAACAAGAACAGACCATTGCATTAATCTTGAGTCACTTACCACCAGAACGCGCCGCAGAGGTATCAACCTCCTTTGGTGAGGAAAAACGAGTGATTGTGTTAGAACGACTTGCTACCCTGGCTCCAACCCCATCAGAGATTGTTGATAAAGTGATTGCCGTGGTCCTGGGTAAAGCCCAGAGAGCGATTGCAAGACCCCTCACCCATCCGGGAGGGGTTCGGGTAGCAGCCGCCATGCTCAACGCCATGAACAAGGAAGCCAGCAAAAACATTCTGACTACCCTAGAGGAAAGCAATCCAGATCTCGGTAATTCAATTAAGCAAAAAATGTTTACATTCGAGGATTTAATTTACCTCGATGCTCAAGATGTCCAGAAAATTCTTCGCGATGTGGATATGAAAGATCTTGCTATGGCCATGAAGAATGTTCCCGAAAACTTGGTAAGTTTTATTCTTTCTTGCATGTCAAAGCGTGCAGGTGAAGGAGTCCTCGAGGAAATGGAATTCTTGACAAATGCTAAGGCCAAGGACATCGAGGCGGCTCAGCTGAGTGTCATTGAAACTGTCCGAAGACTAGAGTCGGATGACGAAATTGACCTTTCGGTCATGGGTGGAGGTGGATGATGAGCATCACTGAGCACAACATTCGCTTCGGAGCAGGGCCGCTCCCACTGGATATGTCCATCCGAAAGGATGTCCCTTTCTGGGAAAGCATTGAAGCCCATTATCGCTTGATTCGCGAAAAGGCGATTGACGATGCGCGAGAGGAAGCTCGTCAGGAAGCCAAAGACTCCTTTGATGCGGAACACCGGGCCCTTTTTGACCAAGTCAACAGCGTGATTCAAAACTTGGAAGAAGGCATCCCAAAAGCTTTTCGTGAAATGGAGGAAGCACTCACCCATATGGCCTGCACGCTGACCAAAAAGCTCATGGCCAACATACCCGTCGATACAGAGCGTATTCGGGCCGTCGTGAGTGAGGCCATCGGAGAATTGGAGCGAGAGGCCGCCTTACAGGTACGCATTCATCCAGACGACCTTGCTCTCCTGAGTGAAGGCGCCAAAGGAAACAACCCAGCCATCCAATTCGATCGTTCGGAAAACTTGCGTTTTATTCCGGATGAAAACCTGACGCGTGGTGGTTGCTACATTAAAACCCCTTTTGGAGACTTTGATGCTACAATGGAATCTAAATGGGCACGCGTAACTGAAGCCTTTCATCGCCGCCCGAAACCTCAAAACCACCCTCCAAAAAACATACCATCAGCGGCCGGATTGGACGAAAGTGTTGAAGCATGAGTACGGCCATTCAACCCCCAAAACTCGATTTTAGCCAATTCCTTCAGTCGATGAGTGATCTGGAACGAATCAATCCCGTTTCTCGTACCGGAAGAGTTCTTTGCGTAACCGGTCCTGCTGTTGAGTCAAGTGGTCCTCTTGCTTCCATCGGGGATATTTGTAAAATTCAGACTCGAGAAGGTCATTCCTCTATCCTAGCAGAAGTTGTAGGTTTTCGCTCCAACAAGGTCCTTCTTATGCCGTTTGGTGATATGGAAGGTGTTCAACCGGGTAGCACTGTCACAACCGAGGGTAAGCCACTACAAATCAAGATAGGTTTTGGTCTCATGGGACGAATTCTCAATAGTTTGGGAGACCCGATCGACGGTATTGGCCCGCTTCAAGGCGATTGTTTGACTTCACTGAAGGCAGCCCCACCCCACCCCATGAGGCGAATGAGAATTTCCGAAAGATTCCAAACCGGGGTGCGTGCTTTGGACACCTTCATTCCATGCGGTATGGGACAGCGTTTGGGCATATTTGCTGGCAGTGGTGTAGGGAAATCCACCTTGCTAGGCATGATCGCAGGTCATGCCGAAGCAGACGTAAATGTCATTGCCTTGATCGGCGAACGTGGACGTGAATTGCGTGAGTTCATTGAGCGTGATCTTTCGGAAGAAGCCAGAGCCAAATCCATTGTGGTAGTTGCCACCTCAGATGAACCACCCATTATGCGTTTGAAAGGGGCTTACACAGCGATGGCCATTGCCGAACACTTTCGAGACCAAGGTATGAAAGTCATGTTGATGATGGACTCGGTAACTCGATTTGCCATGGCACAGCGCGAGGTCGGCCTTTCAACTGGTGAGCTACCGGCAACCAAAGGCTACCCGCCCTCGGTTTTCGCAGAACTCCCAAGGCTTCTTGAGAGAGCTGGTGCTGGAGAAACTGGCTCTATTACAGGTTTGTTCACCGTTTTAGTAGAGGGTGATGACTTAAATGACCCAATCGCAGACCATGTCCGATCAATCCTAGATGGACATATTGTACTTAGCCGTGATCTGGCAATAAGAAACCATTATCCTGCAATTGATGTACTTCAAAGTGTCAGTCGATTAAGTGGTGATCTCAACCAAAAGGAATCTCAGCGCTGGATAGATCAAGCGAGGGAATGCCTGGCAGAATACCACCAACACAAAGATATCATTACCCTTGGAGCTTACAAAAGTGGCTCCAATCAGCAAATTGATCGAGCCATTGCAATAAGACCTGCATTGAATAAATTTCTCAAACAGAACAAGGATCAAAATTGTACATGGCAAGAAAATATAGAAGCCCTTCAACGACTCTTGCAGACCGATCAGAAACGCGTGATTGAACAAACGCAAAATACCATGGCTTCATGAAAAAATTTACATTTAAACTACGGTCGGTATTAAAACTAAGGACTCAGGATGAACGAGCAGCGGCGCAGCATCATGCCGAAGCCTTGTATCGGGTTCAAAACCTACAGGGAGACATCTCAGATTTGGAAGATTCGCTTGAGGATCAAAGTCAGCAACTTCGAAGGCGCATGGACCAGGGCTCTAAATCTGTTATTCTACGACTGAGCCAAAAAGGTATCGATTATTACGAAACACAAATCACTCAAAAATCGTTGGAACTCCAAGATGCAATAGAGGAACTAGAGCAGAAAAAAAGGGAATTGTTCGAGGCTCGTCGCGAGAAGAAAATAATCGAAAAATATCAAGAGGGATTGCAAGCGCAACATCGTTATCAGACCGACCAGCACGAGCAACAGGGTATCGACGAAATTGCTAGCCGTGGAGGCATTCGCACCTCCGATTAACTAATATGAAAAAGCGCGCCCCATCATCACTGATTGTTTTGCTCATTCTAGGATTGGCCTTCTTTGGTAGCAGCGCCCTGTTGATTTGGTTTCGATTGTCAAATACGGATTTTTCCATAATCGAATCATCTAAGAACCAAACACAAACTTCATCCCCCAACACGAGTGAAAGTAAAAAAAGGCAATCCAATTTGAAGGGCCCATCCTGGGAATACCACAATCCTAAGGTCGATAACCTTATACTAGAATTGAATCGTCGAATCCGAGAACAAGATAAGAAAGAAGAAGAACTGGAAGAAAAATATACGCTCATCAGGCAAACTGAAAACAGACTTGAATCCTTAAGACAAAAAATCGAACAACTTAAGAATAGCATGCAGGCCTTAACACCGAAGGAGGAAACTAACAAAATGGAACCTGCCACTATCAATCGCTATCTAGAAATGTTCAAAAATTTGGACCCTGAGCAGATTAGCTTAATTCTGGACAGTAACACAGACGAAGAAATTGGGCTCATCTGGGCATCTATGAAGGAGGCCGATGTAGCAGAACTAATGGCATATTGGGCTACGGAACGAAAAGATCGTTTCAAGAGCATAAAGGAAGCCTTCGACAAGGCCTCTGCGGCACAACCTCTCAATCCTTGAAAACATTCAGCATGGATGCCAGAACCTGACACGGATGTCATGAAAGAAACTCCTCTCTCTAGACACAAACATGTCAACCATACAAAACGATCCGGTCGCCAACACGGTCGACTCCCGGAAGCAATCTTCCAGTGATTCGAATAAAACGTCCTTACCCAAACAAATTACACCTTCCTTTGGCGCCACTTTCGAAGCCAAACTGCAGCAAGAGGGCACCGACTCTAAGAATACCGCTGATATTCAAAACACTGAAGAAAAAGAAGCGGATCATGGATCCTCGCAAGATCCAGCCAGCCTAAGTGAAACAACTTCTTTGGGGGTATCCACAGTAGGAATGCACAAAGTGGTGCAACAAAGTATTTCTAAAAACTACTCCAATTCGGCCAAAAACCTAAATAATGGTCGAAGTATATCCGACCAGCCACAAATCAACACTGACTGTAAGGGTAGAGCCGGCGGGGCGGATGCCTCAGCCAAGGGAGATGCTCTGAAAAAACAAACTCCTACAGGAAATACGGAGCAACCTTCAAAGATGGTCAGGCGGGCGCGGGTCGCTCACGGGCTAGTCGATAAGAAAAAAGCCATCAATGCCAATGACAATTCTCAGAGAAGACAAATCCCCGCAGAAAATTCGATACAACCCTCAAAGATTACCCGGGAGGAGCAACCCGGTCACGGGCTGGCTGATATGAAAAGAAACGTCGATACTAAAGTCATGGGTAATGTTCGAACTCAACAAATAAAAGAAAGTTCGAACACTCCATCGATGTTGAAAAAGGATGGATCTAAGAAAAACTCAACTATTGGTCGCCCTAGAAAACCCCTGTCGGCAACTTTTGCCCAACAAGCCAATTCAAAACCTATTACGCGTAGCGATCAAAAAGGTGAGAAAACAAGCAAAAACAACCTAGCAGGTGCCTTTGACCTCATATCCGCATCCAATCAAAACGTATCTAGAAATCATGGCACGCCTCGTGCTTCAGTATCTTTGGACAATCAGGTTATAGCTAAAAACGTTGAAACACAGCTTGATCAGCCTAATGAGTGCGACATCATGAAAATTTCAAACCAAACGCCGTCTAATCATGCTGCTAAGAAGACCTCTTTGTCGGTAATGCAAAGCATATTGGAAGCAAAGAATTTTTCGTCGGATTCGACGCAGTTGAAAGTTAATCATACGGTCAACCATACCTTACGCGATACTCCAATCACCTTGGGAGAAACTAGCCTTCAGGCTAACATTCAGCCCAGAGTCGAACCCGCGGCAGCAACTCCCTATTCACAATCCAATTTACAGGCGATCCAGCGTCTACAATCCTTAATACATGATCATGTATCGATTCTGCGTGCCGGTGGTCAACAAAGCTTGCAGGTAGCGATTCGTCCCGAGTCTGGCATTGCCATGATGCTGACCCTGCAACAAGTCGAAAATCAAGTTTTGGTAGCGGCAAAAATGGATGAATCCACAGCCAATTTACTCAAGCCCCAGTGGCAAGAACTCCAGCGAGAGTTGGAGTCGCAAGGTATCAAATTGAATCAACAGGAAATTGGCGACAATTCACATACCAAAAACCAAGAAAACCATTCAAAGAAACAAGAACCTACCTTTAACCTGGAAGGGGCCTTGAATGACCAGCAAACGAAAAAGGTTGGGATCGATCAATCCTCACCAAGCCCATTTGCTACAAATCATAATGAAGAGCATGAAGGTACTTTGCTCTCCTATGCCTGAAATAAACTTCTAAAAAAAGAATTATGAACGAATCGATTGAATCGATATCCAGCATCAACGGAGCTTTTGGCCAACAAATAGGCTCGATAGAGCAGGATCTCAACAAAATCAAAGAAGAAGATTTTTTCAAACTGTTGACTGTAGAATTGTCCACACAAGATCCATTGGAGCCGAAGAAAGACTCAGAGTTTCTTTCGCAAGTAATGCAAATTTCAAGTCTAGAACAAGCTCGTGCCATGCAGGCAGACATGGCTGCCATGCGGACGGAGCAACAAATTATCCAAGCCAATGCCATGCTTGGTCGCGATGTTGATTTTGGAGGAACCGTAAAAGGAACGGTTACTTCCATCAAAATGGAACAGGGACGTCCCATGATTGAAGTTGAAGGAGAGCTTTACGACTTACAGAAACTCATGTCGATTGCTTTGCCGGAAAACAAAAACCAACCCATGGAAGGATACTTCAGAATGAATAACCCTATGATCAAACAGGAGCCTCAAAATGCTTAATTCTCTAAACGCCGGTGTCAGTGGTTTGCAACAATTCCAGAACCAAATTGATATGATTGGTAACAACATCGCCAACGTTAACACGACCGGGTTTAAATCCGCTCGCGTCAATTTCGCTGACACTTTCGTGGAGGCGATGTCCGGCCCCGGGAAAGCAGATGCTGGTTCTAGCTATGGCAGCGGCGTAGCCACCGACGGTGTAGTTACTTCATTCAAGGGAGGTAGTATCACCGGAACTGAAAACGTTACGGACCTGGCCATTGAAAATGGCCAGGGTTTTTTCACGGTCATCGATCCCGAGACCGAAGCATCCTATGCCACACGCTCTGGTAATTTCAAAGTTGACGATCAAGGATTTTTGGTTACAAGCCAAGGATTTCGTGTGCAAGGCACTGTCGGAGAAGGTCAGGTAGTGGGCGATCTATTATTTCGAGATGACCCAGCAATTCGAGGGGGATTTGACCCTGAAAATGCGAATTATATTGGAACGGAGGTAACCCCAGACGGGCAGCTCTTGATGCTTTTTGATAACGGGACCAATTATCTGGGTGGACAAATTCGATTGAAGGAATTTGTAGCACCACAAGAGCTGACGAAATTGGGACAAAACCTTTATGGCAATCTACAAGGAGCCTCACCCACAAATGAAGATGGGTCGGTTCCTGGAACAGGCAACACGGGAGTGATACGCTCTAGGGCCCTAGAAAGCTCCAATGTTGATCTGACTGGCGAATTTTCAAATTTAATCGTAGCACAGCGAGCCTTCCAAGCAAACGCACGCATGATCACAACCAGCGATCAAATGATGCAAGAAATTGTCGCCTTGAAACGGTAAGTAAGCCAAGGTTGGTTTATTATGGTCAAAAAGAAGGAAACTATAAACGAGCCCAATGATGCGGCGATCGTTGAAGAGTCGCAACCCCCAAACAAGGGGGTTATCGCGGCTATGATTCCACTACTCGCTGGCGTTATACTAATGGTCGTTTCAGCATGGGCTTTCACCGAGTTTTTTCTATTAAAACAGATCACCAACAAACTGGAGGCTGCGGGTTTGGTATTGAAAGATTCCTCTGAAGAGAAAACGGAGAACGCAAAACCTAAACCAAAAAAGGATGATACTGAGAATAAATCGCTGGGGTTGTTTGACAAAGTAATCGCAGGCATTGAGTTGACTGAAAAGGAAACGAAAGAGTATGACCAAGTCCAAAAGACAAAATTTAAGGGACCGTTTGAAACTGAGGAGTTCCATAAACGTATTATGGTCAATGGGGAAAGCAGGTATCTATTAGCCAGGTTTGAAATCGACATCGCTCAGCAGTCTCGAGCTCATCGTGAAAAGCTTTTCCGGATCCTCACTGAAAAGAAATCATTCATCAATGACGAGGCACTCACTATAGTGTCAAATAAATCATTTAAAAACGATGACGAACTGGAAGCGTATAAAAATACGGCTAAAGCAAGGTTAACCGGAGTAATCGAAAAGTGGGTCAATAACGAAGAATTAACTTTCAGCGTCCTAGCCCCGCGGTGGACTACAGATTAATAGATCATGGCCGAGGACTCTAAATCCCAAGAAACGCCTAACCCTGAAAATGAAGATTTGAGGGAAAGCGCTTCAGCTGCAGAAAGGTCAACAGATCCAGAAGATTCATCCCCTGCACGAGAAGAATCAACCGATAGTACGCCAGCTGCGCAGGACGAGGGCATAAGACAAAAACAGCCCGTCAGGGGAACACAAACTTTGGAACCAGTTCGGGTGATCAGAGAAGGGGGTATTGTCGGAGAAAAAGGTGCGGGTCAAGTTCAACCCTTTGATTTTGGAGCTTCTTCGTTTTTAACGCAACGGGAGTTACGACAGATGCGTGAACTTCTAGAAGGTTTTATTAACGACCTTGCAGCCCGTTTGAGCCTCTTTCTTCGTATTGAAATCGATCTAACCCTCGGACAAGTAGCAGCATCAACGGTGAGAGAAGCGATGGACCACATGAATAGTTCAACTCACCTAACACTATTGCGAATGTCCCCTCTCAGGGGCCATACAGTGGTTGAAACCCCACTCGATATTTCTTTAACCATTGTCAATCGACTGCTTGGAGGAGGAGTTCAGATTTCGGAATCTCCGCGGCGCCTCAATGAAGTAGAAATCTCCCTAATGGATGATGTCATTTCCATCATCGGTTCGGAATGGGCCAACCTTTGGTGCGATTTTAAAGACATCCAATCAAGCATCGTAGGTCACGAAACAAACCCACAGTATCTGAGTGCTTTTTCTTTGGACGCCGCCGCCTTACAGGTCGCGATTGATACCAAATTGGGCGACACACAAGCGACGCTAAGGATGGTCATTCCGCGAATGACACTCGAACCGCTGATCGGGACCTTGCGGGAAATTAAAGTCGACAGCCAGAGTATTGATACTTCGCAAAAAGGGACAGCCCCTCTTTGGGATGATCGCTTTGATGGTATCATGACTGAAGCTTATGCCTGGTGCCGAGGACCTAGTATCACCTTGAAGGAAATTGCTGATCTTAAAACCGGACAATTTCTTAGTTTTCGATCCAGTGCATTTAATGATGCCACTTTACGCGTGGCAGAAAAAAACGCATTTAAAGGTAGCATTGGTAAAATAAATGACCAATGGGCTTTCAAAGTAGAATGTAGGAATAACGAGGATACATAACATGGCGGAAACTAATGACCCACAATCTAAAGCAGACAACAATCTGGAATTACTTTATAGTGTACCGGTCGAATTATCGGTCCAACTCGGTTCCTGTATGATGCCAATGAAAAACGTATTGGAACTCACTCCTGGCACAGTCGTTCAACTTGATAAAAAAGCTGATCAACCAGCCGACCTCTACGTCAACGACAAGCTCATCGCTCAAGGAGAAATAGTCGTACTCGACAATACATTTGGTATCAAAATAACTAAACTTGCCTGATATGTACTATTCATGTTTCCGAATCAGTATCCTGACATTGCTTCTTTTGCCTATTTTTGAAGTTTTTGGGCAGGTCGAAGAACTCAAGCAAACTACATCCGGACTACAATCTGATAATGATATGATGGTCAATTGGGTGAAGATGCTGGGATCGTTGGTAGTGGTTTTAGCTATTTTCTTCCTTGGCGTACTTTTGTTTCGGAAATACGGCGCTTTCCTGCAGCCAAGGAGAGGTACAGGCATGCTTCAGATCATTGAAACCAAGCCACTCAACCAGCGGAACATGCTTTATGTGGTGAGCTGCATGGGAAATCGTTTTCTAGTTGCTTCGGGCCAGCAAGGGACTCCCAGCCTGTTACCGATTCATGGGGCCTTGGACGCATCAGACTTGGAAAACACTCCTGAAACAGCTCCACTCAACCCCGACTTTGCTGGAGCGATTTCCAATGCGCTTGGGGGTAAAGACTAGTTTTCACCTCATGCCTTTATCTCTCCCAAATATGCTCAAACGATGCCTGTGGACAGTTTTTTTCCTGCTCTCATGCTCAGGATTAGAGGCTCAAGGCACAGGTGGAGCCACCATGCCTTTCAGTCTTAATCTAGGTCTCAATCCAGCTACGGGACCAGAAGATGTGGATGTGAGTATCCAAGTACTTTTTATCCTGACCATCCTAGCGCTTTCACCAACAATAATCCTGTTGATGACTAGTTTTACTCGAATCGTTGTCGTGCTTTCCTTCATACGATCAGCCATGTCCTTGCAATCGGCCCCATCGAGTCAGATTGTAGTAGGCTTATCCCTTTTCATGAGCCTTTTTGTCATGGCGCCAACCTGGTCCAAGATTCAAACATCAGCTGTTGGTCCTTACTCGGAAAAACAAATCACAAGCACCGAAGCCCTGAATAATGCGTCGGCGATCATCAAGGAGTTCATGCTCAAACAGACACGCCCCAAGGACATGGAATTGTTTGTTAACATGTCTGGAGAAAGTTTCAACAACAGCAGTGAACTACCTCTCAACGTGATCATCCCAGCCTTTGTCATCAGTGAACTCAAGACAGCGTTTCAGATCGGCTTCCTACTTTTCATTCCGTTCATCATGATAGATCTCATTGTTGCTGTAGTCTTGATGAGTATGGGTATGATGATGATGCCACCTGTAACAATATCCATGCCACTCAAGATCCTCCTTTTCGTCCTAGTGGATGGGTGGAATTTGATCATGCAATCACTCTTGGAAAGCTTTGCCACCTGATTTAGCGATCTTTCGTAGAAATCCAATACCATGAATCCAGATTTTGCTGTCGAAATAATTCGTTTAATGATGTTTAAGGCCAGTCAGATCGCTGTTCCGATCTTGGCAACAGGTATGATCATTGGGGTCAGTATCAGTATTTTCCAAACCGTGACATCAGTACAAGAACAAACCCTAACCTTTTTTCCAAAAACAATTGGTATCGCATCATTTCTTGTCATTGCCTGCCCTTGGATTGTCCGAAGCTTGATTGAATACACTCAATTAATCATCCAAATGGCACCCCAAATGACTCAGTAGCAGTATTTTAACCTTTTCATAGGGGTGGACCTAACGGTTTTGGTACGCTAGCTGCTTTCATGCCATAGAAAACGCATGGAGGCATTTTTTACCACATGGATTGTTGTAATGCTGCGCACTTCCGCATTGATTGCGGTCATGCCAGCCTTTTCTATGGCTGGGATTCCCGCAAAAATTCGAGTGGCTTTAGGCGCCCTCACCGCTCTTTTTGTGACCGGAAGCCAACCTGCCATTTCGCTTGAAGGCTGGTCTTTGGTGCATTTGGTGATGTTGATGGGAAGTGAATTGATGGTAGGGCTTCTTTTAGGGTTTGTATCCAAGATGTTTTTTTACGCTTTGGATATAGCTGGGTCTTTGATTGCTATGTCTCTGGGCATCATGATGCCAACGGATATCAATCCATACCAGACCGGACAGTCTTCTATCCCGACAGCCGTTCTCTATCAGATGGCCATAATTCTTTTATTCACAACGGATATGCATCACTGGTTTTTCGCCGGAATCGCAAAGAGCTATCAGGTGTTACCAATTGGACAAGCCCATTATGGAGGCAACTTCATCAATGACCTAGTTCAGATGACAGGAAGCATTTTTCCGATCGGTATCATGATAGCAGGTCCGATCATGACGATCTCCTTCGTGTTACTCTTGCTTTTTTCCTTCCTTGGCCGTGCGGTGCCACAGATGAATGTTTTCTCTGAGAGTTTTTCCTTCAGGATTTTAACAGGCCTAATCGTATTGGGTATGACGTGTGGATTGATGGCAGAGCATATCGCTCAATTCATTCGAGGTATCCCCACTGACTTAATGAATACTGCGAAGGGGTTGTTGACTTAGAAGAAACGATTATGCCTGGGGACGACAAAACAGAACAACCTACAGCAAAAAAGCTAAGCGATGCTTTTAATAAGGGGCAATTTGCGCGGAGCCAGGAGTTGCAAACCCTTTTTGTGACCGGCGCTGGATTTCTTTCATTACTTTCCTTTGGCCCTATGATGTGGGAAGACATGACACAAATCATGCGTCACTTTTTTGGTGGCTTTAACTCTATCGACATTAAACCTGACTTCATGAGGCATTACGCATCGACCTCGATCAGTTCGGTTATGAAATTAGTCGCTCCAGTTGTAGGCGCGGCGGCCCTAGGCGGAATCGTCGCGGGTTTCTCTCAAACTCGTTTTAAGCTGACTCTAGGAGCTGGAGAATTGGACCTCAAAAAACTCAATCCTGCCAACGGCTGGAAGAAGCTCATTCCTTCTGCCAACACGCTCACTTTACTCGGAACTTCCTTCAGCAAAATTGGGGTTCTTGGTCTGGCCATGTATTTTGAAGCACAGAAAGCCATTCAATC
>Ga0160423_10002351_pt1 | contig 15788 bp, 13 predicted proteins | sample CRUFie14St8metaG_FD_108191 | JGI IMG/M metagenome (GOLD analysis project Ga0160423, IMG submission 108191) | Marine microbial communities from the Costa Rica Dome - CRUD Field 142mm St8 metaG | ecosystem: Environmental > Aquatic > Marine > Oceanic > Photic zone | place: Costa Rica: the Eastern... | reverse complement strand
TTCATATTGATCATAGCCGTATATCTTGGCAATGCACTGAGCTCTTAGGAGCTCAAACTTTGGTAGCAAAACATCTCCCTCAAGTTCTTTTACTAATGCCTCGCAAATAGCCAAGGACTCCTCATAGTTTTGATCCAAATAAATATCATAAGCTTTCTTATATTCTTCATAAGAGTTTAACAGATTGTTCAAATTATAATCGGGATCTAATAAAATTGCAGCGTATTTTGATTCAGCATGATTTTGAATTATCTGATTTTTAAAATTTTCTGCTTCATTTAATGAGTCTAAACTGATTAGGTTCTTGTATATAAAATATTTGGTGGGTGGAATAAGCTCTTTGTCAGAATTAAAATTTAGTAAATCATAAAAAATAACATTTGATAATTGCGGTTCATCAAATTGGTCTTTGTAAATTGAACCAAGTTTATAGTAAATTTCCTGCCTTGATTGTTTAATACTATCTATTTGTTTGGGTTCTTTTGGAATACTTTCTAAAATCACTTTGACTCGGTCTTCCATGCTCATATTTAAAATAGCTGATTTTGAAATTTGATCTTTAACTGATTTTTCTTTTTGCTCAACAGACCATCTCCAGTTATCTTTTAATTTTCTGTTTCCCCAATAGTTCCTAAAGTTGGTCTTTCCGTAAGCAACTGTATTGGGGTTATAAAAATAGAATACAGCACTTTCTTTTATTGGTTTAAAATCGAAGCTGTTTTGGGACCCAAAATCTTGATTAACTGTTTTCTTTTTTTCTGAATCTAGTTTGGTTAAATAGTTTTCAAAAAATTTAAACCGTTCTTCATCATTCATAGAAAACAAGACAACTAGACTATCTGATTGCTGCTTTGCTTTCTCATAAAATATCAAGTCACTTAAACTTTCTCTTCTCCTTTTAATTGTTCTCGCTTCCTTAGTCTTTAGGTCTAGCTTTGTAAGTGTACTATCATAATACAATCCTGCCTCAAAATAATTCTTATTGTTAAAATTTATCTCAGCTAAATTCAAGTAATTTCTAGAGACTAAATAGTTATCACTAGAATTTTGTTCTAATGATTTATTAAAAAACCCAATACTTTTTAACTCAAACTCCTTTTGTTCTTTGAGCTTGTATTCATTTAAGTACAATTTTGCTAGCTGAAAATTTATTATGTCTAAAAACCTGTTGTTCTCATAATCTTTGATAAGACCGCTTAGATCTCTTACAGAAAGGTCTAGAGAATCTGTTACGTTAGACCTTTTTAGAAATGACTGAATATAAAACTCCCTGGGAATTTTTCTATTAAAATCAATAATTTCAGAATACTTTGTGAAAGCCGTGTCTTTAATTTCTTTTCTTTCATACAGTTGTGATAATAAAAACTTGTTTCTGTATATTTTTTCTGGCTTGAAGCCAACCTCTAAAGACTTTTTTAAATAAGAAATTGCATTGTCAAATTGTTGCGTGTTAATTGCTGCCTGAGCCAAAAGACTATAAATATTAAACTTGTCCAAATCGCTCAAGTTATTTTGTTCAAGCAAATCTCTTAAATTTGACTGCGCAAATTCATTTTGATTTAGTTTTATATTAATTTTCTCTTTCCAAATTTTTACTTCATTTATTAACTCACTTTTCGGATACTTATATAATATGTAATTAAATGCTTCAAGCGAAGGTATATACCTTCCATCATAATATCTTGACTTTCCAAGTAATAAGTAAGCCTCATCCATAATAGGATTTCGCTCTTCACCCATTATGCTCATCGAGTGTTTCTGGATTGCCAATGTTGCTTTCTCCTCGGCATCAGAGAATATTGATTGCTCTTTTTCTTTTTCATTAATTTTCTTTAGGTCAAATTTTTCAATTGGAATTAATTCCCAAAAATTTTCTGTGAGGCCTGAGTTTACCTGATCAATACCTTGGGTAAAAAGATTGTTTCCATTAAACAGGTAATTATACTTTGTTGTAGTAGAATGAAACTTTTTATTTAAAAATTTGTCTTTTTTTCGAGAACATGATCCTAAGATCAGAAGGGAGAAAAGAATATATATAAAATTATGCTTCACAGACTTTAGATAGATTAAATCTTAAATAATAAAACGATTCATTTAGAGCATATTGTGTCCAAACACTTTTTTTACACTCCACGGTACAATGAAATTAGTTAAATTAGCCTAAAATATAGGTTTTGAGTTCAATAAAAATAACATTTATAGTTGATAGTTTGGAAACTACTGTGGCAGGTGATAAAAATAAAACCGTTTTAGATACTGCAATTGAAAATGATATTGATGCTCCTTATTCATGTAAAGGAGGGGCGTGCGCAACTTGTATCGCAAAACTAAAATCTGGAAGCGTTGAGCTGGAGCAAAATTATATTTTAACGGATAGTGAAATTGATGAGGGTATGATTTTAACCTGTCAAGCTTATCCAACGTCAAATGAGCTTACTGTAGATGTTGATGATATTTAAGACCCATTAAGTTCTGTTAGCTATTTTTCATGCTTACTGAACATATAAGATCTTATACTTATAAATAGTGGATTATAAAAATTATTAGTATTGATGATATTTCAAAAATCAACTTGTGTTTTAGTTTTGAAATAATGTTTGAAAAACTTATAAGGAATGGGAAAAATAAAAAAATTAAAAAGTCTTTAGAGATTAATACCAGTGCCATTGAATTTAAAAAGTATACAGTCATGAACAAATTGTATGTTCTGGTTTTTAAATTATTGCTAAGACTCCTTAATAAATAAAATAAAAACAATACTGTTATAAAAAACAACATAAAGATTAATTGGTTGTCAAGAAGAGGGGTGTGAATTTTAGAAAAGGTTAAAGAATTTATGTGAATTTCATTCCCTAACAAAAGATTATTAACAAAGAAAAAAACTAATACTGCTGCTAAAAGTCCTGTTAGAACTTTCAATAGAACTTTAATGTTTATTTTATAAAAAAGAAAAATGCCAAAGAGAAATGTTGGTGTAAATAAAATTGAATAAGAACATGAAAATACTGAAATCGCAAACCAAAACCCTATATCGAATAGCTTAGCATTGATCCTTTTTTCTGAGCTCAGTAAGTATATTTTTCTTAGCGCAAATATCAAAAAAAAACTAGAGAGATAAACTAAGACCTTAATCTCGCTTTCAGTTAAAAAAAAAGCAAAATAAATCAGAGCAAAGCATGAAAAATTACTGCTTATGTAATGTAGATTTTTTGAAATTATTAATATGCAAAGCAAAAAGGTGGTCAAATAAATTAAAAAAGAAGAAAAAAATAATATATCTAACTCGAGGCTTGAATTAAAAAAAAGGACACTAATTGATGCTAAGAATGCAAACGATATTTGGGGGAGTTTCGTTGATTTAAAAAAGGAAAAAATCATTTAAAGATTGTATATTAGTAAAATATAAATTTAAAGTAAAATGAAAGAGTTTTTTTACGGAATCGAAAATCTTTTTGTAAACTACTTTTTTATCCCTTTCGATGCTTTAAGAGAGTTGGGTGATTATAACTGGTGGCTATCAAATACAATGGCGTGGATATTTACTGCGATTGGAATTTGTGCATTCACTTATTGGATGATTCAACTCAAAAAATTTGATGATAACGATGAGGAAGACATGAGCATTACTGCGCATGATTATCTATAAATCAAACCCTATGTCTTCTCTATAATATTGATTCTTAAATCTAATCTCGCTGATTGAGCGATATGAAATTTCAAGGGCTTTGTTAACATTTTCACCTAATGAAGTAACAGCAAGAACCCTACCTCCATTGGTTTTTAGTAACCCCTTCTCTTTTGTAGCTCCTGCATGATAAACTTTTGATTCTTTAACTTTATCAAGACCCTTTATCTCCATGTTTTTTTCATAAGTTTCGGGGTAGCCACCTGAAACCATTACAACTGTTGCAGCACTACTTTCATTAATTTTTAAATCAAAATCACTTAACGTTCCTGTATGAACGGAATTTAAAAGTTCTAGAAAATCTGAATTAATTCTAGGTAAAACAACTTGGGTCTCGGGATCTCCCATTCTGACATTATATTCAATTACGTAAGGATCTTCATCTACAAGAATTAACCCAAAAAACACAAAACCACTATAATCTAGCCCATCTAACTCAAAACCTTTAATCGTAGGATAAATTATTTTCTTTTCAATTTTGCTTTTAATTTTATCATTTAGGAAAGGAGGTGGAGATATTGCTCCCATTCCCCCAGTATTGAGTCCAGTATCCCCTTCTCCAATTCTTTTGTAATCTTTTGCGCTTGGAAGTATTTTATAATTTTTTCCATCCGTTAAAACAAAGCAGCTTAGTTCAATCCCCTCTAGGAATTCTTCGATAACAACAGATGAGCCAGCATCTCCAAATTTGGACTTTACCAGCATTTGATAAAGCTCTTCCTTTGCTTGATTGGCACTTTCAATTATTAAAACACCTTTGCCAGCCGCAAGCCCGTCAGCTTTTAAAACATATGGAGGAGAATTGTTCTCTATGTATTCGCATGCCTCTTCAAACTGCCTATTAGTAAACGTTTTATGTTTAGCGGTAGGGATATTATGGCGATTCAAAAAGTTTTTAGCAAAATTTTTGCTTCCTTCTAATTGTGATGCCCGTTGCTTTGGCCCAATCACCTTAACACCTTTCAGAATGGGGTCTGAAATAATAAAATCGTGTATTCCGCTGACCAGAGGGTCCTCAGGACCGACAACAACCAATTGTATATTGTGCCTCGTTATAGCCTCTTTGACTAAATCAAAATCCAGAGGAGAAAAATCCAAGTTTTCTGCCATTAAACTTGTTCCGGAATTTCCGGGTGCAACAAAAAGCTTATCGCAATGTTTGCTTTCAGAAATTAATTCTGCTAAGCAATGCTCTCTACCGCCAGAGCCCAAGATGAGTACATTCATTTTAATATGCCTTTTTTTGTCCTGTTAAAAAATTAACTGAAGTTAGAAATATAATATTTAAATCTAACAATATAGTCCAATTCTCTAAATAATAGATATCATATTTGACCCTGTTTATAATATCTGTTTCTGTCTCAATCTCGCCTCTAAACCCCTTAACTTGTGCCATCCCTGTAATTCCGGGCTTAACAAAGTGTCTAACCATAAATTTTTTTATTGATTTTGCGTATTTTTCATTTTCCTTGATCATGTGTGGTCTTGGTCCAACAACAGACATATCTCCCATCAAAACATTGAAAAATTGAGGCAGTTCATCAATACTTGTTTTTCGCAAAAGCCTGCCAACTCGTGTAACTCTTACATCATTTTTTGTAGCCTGCTGCGTGTCAGCATTCTTGTTTTCCAACATAGACCTAAACTTAAAGCATGTAAACTCCTTGTATTTGATTCCATTTCTGGTTTGTTTGAAAAAAACGGGTCCTTTGCTTTCGATTTTAATTAGTAGCGCTATTAAAGGTGTAGCCCAGGACAAGATAAAAACAATGACTAAAAATGAAAAAATAATATCAAAAAAACGCTTGATAAATGAGTTATAATCGTTTGACAAAGGCATTGGTCTAAGAGATTGGACTATTGAAAACCCATACGTGTCTGATTGAAGTTTTTTCGAAAGAATCCCTCCCCTTTCAGAAATAAATTTCAAAATTTTGAAGTTATTTTCACAAAACAACACTAATGATTTTATTTGGTCTTTTTTTAGCTCATTTGCTGAACAGTAAACCTCGTCAATATTGTTGTTTAAAATAAACATAAAACATTCTTCTATATCAAAATCATTTGGAGATTTAAATTGAAAAGTCTTTCTATTTTCATATCCAAGCTCCTTTTGAGTTGTAAAAAAACTCTTAAGTTCAGAGACGGCCTCGTTATTTCCGATTATAATGGTTTTCCTAAAATTTCCGCCAAAACCCAGCCTGTATCTCTGTAAACCATAATATAGCATTAACTTAAAACCAGCAATTGGAACAAAACAATAGCTTATATAAAGCAGTACAGTTAAGGAGTTTATCTCATTAGAGTCAACAGCTCCTAGATATGCAAATACCAAAACTGTGAACAAAATAAACTGATAAAAAATTATAGTAAATATCCTTAAGGCTTTAGTAAATCTGTATACTTCATAAAAACGAGTTAATAAAGAAGAGGCAATCCATAAAAATGAAAAAATTATGTATGTAAGCTTTCCTAAAAGGATATCATTATAGAAAAAAAACAAAAAAATAAATGAGTTAACAACAATTAAATCAATGAATATCGAAATAGGTCTGAGAAACCTAGAGTATCTTCCGGCATATTTTTTTACCATTCTTTAAATCCTCTTTTTCTAAATTAGTTCTTTTTTTGAAGATACAATGATAACGCTTTTAATCTTATATTATTACATTATTTTGCTTTTTTAATTGTGAAGCTTATTGTATTAATAGCTTGGTAAAACATTCTTATTTAAGTGTTTTTTTGATAATGTGTTGTGAGTTTTTGCAAGTAGTCGGACAGTAAATGATTTTGTGCAAAAAGCTTCTTTGCCTGCAATGCAAATTTATTCCTCAATTTGCTTTCGGTTAAAAGACTAATAATTTTATTTGCCATTTTCACATCATCATCAACCTCCACCAAAAAACCAGATTTTTTGTCAATAACCAGGTCTCTATTTCCGTCAACATTGGTTAATATACAGGGCGTTGACAGAGCCATACTTTCAATTACAGAATATGGCATTCCTTCATATCTTGATGAAGAAACATAAAGCTTGGCATTTTTAATATATGTTTGCACTTGCTTTCTTGAGACCCATGGAAGTATGGTTGCCCTGTTGTTTAGGTTTCTTTTATTGATCATTTGAATAATTTTGTCTTTTCTTGGACTATACTCTCCTGCTCCTATAATGAATAAATGCACCTTACGGTTATTTTGGGCTACCGTCTCAAATACCCTAATTAGCATTTCTAAGTTTTTTTGAAATGAGGGTCTTCCAACAGTACAAATGTATGTTTTACCTTTTAAGGTTTTTTCTAAGTTTTTATCCTCTCCGATTGTATTTTTATCAATTGCATTTTCCAAGACAAAGACCTTTTTTTGATCGAAACCAACAGTGTGGATTGCCTGGTTTTTTTCTGAAGTTGAAGTTGCTAAAATAATCGTGTTTTTTGTACGTAAAATCTTCTCTACCATCAAAAACAGAAATCTCTTGAGTTTAGATTTTGCGCTTAAGTAAGAAAAGGCGTGCGGAGTGTATAAGACCTTTATTTTAAAAAAGAAAGTTGCAATTCTTGCGATTACCCCGGCCTTTGCGCTATGCGCGTGTATAATGTCTGGTTTAATTTTATTTATTAAAAAAATGAGTTTAATAATCGAAAATACGTCAGACACAGGGTTAATCTCTCTTACGATAGGAATTGAAAAAGGTTTTATCTCCTTTCCTTTTAATGTTACAAGCTTAGGTTTATCAGCTAGTTTTTGGCAAACAACACTTGTTTCAATAATAGACTCATCGATATTCTCGCAAATCTGTCTAAAACAAATTTCGACCCCACCAACCAAATTTAATATGTGAAGAACTTTAGTTTTCATTTATTCCTAACTTCTAAATAGTTTTTAATGAAAACTGATGTCCAAAAAGCGCCAAACGCTATACCGTCATAAACCCTCAATAAATCGTCAAACAAATTGGCTGCTAAAAATAAAACACAAAAATATAGAAACACAGCTGATCTTGTTTTTAGGGCAATGTAAAATTTGTTAGCAAAAAATATAATCAAAAGTATAGGGCCTAAATAACCAAACTTTAATAAATAATCTAAGAATTGGTTGTGAACATTAAACTTGTACTTTAGCAAAAATTGTTGATTGCTTTCTTTATATTTTTGAAATAATAAAGCGTAACAATTTGTATAACCATGCCCTATGATTGGTTTTTTTGTTGACATTTCGAGTACCACTGACCAAACTGTTAGTCTTGTGACTAGTGAGTTGTATATCTTTTCCTCTGGTTGAGCAATTTGATCCAATTTTCCAATCATATCTATTTGATTAAATGTCTTCTTTTGAAATTTTTCTAAAGTATATGGAAATGTGAGTAAAAAGATTATTGATATGATTCCTAGAGTAGCAGAAACAAAATAGATCTTCTTTGCTGCTAGCCTGTTTGCAAAAAAGATGCAAGCAACGTATGATGCTGCTCCTATAAAAAAAACGGCAATCGCAAGCCTTGTGTTGATAATAAGCATAACAAACAAAGAGCTTGCTAAGCATAAGACCCTAATAAATAAAGAGAAGTTTTTGCTTTTACCTAATGTTGTGTTCATTACTAGAAAGAGGTTTACAAAAGATAAAAATGAAACGTGCATATTAAATCGCGGGGCATGCGTCCCAAGAAAATTTGAAAATGTGTATCCCATTTTCCAAACATCTTTGCCCAAAACATATCCTTTGAAATCAATAAAATTAACAGACAAGTAATACAAAAAGAAAAGAAAAAGAATAGTTGAAAAAATTAATGAATAATAACTGAGCATTTTTCTAATATTAATGGATCTGCTCTGAAAAACGAGAATTAATGGGAAAACTAAGAAAACAGTAAATTTTTCAAGCTGTTTTATTGATTCTGTGAAGCTTTCGTTATTCCAAAAGAACAACACGTGTAAAACAACTGGAATGATAAAAGCCCAGATCACTTTTGATTTGTATATATAGACTTTTGAATAAAAAATTAAAAAATTTATACCAAGGAACCATAAAAAGAACTTTGAAAACTCATTAAAGATTATGGTTGAGGCATATAGCGCAACCATAAAATAAAACAGGTCCTCTTTTGAAAAAGACGTAAAAAATTTTTCTAATTTACTTGTCATACAGTCTTGTGTAAAAGATTGCCTGATATATTATGGGCAATACGCCAAACTTATGCCTTATGGAAGAGCCGAGATCTGGCTCAAAAACACCCTGAATTACAAAATAAGAAAATACGATATGAAATAACCATAATCGCTCGTCATACGGCGATATAGAGGCTTCCCTTGCCTTGTTAAATTTGACTATCAAAACATAAAATAATAGAATTTGCCATATTGCAAAAAGTATGACTTGTGGCTTGTAATAGAATTTGATAAGAGATTCAAAAGGCAGATTTACAGTAACGTAGCCATATATAATTCCAACAGCTTCCCCAATTGGACTGTTAGTCTTAATTGGAGATAAGATTAATGTTTGTGAGTCTTGTCTTCCTTTTCTTTTTTCATTAAGTTCTTCTCGGGTACTCTCGGACATGTATTCCCCAGAAACCACAGCATAACTAAGAGACATAAAAATTGCAGCTAATAACGATACAAATATTGAGGTTATAATCTTCTTTTTAATTTTCAATCTAAATACCAAAAAAGACGTAACAGCCAAAACTGGGATCATTATAAAGTAAATTCTATACCACAGCCCAAATAAAGCAAATAAAACTAAAACAATGGTAATTTTTATTTTTTGCGTCAGTTGTATTGATTTTATGATAAATGCGATAAGAAAAATAAAGAGAATATTAATAAACTCTTTTGATGGCATTGAAATATATATTGATAATGCAATTAATGCTGACCAAATTAAAATATTAGATAAATAAAGTTTCGTAAAATTTTTCGGTACAGATAATCGATAAAAACAATAAAAAATTATCAGAAGCTGAAAGATTGCAAGAATTGGATAAGAAAATTTATTTAAGAAAAAGGTGTCATAAAACATCATGGCCACAGGATAACTATTTATAAAGCCCTTTTGATTATACGGGTCAGTAGCAATTAAGACCGCATCATAATAATACTTGTCGGGCAGGAATTGGTGTGCAAACACACCAATAATAACCGACATAAATGCAATTGTTATAAAAAGTATTTGATTTTTGCTTAAATGCATCGAGTTATTGGTTTATATATTCTTTACATTTTTTCTTTAAGCTTTCAGCATACTTCTTAAATGTTGTGGGATTAGTGGGGGGGTTTTCCCAATCGATTTCATCGGGGTGGTAGCAATTCATTTTTTTTCCGAAAAGTGTGTTTAATTCTTCTTTATTTTGCAATGTGAGAATATTCATGTGATCTAGAATTCCTCTAAATCTGGACATATGTTGGTTTTCATCTCTTAATCCTTTTAAAATAAATAAAACTGGAGTTCCAAGTGATAAACATGGAATTGCGCAATGAATTCTAGAGGTAATAACAAGTTTTGCGCTTGCATATTTATTCAAAAGATTTTTTGCAAAGCTCATTAAAACATTGTGGTTGTTTTCACCATTGATATAATGTTCAATTTTTTGTGAACTGACTATAACATCATTGGGAATAAAATCCTCTATTTTTGATTTAGGGAAAATAACATCCTTGAGTTTAAATAACTTTTTAAAAGGCGGAGAAAAAATCAACTTTTTCAAGCTAAATTTTTTTATAATTCTAAAGTCTTGATTGTACAGGGGGTCTACAATATAGACTCCTTTTCTTTTTTTTATCGATTTATATTTAATGTCGAGAGTAGAAGTGAGGCAATAACTAAAATAGGCTTTAATGCCCTTATCTTGTAGCATTTTTACAGTATTATAATCTCTACATCCCACTGGCTGGTGCTCTTTAAAATAGTTAATATTCTCTTGTACAGATAGAATTTTTTTTGCGCTTTCTGGCTGAAGATGAAAAGAGACAAACAGAGGAATAAGATTTTTATTTGGAGGCCAATTTTCGGGATGATTTGTAAACCATCCATTTAAAATTATTAATGTTTTATTGTTTAAACTTTGGTTTAGCTGATCTCTTTCAATTGCTAAATTTATCCTAGGCATAAACTGCTCTGCAGCACAGATCTGAATGTAATCCCCAATATTAACTAAACCATAATTAGTTCCTGTGTGCTTTACTATAGCTAAATCTAATTTTCTCAACGGGCTGTGTTTTTAAGAAGTATTTTTTGATAAATATTAATATTTATCAAAATAAAAGAAATTAGTGCAACAGCAATAGAAATTAGCCTAAGATTTGTGCTTTCTGTTAACTGTGAAATACAAAAAACTAAGCTATAGCCTAGTAAAAGAAAGGTGAAACTCTTTATATCTATTTTCAGCCTAAAGTCTTTAGACCTTAAAAGAAAAGTGGCTAAAAAGCCAACAAAAGAAGCAAAAGCAACAGCATATAAACCTAAATAATTAATAAGAGCAACACAAAGTGCAATATTTATTATTGACCCAATAAAAGTAGTAGTGAAAATTTTTTTTGTTCTCTTCTCTTTTAAATAAAATGCACCATAAAACCCGCAAAATGATGCAAATGCCGAAGAAATTAAAAGAATTGGCAAATACTTCGCTGCATTGTGGAAGTCGGCTGGAGTTGTAAAATAAATTAGCTCATTAGAAAACGAGGTTAACAAAATTACCAGCCCAATTTGAAATGCAATAAACAGGTTGAAGCGTGATGAAAAATAATTTGTATTTAATGAAATATTAGATTTCGAGTTTATAACATAGTCTTGCCAGCTTAGAATAAATATGGTATTCACTAAAGCAATGATCCCCGCGTATCTTGCAGCAATTGCATAAAGGCCATTCTCCTCAATGCCAATAAATAACAGTATTATATATCGGCTGCCTAAATCAATTAACCACCAGCTTAGTGTGTTTGGCAATAATGGAAAAGAGTAGTTAAGCATATCGTAAACTTTTGCCTTACTAATGTTTTTAATTTCAAATAATTTGAAAAAATTAATTTTATAAACAGCGTAGACGATGCTGATGAACTGTGCACAGGCAATTGCCAAAACAATATTGCTTAATTCTATTGCAGAAAAACAAATAAGTGCTATTGAAAATAGGACAAGCAAACAAGCATTGATGGTTCCCATGAAGGCATATTCTCTGTTCAATGAAAGTCCTCGTAAGCTTTGTTGAAAAAAAACATAAAAAGTGAATGAACTTTGAATTAAAAGTAGCTCATAAAAGATTTTATTGACAAAACACTTATTAAAAATAAACGCAACAAGTGCAAAAATCAATAGTCCAAGAAGAACAACTGAAAAGCCTGAGCTAAATGCTTTTGCGGACTTTAAACTTTGTTTTACAGGATCATGAAGTTCTCTGTAAACCGCATCTGAAACTTGAATTGTGATTATTGGCGTAAGTATGGTTAATGATGCCAAAATTAAGTCATAAAATCCTAGCTCAGACTTGCTTAAAAAAAAAGAATAGAAAGGAACAAGTAGAAAATAAATTACTTTTGAACCAAATGTCCCAACAGCATAGTAAAACAATTTATGTATTGTTCTTTTCATGAATTTAAACTTCTGCTAAGACCCTTTGATTCAAGCAACTTTTCGATTATTCAAAAAGGTCCTCATAAACAGGTGTAAAATAATAAATGTAAAAACGGCGATTGCAGGAAATAAAACTGTTTTTTTTCCAAATATTTTGTTCCTAGGGATTAATGCCGGTTCTTCATCGTATCTAAAAATAGATGTGGGCTCCACAATTAAATCAATCTTAGACTCAGCAATATTGTCGATTAGTCTTGATTTAACATTTAAGATATCTGACACATTTTCTGATTTCCCATCAACATATACTTGAGAATTTTTGCCCTTTTCAGAATTTTGAGAAGAATATTTTTCAACAAGCTTATTTATTAGACGAACAGTTTTGTTGTTTTCCTCTATTTTATTCAGAGTCTCTTGAATATATGTGTTTGAGATTGATTCATATATAGGGCTAGAAGATAAGTAGCTCATAATTTTATCAACAGTGGCTCCAGATGAGCCGCTAGAAAGCAGAAAAGATATTTTGTGTTGTTGTATATCGTACTTAATTGTCTCACGCAAGTTATCCACATTATTAATAAGAACTTTCATTTGATTGTGATCCTCAAATAATTCAAAAAACCCTTGAGAGCTTATAATTGGCTCGGCGTCAATGTCTAATAGGGTCTCCTCCATGTTAAATTGTAATTTTTCGCTAAAAAAACTTTTATCTCCGGATAATATTTTTTTCTGTAAAATCTCAATAGAATTATAAAAATATATACTAGACCCATGATTCAGATTTACCAAAACACTGCCTTCTTTATTTGGTTGATATTCGTCTTTGTTCTCATAAAATAATCCTAGTATATATGAAATAACAGAGATTGCCAGTAAAATTTTCCATTTTGCAAAAATTTCAAGTGCTAGGTTCATAGTCTTTTTAATAACGTTTCCTATAAACTGAAATATAGCTTTTAAAAAACTAAAAACGTCTATATCTTCTTGATGGTCTGGTGTATTTTTTTTTGTCATAATAGTTTTTTAACGAAATTATTAGAAAGATATTTTAACTTCCTGTAATCAAATTTAATTTATTTAGCTGATCTGCTACCTTTCTGTTGTTTGAAATTTTAGGAATTTTGTTCTGTCCTCCTAATTTTCCAATTGATTTCATGTATTTATTAAACCCACCCTTTTGTATGATAATAACCTTCGCCGGTGCTATAATTTTACCAGAAACTAAGTCCTTATAATACTTGTTTTGTTTTTGAAGCTCCAAATCAATAGCTGTTTGGAAAGTCTGTATATTTGGGTTTTCTTGAGCAAACTCAATAAACCACTCATGACAAGCCATTTCACTTCCTTTTTTAAATTTTGGCGCAACAGTAAATTCATTTACAGTTTCTCCGGTAAGGACACACGCCTTTTCAACAGCTAGCTCAACTTCTTTAACTATAACATGCTCACCAAATGCTGATAAAAATTGCGCAACGCGTCCTGTTACAATAATCCTATGAGGGTTCAATGATGTAAACTTTATTGTATCTCCTGTGTTATATGCCCAAAGGCCAGCATTAGTGCTTACAATTAGGACATAGTTTATGTTTAAACGAACTTCTGCAATTGAAATTCTATCAAAAATGTTTGAATGAAACTTTTTTTGTTCTATAAATTCATAGAAAATACCGTCGTTGAGAATGAGTAAAAGCTCTTTGGATTCTTGATTGTCTTGAAAAGCATAAAAACCTTCGCTAGCAGGGAACAATTCAATACTATCGATTTTTCTTCCAATTAAAGACTTAAATTTTTTCTCATAAGGCTTATAGTTAACCCCTCCATAAATAAATAGGTTGAAATTTTGAAATACGGCGCCCACTTTTTTTTGATTTCTTTCTACAACCCTTTCAAAATACATTTGCACCCATGATGGTATACCGCTGATTATTGTCATGTTCTTATCAATTGTTTCATCGACGATTCGCTCTATCTTGCTCTCCCAATCATCGATAATATTTGTTTTCCAAGTAGGAAGCATTTTAGACCGCATATAAAAAGGAATGTGGTGAGCAGATATTCCTGAGAGTCTTCCGATCAAAATATCTGAAATTTTGTCTAATAGTGGTGAGCCTTGAATAAATATAAATTTTCCCTTAATAAAGCTCGTTCTTTTAGTTTGAGCAACATAATTTAAAATAGCATTTTTTGCTCCATTCAAATGGTTTTTTAAACTCTCTTTTGTTATTGGTATATACTTTGCGCCAGATGTGGTGCCTGAAGTTATTGCAAAATAGATTGGTTTTCCAGGCCATAAAATGTTTCTTTGTCCCTTTTTTATCCTTTCAATATATGGCTTTATTCCCTCATATTCTCTTAGGGGAACATTGTTTACAAAATCCTTATAAGACGAAATTTGTTGAAAATTATGGTCAGCCCCAAAAGATGTCCTTCGTGCCCTCTTTATCAAATATTTAAGCTGCTTTTCTTGTGTTTGAACAGGTCTTGATGACCATGTTTTAATGCTTAAAGTAGTTATTCTTGCTATGAGCCTTAATAATAATGACGCAACCATAATTATTCAAAGGATATTATTGTTTCCGGATCTATTGGTAATCCGTTTCTCCATATTTCAAAATGCAAATGAGGACCTGAGCTTAGAGCTCCTTCCTCACCAGAAAAAGCAATTACTTCGCCTGCCCGAACAGTCTCATTTTGTGACTTTAAATTCTTAGAGTTATGCTTGTAAACGGAAATTAAGTTTTCGCCGTGATCCAGCAATATAACATGTCCTGTTTCAACAGACCACTCTGAGAACAAAACAGTTCCAGCTAAAATTGCTTTTACCGGCGTCCCAATATCCACAGAGATGTCAACAGCAAAATGATTTTTTTCAATATCAAAGCCGTCTGTAACAACTCCCTTAACAGGCGAATAATAGCTTTTTGAATCGATTAAGAGTTGGCTTCGTGTTAAGTTAAACCTGTCTTCATTTTCAACATAGGCTCTTAAAACAGAGTCTTGTGGAATGGTGGCGGCTATTTGAGTGTCTTTTAAATCATTTTGAATTAAAGTGTCTTGTTGTATCCTTTGCGCAGTCTCATTTGAATCACCTCTTAAAACAGCTTCTATGGCGCTGAAGAACTGGGCGTTTAACGCAAGCTCTCTTTCTAGCGAATCCGCTTTAACAGTTACTTTTGCTGCAGAAACCAGTAAGTCTGTTGACGGATATCCTGGAACATACTCTCTGACCTGTGTGAAAAAAATAATAGTAATTGAAAATATTATAACTAAAATTGTGTAGAGAAAGGCGAAAAGAAAAAGCTGAAAATTATTTGTTTTTAGAGAGATGATTTCCTCAAAAGTTTCCTCATTAGAAACAATAATTTTGTATTTTTTCCGAGTTTTTTTCTTCTTAACAGGTCCTTTAGATGTATTACTCATAATATTCAAAAATACTCAAAATACTTAATCTGTTTACAAGAAATTCGAATCGATTTAATTAGATTAAAATGATAATTGCTAACTTTGTTAAAAATTAATTGAAATGCTACTATATTTTTTACCT
>Ga0160423_10002350_pt1 | contig 15791 bp, 13 predicted proteins | sample CRUFie14St8metaG_FD_108191 | JGI IMG/M metagenome (GOLD analysis project Ga0160423, IMG submission 108191) | Marine microbial communities from the Costa Rica Dome - CRUD Field 142mm St8 metaG | ecosystem: Environmental > Aquatic > Marine > Oceanic > Photic zone | place: Costa Rica: the Eastern... | reverse complement strand
CCTTGCCTCCCCCCCCGCGCGTTCTCACGGGTCCTCTCGATCAGATCGGTGTCTTTTTTTTTTGGTTTTTTTTCTTTTGGGGGGGGGGGGGTGCGGGGCTTGAGCTGGCGCAGGGCAAGGCTCGCCGAGCAAACGGAACGAAGCACGGCGACGGTTAGCGAGAGAGGCGCCATGAACCGGGTCAGGGGGGGAACGGCGACGTCGCGTGCCGAGCGCGGAAGTGCTATCGCGCAGAGAGCCCAGGGGCCGCGCTCAGGGAACGTGAGGATAAGGCTTCCAGCCTCTTTGGTGGGCGGGGGGGCTGGCGTGGCTGGGCGGCGTTCGTTACGTTTCTGCCGCAGGCCGGCCGAGGTTTGCGCCTCTTCTGGGGCCCCGGAGGGTACCCTCCCGCCGCCCGCGGACGACCCTTTCCACTTTGGCGAGGACTCTGAGCCGAACGAGAACGAGAGTTGCGGTTACGTGGCCCTCGTTGGCCTTCCCAACGCCGGCAAAAGCACTATTAGCAACCGTCTCCTGGGCCAGAGGTACAGCATCGTGACGAAGAAGCCCAACACGACGAGGAAAAGGGTTCTGGGAATCAGGTCTGAGGGTGACTGCCAGCTCATCCTGCTGGACACGCCGGGCGTGGTCACAAAGAGGGCCAACCTGCTGGACACGTCCATGATGAAGGCCGTGACAACCGCGGTGGAGGACGCCGACGTCATGCTAATGGTCGTGGACGCGAGCTACGAGCCTTACGAGACGATGAGGCTTCTTCGCCCGCCGGAGAATCACAATCATGTTCCCATCGCCGTCGTGGTGAACAAGATCGACTTGGTTGAGGACGCCTTTGTGGACGAGATTAAGGCCTGGGTCAAGGAGGAGGGCTTCGCGGCGGCTTGCGTGGGCACGTGCGGCAAGACGGGCGAGGGCGTGGAGCGGGTGCTCAAATGGTGCAACGCGGTCGTCCCAAAGGGCCCGTGGATGTACCCGAGAGAGATCATCAGCGACCACCCCGAGCGCTTTTTTGTCGCCGAGATTGTGCGTGAGAAGCTGATCCTGCAGTACGACGAGGAGGTCCCATACGCCTCCCACGTCCACGTTCTGGACTTCAAGGAGAGGGCAAAGGGCAAGGATTACATCTCGGTGGAGATCGCGGTGGAGAGGGAGTCGCAGAAGAAGATCCTTATCGGTAAGAAGGGGAGCGCTCTGAAAAAGCTGGCGACCTCGGCCCGCCTTGGCATTGAGGAGTTCTTGGCAAGGCCGGTGTACCTGGAGATGCATGTCAAGGTTCACAAAGACTGGAGGAAGTCGCAGGACGAGATAGACTCGCTTGGACTGTCAGAAACGGCGTGAGGGGATACGAGAATGTGGGTACAAAATCTATGGGTTGTGTGTAATGTTATGAATATTGTTAAGTACAAGTACAAAGATGGGAGCAGCCCTGCGGACATCACACGATGTCCCCGGAGAAGCTCATGCGCGACGATATCGACATGGCCCTACCGGACCGCTCGCGCTTCTCCTTGCTGTCCGTGTCGTTCATGGTCAGCGTCGAGGAGATCATACCGACCAGGATAATGTAAAAGGAAGCTCCGATGCACATGGACACGGTGATGAGCCACACCTCGGTGATGTTCCGCGGGCCCCCGGTGGGACCGTACCCGATGCAAAGCATATGAGAAAGTGCCGTGAAGAGTGAGAAAGCGTACTGCTCGATCTTCGGCGTGTTCTCGTGAATGCCTGTCTTCGTAACCCATGAGTCAGCGGGGAAATCTTGCAGCTGCGACGCGAAGAACTGAATGCACGCAGAGAAGTGCGCGAAGACGAAGAGCAGGAAGAGGGTTTTGCACAGACGCAACACCTGCTTCGACAGCCCAATGTACTCCTCCCACCTGTTCATGTATCTGAAGAGCCTTGGGAGCCTCATCAGTCGAAGCATCCTTGGGAACCTCATGTAGAGCAAAACCTTGGGCGACACTTTGAGCAGGAGCATGAAGTCCACTGGCAGCGACGCAATCATGTCAAAGAAGAACCACGACCTGGCGTAGTGCAGGGCGGCGGCAGGTTGGCTCAGCACTAGCTGCTGTTCCCCTGTATCCTTAATGGTCCTGAAGTACCCGGTGACGAAGTTCACAAAGATGTCCGACATGAACATCAGGTCGATGAGCAGGTCGATGGCGGAGAGGGGGCCGAACTTGTCGTCGCCGAAGCCAATCCGCATGGGGATGACAAGACAGTTGTAGAGCACGGCAAGGACGATGACAAAGTCCCAGCGCAGCCTCGATGTGTTCCTTGGGTCGATGGCCTGCCTGAAAATGTTGTCCGTCCTCCTGAACTCTACTGTATCCTCTGTCTTGTTCAGCATCTTCTCGATGATGGACACGCTCTTGTTGCTGCTTCTCCTATGGTCCCTCCCCGAGCCAAAGTTGTGGCTCCTCTCGATCTGCTCGATCTGGTCAAAAATTTGCATCTGCATGTCTGAGGGAGTCAAGCTGTCAACGCTGCTGTTGTTCCTCCCCACCGAGGGCATGGAGTCCTGGGACTCAATATCCAAGCTCCTGCGGGGGCCATTATCCTTTTTTGCCATCTCGATGTCGTCGTCCTTCTTCGCCTCGCTTGTTTTCTTACGGCCCAGAACCATGTTGAGCCCGCTTCTCTCCTTCTCTCTTCTTCCTTCTTTCCCTTGACTGTCTTTCTTCTTTCACCGCGACTTTCTGGAACCGATTCGCTTTGCGTGCGCTGCGTGTTTCGGCGCGGCAAGGCTCTCAAGCAAGCGACACTCGCTACGCTTCTCAGATGTGCTAATTTAGGCACACAAACCAAGCAGCTCAGAGGCCGTGCACATGCTTTGCGGGCTCCACCCCCCGCTGAATTGTTAGCACCCACAAGTGTACACGCGGATGGACCTGGCCAGCACGCTCGGAACTCCTTCCCGCAAGACAAGCTCAAGCAAATCTACGAGAGCCTGACCAAGCCCGATGAAGAAGCTCTCTGCTCCCCTCGAACGTTCGCGCAAAACGCAAGCTCCCGGCGGCTCGCAACTCTGTGGATCTCTGCGCAGGCTTGGCCCACACGCAGCGTCCTTCCTCACACTCTACTCCTCTCCCTGTCACTCTCTCCCTGTCTCGCCTCGCCAGGCGGACTCCAGGCCTTTGATGACCAAGCGCAGAGCTGCTTTCTCTGCCGAGTTACAAGCCCGCCGGCTGTATAGAATCCCGTCCAAAGGTGCCGGCTTGGCACGAAGCGGCTCAAAATCGGGGACACCGAATTTTCGAGATTCTCTGTGGAAATTTCCACGGCCCGGCGCCCGGTCCGTCCACCACCACCCCGAGCGCAAAGCAAAGCAAAGCGCCCCGTCAGATAAGGGGCGCCGGAAAGGGAGGCAGTCGGTCTTCGGGGGGCATGAGGGCCTTGGGATCGAGGTGCGGCGGCTTACGCGGGATGCGCCCGGCCGAAGTGTCGGGCAGAACGACACTGCGGCCTCGGGACCGGGTCGTGGGGTCCCTCCGGGGCTGTCGCGCCACGCTGGAGGGCCCAAGCCCAGCCTCGGGCGTGGACACCAAGTGGGTGGAGGTGGGCGTGGTGACGGGGGCGCACGGCCTGCGAGGAGAGGTTCGGGTGAAGCCCCTCACCGACTCCGCGGACGAGCGATTCCGTGCGGGAAAGAAGAGCTGGCTGAAGCGCAGGACAACCATTTTTGAGGACAGCGCCGAGCCGGAACAGATGAGCATCGAGTTCGTGCGCAACGTAACCACGCGGGGCAAGCTCGCTTACCTGCTGAAGCTCGACTCGGTATCGAGCCGGGAGGAAGCGGAGGACATGAAGGGCCACACCCTGCTGGTGAAGGCCGACGAGAGAGAGGAGCTCGACGGAGACGCGGAGTTCTACGTGCAGGACCTGTTCGGGCTGCAAGTGAGGTTGAGGCAGGGCGTCCGGGAAGAACCCATCGAGCTTGGGACGGTGGTTGACGTGTACGACGGGACGGGGGTCCACGATACCCTAGACATCGAGGTGTGCGAGTCGTACCTCCAGTCTGTTCTCCCCGGCGGGAGCGAGGGGGGTGAGGGGGGCAAAGGCCAAGGCGGGAAGAGGCGGGCTCCACCCAAGGGAAAGGGAAAGGTCTGCGTCCTCGTTCCGTTCGCCCGAGAGATCGTGCCTGTGGTCGACACGGAGGGGGGGTTCTGCGAGATCGACCCGCCCGAGGGACTCATCGAGGCCTGCCTGTACCGGAAGAAGAGGTGAAACGACGGAGACCTGGGACACACTGTTGTGCGTAAAGGAGAGGGAGAGAGAGAGAGAAAGGGTTCCTGCCGGTCGCAATTTGCATGGGGCGAGCCAAGCCAAGGTCCTCTCCAGATTTCTAAGTTTCAAATACACAATGGGGCCACAAGGTAGTCTTCCTAGTTTTACAAGTGCGCCTCCAGAAGCTCTGGCGTCGGCCAGGCCATGTCCGTGTCGAGGGTGATGTTCACGGGCTTCCCGAAGAAGCTCAGGAACTCATCCACGCTCGGCGTGTCGTCGGCCCCAATAATGGCCGTGAAGGTCTCCTGAGTAGGGAATGTGGTAAAAGAGGAGCGCAAGTTTGAGAGCAGCTCCTGGGCCTCGTTTCCCGGCAGGGCGTTCAGTTTCTCCGCGAGCTGCAAGATGGAGATGTTCGCGGCCGACGCAGTGGCGATGAGCTTCTCGGAGTCCTCTATCAGCGTCGCGGCGGCGGTCGCCTCGTTCAAGAACGCGCTGTACGGCATATTGAAAGCGCGCCTGCTGATGTCCTCCGAGCTGGACAAGATCTTGAGCGTGTTCACCGGTGCGTTGTCCAGCTCCGAGCTGTGCAGCCGCTTCAGAAAGTCCCACAGGACGGCCTGCTCCGCCTCCACGACGATGACGCACGCCGTTGGGTACACGAGGGTGATTCCGGTGCAGGTCTCCTCATCCGTAGAGGAGAGGTCAAAGAGGTCCAGAAAGTAGTCCCGGACCTCCTCGTCGTCCTCTTGCGTCTCGTTCATCTTGGCCAGGATCGAAATCCTGTCCTCGAGCTTCGCCTTGCCCTGTCTCTGCTTCTTCTCGAGCACGACGTCAAGGAGCGACTGCCTTGGCACCTCGCTCCCTTCCTCGTCGTCTATGATTTCCATTGTTTCGCCACGACCCAGACCTAGCGCTCGCCCAATTCACGCGCTCGAGATTCGGTTCCTTCGTGCTCCGCGCGCTCGACTACCCCCTTTCGACAGGCCACCCCGGTCTAAGTGCGCGAAAGACGTCGCCTTTGGCTCCCACCTTCTCAAGGTGGGGTTGACTCGTGCCACTCTTCGCAGTCTCGCCCTGAGGCCCGACAGTGAGAGCGCTCTCGAGGCCTTTGAAATCTTTGGAAATCTTTGAAAATGCTTGAAAATTTCGCGGACCCTTTTCATAATCCTGCCAAGCCCGGGACAGCCCAACCGGAGGGGGGCGGTGCTGAGAGAGAGGGCGTTTCCCGGACGGTGCAATGGGGAAGGAGGGCGCCGCGGCAATGCCGAAACCGGCGAAGAGGCGGAGGTGGGACGCGGACAAGCCCGAGGATGGGACGCCGGCGGAGGCTAGCCGAGACTGCGGGCCAGCGGCGAGGGGGCCGCCTCCTCTCCCCCTGGGCGGGCTCGCTGCGTCTCTGCAGAAGGCCAAGGAGGCCCTGAAGATGCAAAAGCAGATCGCAGAGAAGCTCAAGGGTCTGAAGCAGAAGGGCATCAGCGTACCGGTGGACGCGGCATCGGCTCCGACCGGCGGGCCCAAGCCCTTGCGGCTCGACAGCCAGGGCAGGGAGGTCGACGACGACGGGAACCCGATCGAGCGCAACGACGTGTCGAGGGAGGCGTCCGCGAAGAAGGCCAAGATCGGGGAGAATAAGGCGGTCGCGAGGCCCACCGAGGAGCCCGAGGACGATGCTTTCCTCGACCCCCGGATGCGCGCCGGGCCGGGACTCCGGCGCAAGCGGGCCACGCTCGAGTTCGTGCAGGAGGGCCGGTTCCAGAGGCAAGCGCAGAGGAACCGAATGAAGGCCAAGTTCGCGGAGATGGGCCAGAAGGGCCAGAGGGCTGAAAGGTCGCAGAGTCCGATTGACAGGGACGATGAGGTGGACGCGAACGCCGTGCCTCTTGGGAAGAGATCCGGCGCGGAGGAAGCCGCTGCGGTTGAGGTGGAGTGGTGGGACGCCGTCATCCTCAGGGACGGGAAGTACCCGAGTCCCTCGGACGAGGCGGGGCCAAGCTTCACGACGTCGAAGATCACGTCGTACGTGGAGCACCCCGTGCCCATTCAGCCCCCGAACGAGAGGGCGGAGCCCGCGCCGCAGCCGCTGAAGCTGACGAAGAGGGAGCAGAAGAAGCTGCGGACGCAGCAGAGACAGGCGAGGGAGAAGGAGAAGCAGGAGATGATAAAACAGGGGCTTCTGGAGCCCCCGAAGCCCAAGGTGAAGATCTCCAACTTGATGAGGGTGCTGGGCGCCGACACAACGCAGGACCCCACGAAGATTGAGAAGGAGGTCAGGGCCCAGATGGACGAGAGGCAGCAGGCTCACGAGGACAGGAACCTGGCGAGGAAGCTGACGCCCGCGGAGCGCAGGGACAAGAAGCTCAGGAAGATGTTCGACCCGGAGAACGGCCTTTTCATGGCCGTCTTCAAGGTCGGGTCTCTTAGAAACCCGCAGCACAAGTACAAGGTCAACGTGAACGCAGAGCAGAACATGCTGACGGGCTGCGTGGTGACGGGGGACTCCCACTCCCTCGTCGTCGTGGAGGGTTGCTCCAAGTCCGTCGTTCGGTACAAGAAGCTCATGCTGAAGAGGATCCAGTGGGACTCCTGGATCGCGGGGGAGGACGCCCCAGAGGACCTGGAGGGGAACTCCTGCGCGCTGCTGTGGGAGGGGTCGATCAAGGAGGTGCACTTCAAAAACTTCAGGCGCGAGCAGGTCAAGACGGACGTGGCCGCGAGAAAGTACCTCCTGGACTTTGGCCTGGAGCACCTCTGGGACCTGGGCTCGGGGACCTCCGCGACGGCAGATCAGTGAAAAGTAAAAGCAGTCATTTATTCTTGGATTGCTGCTCGAGCCACTCCTCCATCCTGGCCTTCATCTCCTCCTGCTTCCTTCTCCTCGCCTCCTCCTCCCCGCCCTCCTCCTCTCCGCCTTCCTCCTCCCCCTCTCCCTCGCCCAGCGCTGTGGGATAGTCCGTGTACGTGAGTGAGGCCCCCGTGGCCACGACACCCCCCACAGAGAGAGCCTTGCCCTCCGCGGAGAATGGCGCCCCCGCCACCCTTGTCCTGACGTAGCCCAGCGCCACGGAGCCGCCCCCCGCGACCTCGCACGCGCTCGTCACGGTGCCGACCTTCTTGCCCTCGTGGAGGATGTCCTCCCCCTCCTGCAGCAGCCCCTCGGACGACAGGCCCCAGAGCCTCCTCGTGATCCCGTTCTTCGCGTGCACGCGCTTGATGACCTCCTGTCCAATCGAGCAGCCCTTCTCCACGTCCAGGCACCGGCCCAGCAACCCTGCCTCCAGTGGGTTCCAGTCCTCCGTCAGTTCCGAACCCATCTTTGGCCTGCCCACCTCAATTCTGAGGGCCTCGTAGGCAGCTGAGCCGATGGGGGCAGTGTTCTCTAGGCCCAGCAGGAGCTCCCAGGCCTCGACCGCGATGGTATTGTCGACGATCCACGTGTACCCAGGGACGCCCAGGCCGGTGGCCCGCGCGATGCACAGTGGGTAGCCCTGAAAGCTCACAAGGACCTGTCTGTTTTGCCCCAAGTCGTGGGCAAGCCCAAGCCTCTCCATGACCGCGGTGCTCCCGGAGCCGAGGAGGGAGAAGACCGAGAGGTTCGAGGAAACGTCTGAGACGACGATGTCGTCTCTTGGGAAGATGTGCTTCTCGAGGTGGGCCGCGAGGCGGGCCGCTCCGCCGGCGGAGGCCAGGACGAGCACAGACTGCTTCTGCACGAGGAGGGACGCGGCGTCGATCATCCCCGCCTTCGCCGTCACGAAGGCGGTTTCCACGACCCTGCCGGTTTCCACGCCCTCGACGAAAGCGGTGCTCTGGTTGTGCAGGAAGGCCAGTCTGTCCTCGCCCCTCACCTGCAGGACAGATGCATCCGACAAGTCACAAAACACGCACCGGTCCTGTGACAAAAGGTCCGCCTCGCTGACGACCTCCTCACCCTCAAATCGGGTCGGGACGGTCGTCCCCGCGTCAAACACTGCCCCCGTTGCCTCCTGCGCCTCCCTCAGCGTCGTTTCTCCCCACCCGTCCACGTCAAGTGGCTCGAGGTCAAGGGAGCGGACCAGGTGCCGGGAGCTTCGGCGCCGTTCAGTTTTCACGGCCGCGGGTCGCCGCCTCCCTTGAGAGGGCGGCCGTGGGATCCATCTAGACCTCCCGCGCCGGTGAGCAGGCGCGCCGCACCCGACCGTCGTCGTCGCCGTCGTCCCCGCGGCGCCACAAGGCATGATCGCGATCGGCATCATCCGATGATGAGCCTCTCGATGAGGCTGTGCTCCTCTCGAGGATCCTCTCTTCGGGAATGTTTGGAGAACTTTTCTAAAAATCCAAGAAAGGGGAGAGAAACGATCAACGGGACTGCGCGAGTTGCGAGTTGCGAGGGCGCGGCGAGAGGGCAAGGCGGCGCAGCTTCGGACCCGTCGTCCCTTTTTTGGACTCGTTCTGCACCCCAGATCCGAAGGCCCCGTCCCTGAGGGACGGTTGGGACCGGCCCGACCGACGATCAGAGCCAGCTCGCGCCACGCGCCCCCCAGGCGGCTCGCTGCCCATCCCCGGAGCCCCAACTTCTCAGGGCGCGAGCCTTGTTGAAAGGCGAGCATGCGCACGCGACGCCCGCTCTCGGCCAAGGCCATGGCGAACGTCAACGACGACGACGACCGCGAGGAGGTGAGCTTGGCTTTGGATGGAGCTCCTCGGACCGTGGCTGACGATATCGCACCCTGCGCGCGAAATATTTCTCCTTTCGCACCCTGCCCTTTGGCTCCTTCCACAACAAAAGTACCTGGGCGTGTCTCGCTCGTCCAGGAGAAACCAGCCGAGGGTCGACCTGTCAAAGCTCGAGGTGCCGACGCTGAAGAAGTACCGGAGGGTCTTCAAGCTGAACGGCAACGTGGAGAGTAAGGAGGAGCTCGTGCCGGCCGTGGCCAGGCACTTTGCCCAGCAGGTCGTTGACGAGGACGACATCTTGCTCAACTTTGCGTTTTCCCTGAAGAAGCAGTATTTGGCGAGGAGGGGCCTGCTTCCAGCCAAGGCCAAGGGCAAGTCCAGCGGAAAGGGGAAGAAGTAAAGGAAAAGAGGGGACAGGCTTTTGTATTTTTTTTGTGTAAGGTGGGCTGTGTTCCCCCGTTCCTGTTCCAACGGCTTATGAGTGCCGCCTAGCGCTGCTGCAGCATGGCCGCGCACTTCCCAGCCAGCTCCGAGACCCCCACGTCGGAGTGCTTCCCCAAGTTCGCGATCTTCTGCGTGCAGGTACTCGCCAGGACCTCGAGGGCGGCCCCCCTTCCCTCCTTCACCGCTCTCTCGATGATGGCACAGCAAAGCTCTAGGGAGGGCTCCATGAAGGCTTCCACCAAGTTTTCGCACGTGTAGGACAGCACCGAGGCGGCCTTCTCCACGATCCCCTCTCCAAGCAGCTCGTTCAAGGGGACCGCCTTGGTGCCAACCATCATCCTGCACAGCCTCAGGTTGTGCACGTTGTTGTTGGGGTGGTCCAGGGACAGGAAGGAGACAAAGCTCGGGAGCAAGCCGAGGTCCGCCACATCTGCCGTGAGGCCTGGCTCGTACTCGAGGATCGCCACCATCATCTTCAGCGAGTAGAGCGGGATGGGGTCCTCGTCGGTCAGCAGGGCCGGCAGGCTAGGCAGGATGGACTCCCTGATTTGACCCTGAAGCAGCTCGTCGGCGCCGCCGCGCTCCGCGAAACCCTCAGACCCGGAGGACCCCGCGGTGCCGTACACCTCTGAGATGTAGAAGAGGACCATGTCACAGAGCATCTTGGCGGACAGGAACCGCGTGTCCCCGGACTGCGAGTTGACCATGGAGAACGACAGCACCGGAAAGACGCTCCCGAGGATGTCCCTTGGGTTCAGCAGCAGGAGGTCTCCATGCTGGCTGATGGCCTCCAGGATGTTGAAAACTGCGTCCTTAATCTCCGCGATGAGGCCGGCGGGGCCCTTTTGAAGCTTCAAGACCAGCTCCCCGATCTTCTGGAGGGTTGAGCCGCCAGCGCAGGCAGTCCGGAATGGAGAGGACGTGACAATGCCGAGGAGAGCTTTGCAGGCAAGGTGCGTCTCGTGGCACAGCGAGGAAAGGGAGGAGTTTTGGTACGACCTGTTCCTCTGGGCCGAGCTTCTCCTTCCACACAGCTTCTCCACCCCCTCTGAGATTTGGGTGACTAGCCTTTCAACGATCATGGGCATGGAGGCCTGGAGGAAAGAGATGCAGTGCAACACGTACGGATCCTTCGACCTGCCAAGCCTCTCCGTGATACCAATAAACTTGGCATTGCACACCTGGACAAACCAGTGCATCTGGAGCTTTGAGAGCTGAACGATCCCAACGATTGCCTTGCCCCGGACAACGGGCGAACTGTGGTCCAGGAGGCTGATCAGGGTGACAGCCAGGCTCTTCTCGTCCGTAAGTGCGTTCTTCGTCTTGTTGCTCGCACTCTCGAGGGCGAGTATGAAGACGCTACCAAAGTGCTGCTGCACCTTTGCGTTGCCCTCCTTCAGGAACCCAACAATGGTCCTCATCCCAATCTTGTCGGTGATCATCTGCGTTTTGTCAACGTTGCACCGGTACAAACGGGCCAGCGCGGAGCTCGCAGTCACCTTTACATGCTCGCTCTTCGCGTGGGTGCAAATGTGCACCAGGCTGAGAGCCGTCTCGTGCGTTCCGAGCCGCAGAGCCCAGGCCCCCCCGATGCTGAAGATGTTTTCCAAGGTCTTCACCGCGTAATGTTGTGTGACAGGGTCCTCGACGTTCCTCAATAGCCTAACGATCGTCGTAATCGTCCCGTTTGGGATGTACCACGACGGCCTCCCCATCCCTCCCTCCTCTGCCTCCTGCTCCTGCGTTACGATGTAGAACAGCAGCTCCCCCAAAGCTGCCATCGACTTCCTTCTCACTACCTCACTCTTGTCCCGCACAGACTCTGTCAAGGCGTCGATGATCCCCGTTTTCGGCACGTCCTCCCCAATAAAAGTGGCGTGCCTGATGAGGGCCCCAATCACGTAAGCAAAGTGTGTCTTAAGGTTGGCAGTCTTCGTGCCCCTAAGCTTTGTGACGAACATGTGCAGCAGCGACGAGTTGATCAGGATGTTGGCGGAATTGCTGTCCTTGCAGAGCCCGCCGAAATAGGCCAATATGTTCAGCCTCTCGCTCACACTCGACGAGGAAGCCACAGTCTTGTAAATGCTCGACAGGAAGCTCTCTAGGCTCTCCTGATCCAGCTCCAGCATCTCCTGGAGAGTCAACGGCTCAAAGGGCAACATGAACGCGTCCCACTGAAAGTCGTGCTTCTTTTCTATCCGCCTGTTCCCCACGATGGGTTTGACGTGCAGATCGGACGAGTGGAAGGCCAGCTCCAGCACGCTCATATCCTTCAACTCGCTCTGCCCCAGGTCGCCCAGGCCCGAATCACCGTTGCTCGTTGATGCCTCCTCCAGCGTGCTCGACGAGATCTCCCGCTCAATCGCGATCTTCCTCCCGTCCGCCTTGGTCTGTGAGGCAGACTCGAGGCGCATGTCCATGAAGTCCTCCTCCACCCCCTCCTCCTCCTCTCTTTCGCCACCGTTAGAGTCCGCGCTCACGCTGCCCTCCAATTCGCACGGGTACTCCTTGTCCGCCGGCACGAGGGTCGTCTCCTCTGTGAAATCCAGCTCCGTGTCCGCATCGTCGAGTTTCACGTCCGCGGAGTCTTCATTTGACGCGCTACCATAGCCCGCCTCCTCATTCTGCAGGTTCCTCTTTGCCAGCCTGGAGAGCCTCAGGACGTTCGACCTGTCGTCCTTTGGCCTTGGGGCCGCGGTCGGGGAGACCGCCCTGTTCTCCTTGCCGTCGTCGCTGGCGATTGGGGCGAGGTCCCTCCCCTCCCCGTCCTCACCCTCTAGCCGGTAGCCGCAGCTCCCCAGCAGCTCCGCGAAGACAGCCTGCTTGGGGACCTTGTCTAACTTAATGCTTGACTTCCAGAAGGGGTGTCTCAGGATCTCCTCCCAGCCCATCCTTTCCATCGGGTTCTTCGATAAGCACCGCCGAAGCAAGTCCCTAAATCCCTCGCTCAGGCTTGAGGGCAGGTGAACCTCCTTGTGAAGGATGGCATCAACCAGGGCGTTGAGCGAGCTGGACACGAAGGGCGGCTGGCCCACGGCGCACTCGTAAAGGATGCAGCCCAGAGCCCAAACGTCCGAGGCGAAGGAGTGGCAGTTGAAGTCGCCCCTCAGAAGCTCCGGTGACATGTAGCACGGGGTCCCCCGCTTGCTCCCGTCCTGGCCAGAGGACCTCCTCGACGACCTGTGCTTGTTCAAAATGTCGGCAGCAGTTCTCGCCAGGCCGAACCCCCCGAGCTTCACCCTACCGTTCTCGTCCAGCAAAACATTCGAGGGCTTCAGATCGCAGTGGACGATGCCGTTCGAGTGCAGGGCATGCAGGGCAGACAGGAGATCCCTGCCTATGTCGTGTATCGACGTTTCGGGCAGTTTCTTATCCTGGCGCAGCAGCGTCAGGAGGTCGCCCCCAACGCAGAACTCCAAGACCAGCCACAGGTGGTTGGTTGTCTCGTACCACGAGTAGAACGCCATGACGTTCGGATGCTTCAGGGATTGCAGGACCTTGCCCTCTTGCAGGATGTACGGCCGCTGGCTCTTCTCCACACTTTTCACGGCGTAGTACTGTATCGTCTTCTTTTGTCTGCCCTTGTACACCACCGAGTGCTTCCCCCGGCCGACCACCTCGTAGATGTGGAAGTTGTTCATGGCGATTCGCCCCCCCCGGAGCCTTCCGCGCTCCGCCAGCACCGCGCGCGCCTCCTCGGCCCCCCTCCCTCCTCGCCCACTTCCCGCTCTGCCCTCTGTCCGATTCTGTCAAATATTCGTTTTTCATCAAGCGCGCGAGCGAGCTCCCCAGCAGAGCAGACATGTCGGAGGCCGGGGATGGCGTCGCGGCGCGAGGGACGGATCAGGTCGAGGCCGGGACCTCGATGGCCGGCGCCGGCGGCGAGTCGGGTGCTGGGGAGACCCTGTGCGAGGAGTGCAGGGCCTGCGCGTTCAAGTACAAGTGCCCGGGCTGCGGAGCCAAAACCTGCAGCCTTGCGTGCGTGAGGGCCCACAAGGCGAGAACGTCTTGCACGGGCTTGAGGGACAAGACCAAGTACCTCCCGATGGATAAGATGGGAGATCGGGAGCTTTTCTCGGACATCGCCTTTTTGGACGACGCGAAGCGCGTGAGAGATGTTGCACGGAGGTGCCGGCCCATCCCTCCCAGGAAGGAGAACAACCTCCCACACTTCATGAAGACGCTAAGGTTTCAAGCGAGGAAGCGAGGGACGCGGCTGCTGTTCCTACAGCCAGGAATGGAGAGAAGGACGCAGAACACGACGTATTACCACAGAGGGAAGGACCAGCTGTACTGGAGAGTCGAGTGGCGGTTCAAGGGAGTGGAGGGCGTCTTCGCCAGCGGCAGGTAAGCCGAACGGAGCGAGGCTCCGGAGAGTCGACCGTCGGATTCGAGCGATGCCTAACGCGCCCCACCCCCCACACGGACGAAAACCCATGCAGGGTCGAGGATACCCAGGTTCTGTCGGAGGCGTTGCTGTCTCACTTTGCGATGACGAAGGACAACGCGCTCAGCTGCCACAAGCTCAGGGACTACGCGAGGGCGGGGCTCGATGGCATAGTTGCATGCCTTCCCCTTCACAGGCAGAGGCCCGGCCAAGGCGAGGCGTTCGAGCTCGATCTGCACAAGTCCTTGGCGGACAACTTGCTCGGAAAGACCGTCGTGGAGTTCCCTGTCGTGCACGTTGGGCTGAAGGGCCAGGATCCTGGCTTCGCGTTGGTGCGCGGGGATGCGCGCGGGGGCGAGGGACAGCCTGAGGGTCCGGAAAGCACGTGAGCGCGGTTGCGGGGAGGTTACTGTGATGGAGGCATGTTTTAAGTATTATTCTACAACCTTCCTTCAGCTCATCAAGAGGTCTTCCAGCAGGTTCCTGGGAAACGAGGAGCCCAGGAGAAGGGTCACTAGTATCAGAAGCCAAGACAGGGAGGAGAACTCCCCGAACAGCGCGCCGGTGGCCCAGCCGACAGGGCGAAACCCCTTTCCGCCCTCTGCCGGCAACCCCCCACTGGGCCCGGCCTGATCTTCCCCATCCGGCGCCTTAGGCGTCGCTGTGACGTCCTTCTTCCAGAAAATCTTCCAAAGCAAGACCGTGAAGACCACCGCCAGCACGGAGACTACACCGAGCTGCATCGGGGGCTCCAGCTGTCCCGGGACTCGAGACAGGTCCGGCCAGCTCTTCGGGAGTTTCGCTGCCACCGCGCTCCGAACGTGATTCAGCAGCTCGGCCTGACTGGGTAGGGGGAGGGCCTGACGCCTCGTCCCGACGCGACACCTTCGGCCCGGAAGCACCCGCACGATCCGAGGAGGGTCCGCTTGCGACGGCGATGTCCCCAGGCCCCGCGAACAACCGCGGCGCGATCTGGCGCACGGCCCCATCCTTGACAATCTCGACCGCGACTCGATCTGTCTTCTGCCCAATCTCCCGACTTTGGCGAAAAAAATTGCCAGTTTAACAAGTTTACAACTCAATCCAGACATCATGTCAGAGGCATCGCTATGCAATACGAGTCGTTCGGCTGCACGACCCCAACCATGTTCTCCTCATCGACAATCGATTGCTCCTCCTCGTGTGTCCCATCAGGAGTACCCACCTTTGTGATCGCCAGATACCGGACCTTCGTCATGCCCCTGTCTCTCCTCGTCACAAACCGAAAGCTGAGGCCCCGCTCGCGGCCGAAAAAGTCTTCAAGGTGCCTCGTGAGGCGCTGGAAGGACAGGTCCGCGACGACGTGAGTGGTGAGAATGCCGTTCAGTAACCCCGTGGCATTGAGGCCGAGGAACACGTACAGGATCAGGACAAAGTTCGGCAGTGCGTCGGCGCACAGCACCCAAACCAAAATTCCCAACAGCAAGACGGTCCAGATGAGCTTCAGGGGCGGGATGATGAACCTGCAGATCACGTTTAGGGGCTCCACCACGTAGAACAACCATTCCTCCGTGGTGAAGCTGGACTGAAGCTGCCAGGGCTGCTCGCTAGGGAAGTACGACTCAGCCGTGAGCCTGACAACCACGGAGCTCCTGACCTCCCAAGGAAGCGGTCTGGAGAAGCGAGAGTCAGATAGAGCGCCGACGCGGGACGTAGGATGGTTCCGGGATCCTACCGCATGTAGATACGATACTCGTTCGCATCGAGAATGTCCTCGACGAACTCCATCGCCTCGGACTTCGGAGTCCGAGAATCCTTTTACGTGGCCCAGGTCCACGCCTTGCACTGGCGCTCACCGGAGCCCATCACCCTGCACAAGCCCCCGTGCGACGAGGGTCCGGATCGCGAGACTACACGGTCCAACACAAAAACTCAAAAAGAAGAATCCGTCGCCTTTCGCGCCAGACCGGAACGACGACAGCCCTCCTTCCGGACTGTGTTCCCCCCCCCCCCCCAGGCCCCCCAAAGGGGGGGCCCTTGGCTTCCGGGAATTGACGTGCCACACCCTACGGGCCGGGCAACTTCCCATTGGGGGGGACGGCGG
>Ga0160423_10002349_pt1 | contig 15798 bp, 18 predicted proteins | sample CRUFie14St8metaG_FD_108191 | JGI IMG/M metagenome (GOLD analysis project Ga0160423, IMG submission 108191) | Marine microbial communities from the Costa Rica Dome - CRUD Field 142mm St8 metaG | ecosystem: Environmental > Aquatic > Marine > Oceanic > Photic zone | place: Costa Rica: the Eastern... | reverse complement strand
TTGGCATTGGCATCACCTCTTAGGCCATAACTAACAGCGACAACATCTGAGTCATTTATCTTGTGCGGTCCTTTGAATACCTCAAATTGCGTTCCCTTTGGAACTGGAACCGGATACTTGGGGGAGAACTCCAACCCGTCTCCAAACTCATTGAAGGTGGTTATTCCGGTTATCTTTGCGAAGTGTGGTCTAACGGATGTCTGAGTAGTTGAACCAGTGTCCTGTATTATGGACGGGTTCAGCATTATGAAATAGTCATAGTTATCGATGTCTATTCCCAACGTGTCCGTCGCAGGGGAGTCAATAGTCGAGTATACGAACTTCCTATTCGTAGATGCACTTTCTTCAGAGTCATACACCTTTATCTTGAATGGAGCAGATGTGTCCTTTGCTGTCCCATGACTGTCTTTCGTTGTGTTGACGGGAAGTATCCTGTTTCCTATCTGTGAGTTTAAGTCATTCGATATGCTATCTGCATGTGGTCCTTTTCTTATCTCTGTGAATATAACGGACGATACTGCTTCGACGTTGTTGTTCGTTGTCTCTGATGTCACATGCGTTGTCTTTAGGATGGGGTTGACCGTCACATCCCTGAATGCTGTTCCAGTGCTAAACTCAGATAGTATGTTATCGTAGTTTGAACCAGCATCAGCGACATCCTTCTGAGAGGACATCGGGTAGGTGAACGTTCCATCTGCCTTACTCATGTCACTCACCGAAAGTATAGTAGAACAACGTATCACCATAGTTAGGAGTGAGTGTAGATATCGTTGCACATGGGGTCATGCTCTTGTGCATACAAACCTCATACAACTCCCCCATAAATTGTGAGTTGTTTCCTGCTCCTCTTCCTATGTAGCAATCAACTGCATCAAACTCAAAGTCACCTATGTCTAACTTCTTTCTCTGCACCAATGTGTTGTTGAGATATATTGAGACTGACCTATTATCAAAAGAGCAGGATACTTTCATTATCTTCTCAATATACAGTGCCTCCTTTGGCTGATTCGTGTATAATGTAGAAGTCACAGGTGTAGCAGGTGGTGCAGATAGGAATATTGTATCACCGCTAAAACTAGTCGGGCCAACAGTGCCTATCAACACACCTGAGTTGTCAAATATTTCACTACCCGCACCTATTCCATCAGCCTCACCCGAACCTAGTGATATCGGATTGTTAGCCATTCCGACAGGAACAGAAGCACTTGTGCTTAATTGAGTCTTAGTTGTGACCAGTTTTCCATTGTCATAGAAGGCATTAATGTCATAGTATCCCTTCAAGCGATTTGAAGCGAGTATGACAGCATCGCTCTCAGTCGTATGGGAGATACCGTTTGACATCATTTTGCAGACTAACTTGTACTCTGCTGGTTGATTGAAGTTCGATAAGGTTGTATTTTCCAAGTAGAATTGAAAATTCGTATTTTGAAACAGCATCATCTTATGGGTATTTCTTCCTGCTCCGAAATAAGACACACTCTCGTAGTTAGAAGTGGTATTAGCATGGTCATCAAGGGTCAAATTAGGGCTAGGTGGAGTCTTAGTGCTATCTAGCCTTCCTTGTCCTGCTGTCCTATGTCCTATTCCATTTACGTCGTATGGGGATATTATAGCCTCAAATGTGAATGGTTCGTTTTTATGGTCCCATAGATTGTGCTTGTAGTTGTTATTATTGTACTCACTGTAGTCCAACAGAAGATATCCACTGCACATAACAGGAAAGACCAATGCCCTTGTCTCTCCTACATGTGCTGTCGATGCCATACCTATACCTACAAACTGTTTATCGGGTTCTCTGCTAACACCGTCGCTATCTCAAACTCTAGAGTGAATGGAACCGTGTTTGGTTGTTCTCCTGAGAAGGTGGTGTTGAAGGAACGAATGAAACCTGTCATTCCTAAGAGGTCATCAACTAGATTCATGTCCGTGAATGCTCCAACAGGAGACTCATTCACTTCTATTGCCGATGGTAGGTAGTCGTTTGCCACTCTCTTGAATTTCTCGTCGTACCTCCTGTTTTCAAACGTGAATGGAATCACAGGAAGGTCATTCAAATCGTCAGACTCACTGCTGTTCGTATGTGGTGAAAAGTTGGTGTCAACCCTACTTGGTATCAGTATGATTAGTTTGTTTATCGCTTGGTCGTCCTGTGCAGCACTGCTGTCAACATAGGAGTGAATCAACTGTGCCATCTCATACGGGGATAGTACGGCGTTGAGGGAAGATGAGTTATTCTCCCCTGAGTTCTTGAATATTCTCTGATTCAACAGTGTTCCAGTTAGGCTCACATTTTTACTAGCCAAACCCATATCAAACGCTAGTGTTAGAGACTTTCCTGTTGCCACGCTTGCGAATGGTACGGGAATAGTTGGTACGCTCTTCGCTGTGCTTATCTGAATCTCCGTCACGAATAGTGGGAGCCTGTTGATTGCCCTGTCTCCGCCTTCCTCGTTTCTTCTCTGTAGTTCCAGCCATACGCTGAAGTTGTTGTAGTTGTCTCCGACTGCCATTAGAATTTCACCACCGATGTCGAGGTTCTGTTCATCCTAGTATTGATTTCCCTTGCTACCTTGTTTGCGATGTCCCGTATCTCTGTGTCACTCGCCCCAACTCTTCCTGTGACTTGAACGGTGATGTGGTTGTGTATCGTGTTTCCACTCATCATGGCAGCAGAGTCTCTGTTGGAGTTGACTCTAGCACCTGCTGGTAGGTTGACTAACTCCGGTCCCTTCTCCCCGACAACTGCTATTCCTGAGTTCTTTACCTTTCCACCAGTTGCTAGGAATGGTATTTTCTTCACAAATTTCTTTATTGTCTTACCGGGACTTAACTTATCTACTATGAACTGTATGAAAGACTTGATTGCACTGACTATGCCTGAGACAATAAATTTACCAATGTTCAAAATTCCTTTAGCGATAAAGGCAAGCACTTTTCCTAACCCAAGTATCGTTGCAACGATTAAGTCAACACCGAAGTATACAAGAAGAGCAAAACCTGCAAAGAGAAGGGCAGGGAAGGCGATTGTTGCAGCAAACAGCATACCAACAACGGCAACTACCATAGCAACACCTGCTGCTACTGCTGCGACTGCTTTGACAACATTACCGATACCAGCGATGACACCACTGATACCACCACCTAATTTGTCGAAGCCATCCATGAAGGCACTGGCTACGAATGACACTATTCCTGATAGTAGTGTACCTACTGTCGCTACGAATATGCCTACGACGGATTCTACAACACCGACTATTATCTGCCCTAGTCCCTTAATTGCTTGGTCCATGTCACCAGTGATTAATCCTGCAAACAGGTTATACACACCTGTGAACAATTCTGCTAGACCACTAGCCATCATCTCGAATCCAAAAATGAAGACCTTAGCCATTGTCTTTATCGCATCGAATATGTTTCCTAGGAATGGTTGAATCAACTTGAAGGCCGCTACTATGACCAGCAACAACAACATCAACTTCATGAATTGCGCAGCAGCGTAGAACACCAGTTTCTTCACGGCAGCAGCAATTGCCACTATAGCCTTGTATGGCTTGAGAGCAAGTCTAGTCGCCTTGCTTGTTAGGCTGTTTTGCTTCTCTGCCATTTCTTGTATTTTCGCTAACTTGCTGAACGTTTCGGGGTCAATAGGTACGCCTTTAGCGTCATGCCTATACGTCCTACCATCCTTTTCACTCCTCATAGACTTTAATTTTCCTACATCCCCATCCTTGTTCTTTAATCGTTCAAGGTCTGATTCTGTAAGCCCTAACTTTCTTGCTTCTTTACTCATCTTTTTTGTTATCTCTAGTTTCTGGTCGGATGTCTTCATGAAAGCCTTGATTGCTTCCTTTGCTGTTTTTGCGTCAAATCTTTTCTTGAATCGATTAAGGCCAATGAAAGCCTTCATTCTCTCTTTTATTCCGGCCCCTTCGAGTTCCCTTCTCTCTCTAATGGCCTCGGCACTTCTTTTTGCTTTTTTTTGCAGTTTCTCTGCTTGCTCATTCTGTGCGTCTAGTATTTTCAATAGTTCCTCTGCTGCTAACGTATGGTCTTGATGATAGAACATCAAACCATCGAACAACTCTGATTTCTCTCGTAATGCCTGTATTTCCTCTTTAGCCTCAATTGCTCCCATTTTTGCTACGTTTCTAAGGTTATCAGCGAACTTGCTGGTTCCTCTCTGAACCTTTGCTATCTCGGCGTATACCTTGAGTCTCTTCGCATCTTCTAATCTACTTCTCTCTGATGAACTCAGGAACTCATTGAGAAGCATGACGCTTGCTTTCACTCGGTTCTGTATTCTCCAAAGTGGAGTTCCCGATATGAAACGGGAGAAGATTTGCCAATTGGTGCTTCCTAGTATATCGTTAGTCCTGCTGATTGAGGCTTGAAGAAGTCTGTAGTTTTTGGTTCCATCAAGTATGGCTCTATCAATATCACCGAAGGATTCTTTGATTTCATTAATGCTTTTCTGAACATCACTCTTTGCCATTTACTTCACGACCCTTTTGTTGCCTTCTTCATTTCCTCCGATTCTATCTTCTTTACTTCCCCATGTATGTCCAACATCTCCTTGATTAGTGATGCTGGTGTGTCATATGCGTCCTTTGGGTTCACATGAAATGCAGAGCAGTAGGAGTAAAGCATAATCTTCATTCCAACTCTAGTATCCACGCTCCCACCTTTCAAAGCCCTCCGAATCAGTTTTCGTTTCCCATATCATCCCCCATGATGTCCATGAAGGGGTTTGGGAGTATTTCTTTGAGTTGCGCACCAATGTACGGATTGAGTCTAATCAAGTCAGTGGCGGTTAGTTGTGGGTCGGTCTTCTCGACAAAGTTCTCAACCATGAACCGATACATCTTGTTCAGGTTTATTCCCATAGTCTGACCTTGGGAATCCATGTCCATAACAGACGACAATGCCTGTTCTACCTGTAGCCAAGTTGGTTCCTTTATCCAAACTTGGAGGTACTCATCACTGTCAGGGGATATCCTGAGATGATGGCTTTCGGTTGCCATTCTTGCGAACAGCATGTTCTTATCATTTACAATTTTCTTTTCTGTCATTTTTCTTTCCACCTACAATATACCAACAAACAAACGTGTTGGTGGAATCGAAAAAGAATAGCGTTCCCTTGCTTGGTCACGCCTCCTAATTACCTGTTGCCTTACCGCCAATGTTGTAGATAGCCCACTTGCCCTTGTATGTGCAAGAACTCAGTGTTCTAGCAGAGGCAGTAACCTCTACCTCCACTGGTCCCTTGTCCTCGGGGAAAGGCACGTTTACTGAGTTTATTGTGTAGTCGGCAAACTGCAAGTCTATCTTCTCACCACTGTCCTTCTCGAATTTTAGTTGTAGAGTACCAGTTGACTCATTGGCACTTCTCATCTCGTCCCAGAGTTTCGTGTCTGTGATTAGCATTGAAAGGGTGAGTTCGTATGTCCTCTGTCCGGGGATGTGAGCAGACATTGTTTGCCTGTTGTAGTTCCCAATGAATCTCTGTGGGGTGAGGTTGTTCGTTATCGTCAAGGAACCGCTCTTGACCCTAGCCATAGTTTGACCAAAGAGTTGTATCGTTCCATCTGAGAATAGGAATGGGTAGTTGTCTGCTAGGGTAGCACTGTAGTTAATCATGCCAGTGTCTCCCGAGGTGTCTGTTGGTGCAGTCAGGTCAGGGCCACTTCCTCCTAGTGGTAGGTATCCGTTAGGTGCGTCGAATGCCCTTCTCGTTACTAGGTCGAGGCTTGCCTTGAGTTCTTGGCTTTCCTCAAAGTTCAACGCTAGGCTGTTTACTTGGCAACCTGTGAATATTCGTGAGTACATGTTCTCATTTGGCGTTAGACTGTCAAGTTGCGTAGTGCCACTCTGTCCTGACTTCCTGTATACGACATCCAGTGCGAATGAAGGTAGAACGTCATCGTCTGCCTCTGCAATGGTATATGTGTAGGTTGCACCGTTGTTGTCGAAATTTATCACATTTTCTGCTATGTTGTCGTCACCGCTACTGGGACTTCCATCGAAGACTTCCGGGAATATGTTGGAGTCCCTGACCCTCACAATCTTACGAGTTGCTCCACTTCCGGCCACATACCCAACACCATTGTCTGCGGAGGCGTTGTCCACAGTCATCGAACTAGCATCTGCTGCTATCGTTATGTCAGTTATCTGACCAAGAGCGTAGTATAGCCAAGAACCGTTGTTCAATGATAGGTCTAGGGAACCACCGCTAACTGTCTCTGCTCCCTTATATTGATAGTCGAAGTTTCTGCCACCAGCGACTGCTAAGTTCAACTGCTTCATCTCCACCTCTACGTTTGGTGGTGTGAACGTATTGACTAGACCTAGCCAGTTGTCGGACAGTATTGTCGCTTGGCTGCTCTTCAACTTTCCATAAGCAGGTGCGCCGAAGGACATTATTGTTAGGTCATGAGTAGCACTACCGTGACTGGTCACAGCAGCGTCTAATGTTATGGTGGTATCGGTATTGGTGACTATCCTCCTATACTCTGTTTCACTACCGTCATTCTCCTTGGCTATCTTGGCAAAGCATCCGGCATAGAGGTCAGGAACTAACTTCGACACTGCTGTTTGTGAGGAATGCAAGGTGAATACCGTCTTGGTTGATGAATCAATGTCTCCCCGACCAAAGTACAAATCCAATTCGGGACAAAAACCAACTTGTGCATTAGCACCTACAAATACCTCATTACTTACCATTTATTTTCCCTCACAACGTACATCTAGCAAATCTCTTTAGTTCAACCCCAATCTTGTATCCCAATAGTCTTTTCCCTCTATCATTAGCCTCGCTTCTTGAAGTTAATCGTATTAAATCGGCATCACCTAAAGTTGCCGAACTGCTGTCGGCAGGTGTTGCATATACTGCTGGCCTAAAAGAATTGTTCTCAAGTACATGTCTAACTATCTTATACATCGCCTCTAGTTTATCCCTAGAAAACGTGTTACTGCTAAAGTCTCTCCTATGTAGAACCCTTAGATGCAAAGTAAATGAGAACTCTTCGGTTCTCGCAGCATAGTCTATTGTCGGATATGTAGTAGAGGAACTGTCCTCAAAGAACACTATTACTGATTCTGAATCTATGTCAACCCGGCGACCCTCTTGCGGTTCTATCGAGCGTATGTCAATATACTTCGGGGGTGCGATGTGACTGTTGGTTATATGACCAGCATTGACTAAGGCTGTTGCAGAATTAGTCCAATTGTCCTTAATCAATCTAAGAACCAATGTCACTTCATCCATCTAAGCACCTAGCATCTCTTTCATCTTAGTATTAATCACCTTATCGATATAGGCTGTAAGGGCTTCTCTGACTTCTATGTCTATTTGTTCCTGTGACATGCCTAGGGAGACTCCATACACTGATAGTTCGTCCATTGCAGCCCTAGACTCCCTGATGTTCTTTGCGAGGTCATCTAGTATTCTTATCTCGCTTCCCATAGTATCACAGAATAAAGTGTATCACATCTTTCTTGCCGTTCAATATCGCATTTGCTTCTTCTAGCAATATGTCATGCTTAGTCTTGAGGTCGATGTTGGAACCTGTCTCAGCGATGAGTATTGAGTTATCATCATGGCGTATCACCTCTGCTGCAACTAACTTAGTTGTAGCATCAGATATTGTAGCGGGAACTCTAGACTCACCACTGACGTATACCACACGTATAGAGTTGGAGTGGAGGTGAGGATATTCCTGTCGCATGAATATCTTACCATCCTTACCAATTGTCCAGTAGTCTCCAAGCCTCCTTTGGTCTTGGTGGTCTGTAAAGGCAGTAACAGTTCCAACAGTGGATGATATAGTGCAGTTAGAGCCATCGTCTCCCATCAAGAGGGACGATATCACAACAGTATCTCCCGCTTCACTGTCTGTTGTGGCGTAGAAAAAGTCAGATACGTTTACTGCATTGCTTGTGTCCTTGACTTCCTTGGCTGAAGTCTCACCAGTAAACTTAGCAGTCTTATGTGGAAATACTTCATTGATTGCATCTGCTATCTGACTAGCAGTTGTCTTCGGGCCATAGTTGTCAAAGAAGTCAGTAGCCTTTACTATATTGAAAGTGTATGCTCCCACTCCCAACGATATAGTCCAAGACCCACTTTCAGGTGTAGATGGAACTTTTACTCTAGCAGTGGCAGATGCTAAGTCAACGTATTCTGCACCATTCCAAACCTCTAGCCTCACTATCTTCTGAACGTCTGCTCTTTCTAACTGTACGAATCCAACATAGTCCTTGTACCGATTTATAGGATAAGCACCCATAGTAAAGAACTCAAAGTTATGAAACTCATTGTGGTAGATTACGGGTCTGTATGAGTGACCAACAATGTCATCCACCCTTTCCTCTGCTCTTTTGATTAATCCTCCGACTTCAGCGATGGTTGGTGTGGTACTATTTGTGAAAGAGGATATCTGCAACAACTGAGAGACATCAGAGTGCGTAGTATAGAAGCCCCTACCCAATGTGTAATTTGGGTTTATGTTGGTAAAGTCACTTGGGGAGGATAGTTTACTCATTATCACAACCTCCCTACTTTCTTCTCCAAGAAGTCGAGTTTGCTGTTTATCCCGTTGATTACTGCAATGACCTTCATACTCTCACCACTACCAACTTGTATAAATTGTTTATCGGATAACAATGCTACATCATCCTTCGTCTCTTCTTGTCTCACCTCTACCTTTGGAACACCACTGAGGTCTATCTCAACTATTATGTCATTGATATTGATTCTGAAGTCCTTACCCTTTGGTTTGAAGAAGTCACCAGCATACGCAGTTATCTTTTTGGCAATGTCTTCCGTATGCGTAGCGTTTAGCAGTGCGTCTCTAGACTGCTTCAGTGCATTATTTTCTTCCTGTGCGGTTCTTGTGAAGTTCCCATTGACATCGTTTCCACCGAACTCCACTTGCTTATTGCTCACATAGTCTAACTTGAAGGCTCTAGCGAGTTTCGTTTTATTGTCATATATCGGTTCTAGTTGCTCTAGTAGGTTTGTCTCTAAGTCACCTACGTCATATTTCGTGGCATCAGTGGAGCCTACTTTGCTGAAGTTCTTCTGTAAGTCCATTCCCATGTTCTCAAAGACATCCTTGTAGAACTCTTCTGTTCTGAAATAAAACCTGCCAATATTTCCCGCTCTAATAAAATCTAGATATTTGTATACCTTAAATTTCTTAAATTTGTTAGGATTATCCAACTCATCTGTGATTTGTTTTGTTTCAAATATCTTATCAGGGTCTTCTTGTCTAGGGTCTCCTAGTTGTTGGAGTTCTGCTCTGAACTTCTGCCCTTCTTTAGTTCCGCCTCCACTGTAATCTCCCCCGTAGTTTATTGGGTTTTTCAAATCATTGAAGGTCTTGCCCTTCAGCCTATTCACTATTCTACTGGATTCCTCATCCTCTACTCTTTCCTTCGGTGAATCTTCAAAAATAGCAGCAAACTCATCGGTTCCAACTACCTTGGTTGCTGGAATCCCAAAGATTACGTTCTTTGGCTTCAACTTTCGATTGGCTTCCACTTCCTCTAGAACCTTTAGTTCGGGTATTTTTTGAACTAACTTTCTCATGTACTTCCTGTACGAATCAAACTCTTCCTTGCTGTTGAAGTCTCCCTCATTCAAGTTGAGCATTTTCCTAGTTGCTAATGATACATCACCAGCAGTCTTTGAAACTTTGAAGTTACTCTTGTAACTGCTAAAGAGATAGGGGATTAGAAACTCGTCTACTAGTCTCTTGGCATCACCGTCATAGGAAGTGACATCACTTTCTGTTATCTTGAATGGGCTATTCGCATTAATCTGCGTAACGAGTTTCTTATTCAGAACAACAGTTTCGCTCATTCATCTAGCCCCGTCCTATGCCAACCACTTTGCCCATGCTACGGCTTTACCTATTCCTTGTGCTAGACCAAGACCGCTTTGTGGTGGAGTGTATGTTGGTTGACCAGTAGAAGGGTCAATCCAATATGGGTTGTTCATTTGGTCATAACCCGATGGGGGAACAGGATAACCTGATGGGTTGTTGAACGCCATCTGTTGTTGCATCATAGCGTTATTCATACCGACAGCCATGTTGTTTCCTTGTATGTTAGCAGGGTTCATTCCCTGTGGATTATTTAGTGGCATCCCACCCCCACCAGTTTGTGAAGGAGAAGTAAAGCCCTGTGACTCTAGGTACTGTTGTTTAGCCATCCTCCTTTGCATTATAACCTCCGAGTTAACGGCAGTTGCTAATAGATTCACGATATCCAAGTCTATGTTCTCCTGTGTGATGTTGGTGAACTCTGATAGTGAGTCAGGGTGTATCTCCAAGTCTCCGTTTGTATTGGAAACGAACTGAAGTTTTACCAGCATTTGACTAACCACTCTAGTAGTGACATCCTCTAGCAACTGCTCAAAGGCATTCAAGAATTGTTCCCCATGATACTGAAAGAACTCTTCCACATGGTTCTCTTGTAAAGTCAATAGGTTGTTAACAGACTTGAAATTCTGTTGACTCATTGAGTTCATTTGTGTTGATAGTGCTGTGTTAGATGTTCCAAATATTCCCATTATGCTTCACTCTCCGTAGTTTCGACAGGTACTTCGACACCATTCTTCAATAAGGACTTAACCCTCTCTGACATTGCTGACTGCTGTATCATAAGGGAATACAATTGCTCTTCCGGTGTTGCAGAGGTATTTTTCGGAGGTGTTATGTTCCAACCTAGGGAGGAAAGGGAGTTTATGTCTTCCTGTCTCAAAGTAGTAAGTGGTCCTGATTTCATTAGGTTAACTGGATTCAAACTCTTAGCAGATGGAATGTACGCACTGAAAGAAAGCCCATGTTCCTCTGCTAGTATCTGTTGCTCTAACATCTCATACTGCATGTGTATCGCTGCGTGTTTCTCACAGTATGTCCCTCTCATTGGATATCCCTTGCGAACCTTGTGCAGTGGAAGAGGGGGTCTCCTAGTATCATCTGCTGTCCAAAACTTCTGTGTTCCACATATCACACACCTATCCTTGAAGTTATACTTGAAAGCGTAGGGTATTTTGAGAAATGTTTTCTTTTCAGGTTTCAATACCTTCACTATCTCTTTCAATTGTTTCTTAGGTTTCATGGCCTTATACTCATAGGCCATTATAGGGCCAGCCGCCCTAGCCGCAGTAAATCGGTCTAGGAACGGATTTACACCGCCTGTATTCACTGTCGCATTCGTTGCTCCAATCAAACTTGGAGGCTGAAATTGTTGCATTGCCATTCTTTTTTCAACTCCTTATGATAGGCTCACACTATGAGCCTGTCTATTCTGACTAACTAGTAGTCTTTTATCATTGTTAGGACTCCACGGTATACCATTTCTGAATCAGACTTGGCACTGACAATGTATTTGTGACAGGGGATACCTGCATCATTCAATCTCTGTAGGCCCGGTTTGAATGACTCAAATATAGGATGGTCCTCTATTTTTCCGTTGTGTGGATACTTGTCTTTCCATAGGTCGTACTTGTTTGCCCAAAGACCAACAGCCAATGGGAAATCATGGTCTTGTTTCTTCTTCTTTCTGCCACCAGTTTCCCAATATTGATTGCATATCGTATCAACTAGAAATGTCCAGCATAGTTGCTGTTCAATATCATAGTGCTTGCTGAGATGTCTGTCATCGAACATGAATATGATATATTTCACATGCCTAGTTCGCATGTCCTTTACCCATTCTCCCCAATATACTGTTTGTCCACCAATGTCTGCTGTCTTAACAGTATGAGCATCACCATCTATTTTTACGAACTTTCTAGTTGCTCTGTGTCTGCCCACTGTTCTTTTTTTAATTTCAGGAACTTCCCCCCGAGTTGTTAGTTGCTTGTGCAGTGTGGTTTTTCCTGCTTGACTCGCCCCATAAATACCGAAATTGATTGCATGAAGACGATTATACAACTTGTTCATCGCCTCCACCATGAGTATAGCGAAACCTGCCATCACCGACATACTATCACCTCACCAGTGAGTCGGATGTCGGAGAGCATTAAAATTGTTGAGAAGTCAGTGACCGCCCCAAAGAGAGGATATCACATGCCATCCTCCTGTAAATAGGTTGATTCCAAATATTGCTACTGCATGTCCTAGTATGAAACAAGCAATGGATGATATCGTTCCCCAAAGCCAAAACCTCGCTCGTAGAAACCAAACATCGGCAGAATGCGCTCTCTGCAAATCATAGGCAAGAGTCGTTTCATCCATCCCAAATAGGATTTCACTAACCATCTCAATCACTCATTGAAACCTGTTAAGAAGGTAGGACTAACAGTTTGAGCATCTTGGGGTTGCGGTAGATTAGGAATAACACTGTCTCCATATACCATAGGAACTCCAAACTGCTGCTGGAAGTTTCTCATGGATTCCCTCACCCTCTTTCTGTTGTCCTCGTCTCTTGCCTTTCTGTTCCAATAAGCGTTTATCTGTCGCTGAAGCAGGAAATCCTCAATGTAGTCATTTAGTATCAAATCGAATAATGCCTTGAGAATCATTATCCCACCTACTGTCAAAACACCGAATATGACAGCGACAGGATAGGGACCATATGCATTAACGAAGGTTGAACCATACTGTGAGAAGAAGTATACGTTAATGCCACTGATAGCACCAACAAAAAGAACAGTCATCACTAGACGGGTATCTGTATCTATACTTGGCATAGAAGCACCTCAAGCAAAGTTGACTGAAACAGTTCCGGTTCCTGCTGCTATCTGTGCATATATGCCATTAGCAACTAGAACACCATGAAGGTCTTGCTCGATTGTCTGAGCAGTTCCACCCGCATGTAGTTGTAGTCTTGCTACCTCCTTCTTTCCAGTGGTTGTAGAATTGTCACTGTCCCAGATTTTGACAGTGAATAGTGCGTTTGCCGTGGATGTAGCATGTACGCTCATTATCTTAGCGTGATGTTTTGCTACGACAGTTGAAGAGGATAGAACTCCACTGCTGTTACATGTGGGGTTTGCCATTATTCAGCCCCCGACATCCTCTCTACCAATTCTGCTTTTTTACCGTCAGTTGATAGTCCTCTTTCCTCAAGCATCTCCCTGAGTTGCTTTACTGTATATTTTGAGTAGTCAATAGTTTCCTCTGCGACCTCTTCAGGTGCTTCGGGTTCCTCTACTGGCGTGATGCTTTTCATCGCCTTGGCTGCAAAGGATTTCTTTGGGAATAATGCTCCTTGTATTGCTTTGGCATCTCCCTCTATACCGAACTCTCTTCTTAGTAGTTCTAAGGTATGTTCGTTTGCAGATAGTATGTCTGCTTCATCGTCAGAGTTTAACTCTACGAGTAGCCCTGTGTCTCCTAGCATTCCCACTGCTATTCCCAAAGGGACTTTTGTTTCTTCTTGTGCTGTTAGAGCATAAGTAGCACCTGCTCTTCTTAGTAGAAGAGGACCACTTACTCTATGGTTCTTTAATTTAACATTAGCCATTCAATCACCTTATTTTTTTTGTTGGTAGTAACCCCTGCCCTATTACGGGCAGAGGCTACTACTTTACGTTATCACTTAATCATTGTTATTTCAGAGATTACCATAGGCACGAACTCTAACCATGCCTTCATCTGCTGTACCTGATTGTTGTGCAGAGCCAGTTGACAGGATAAGTTTGGCACTTGTTCCTGACTCATATGCACCTGCGGTGCTAATGACGGCTCTTGCGTCGTGACCAATTTCCTCAACGCCTGTGACCATTACACAGTGCAGTGAAGAAAGTCCAAGGGAAGCAGCAGTCAAGGTGATTCCACCCTGAACGTATGCAGTGATGTTAACCACCGCATCAACCACATACTCGTCACCGACGACCTTTGGGGCAGTTATGCCCTTGTGGTCAGCGACTAATGTAACTGTATGTGCCACTCCTAATCACCTCAAGCACTCTTTAGGTTCGTAATCTTACCCTGTGCTTTGAAGAACGAGCATCCAGTCTCGCCCATCGTCCGGTACATTCCTTGGTTCCCTAGTTTGCCAACACCGAATGGGTTTCCGCTAGTGATACCATCCTCGAAATACTGAGTAGGCTTCATCACCGATAGCCACAGATGGTCTGTGTCTAGGATGAGCATGTCACTCAGAGTGTTGGTGGTGTTTGCACCAGTGCTAGGCATGTCCTTGGTTGGGATGATTGGTATGTCATAGTAGGTCGCTACTCTGAATCCAACCTCTGCACCCTTTACGCCACGAACTCCGTTGTGGGTTGGTACGACCTCTCTCCTGTCCATGAACCTCTCTTGTGCCTGTAGAAGGTCAGCGAGGTGCTGAACTGTGTCGTATCCAGTTAGGATAACCTTGGGGTTTCCACCGTTCTGCCTGATTCTGCGTATCATGTCGTTAAGTAGTGTCAACGTCATGACCCTTGCGTCACCAGCAGCGTATCCGTCACCGAAGTCAACCTCTGCGTCCAAGAAGGAAGCAGTTCCAGTTGCAGCGTTGCTGGATACAGAGACAGTTCGGGAAGTACCGAACAGTCTTACAACATCAGCGACAACTGCGGCATCGTTACCGTTGTTAGCACCAGTGTCCAATAGGTTTGCGTTATACATGGCAGCAATCTCACCAGCAGATGAAACAATCTTCAGGAGAGAAGTGTAGTTTCTCTCGATGTTGGTCGATGTACCATCGTCATACCTCTCAAGAGGCATTAGTAGCATCTTTGCCTGTGCTTCAGCGTGGTGCTTACCCATGTCCTCACGGACGATTGCCCTGATGTCACCTACACCATCATCGATGGCTGCAAGTTCCATACCAAGTTCTGAGAACTCAAACAAGTGAGCAACAGTCTTTGGGCTGATGTATAGTTTCTCGTACTCAGGAGCAAGTGCTGGAATATCGTTTCCAGTTCCTAGAGTTGCGTTCTCACCGACACCACCAATGCTGTCTGCCCTTGGTGTAGCGGAGCCACTTGCACCAGTGCCTACATCGAATGTAGAACCGGAGCCACCTTGAGGTCGGCTCTTTAGAACTCTCCAACCGCTAGATGTGTATGGCCTCTTGGATAGCATGGACAATGCGTTAACCTCTTGGTTGAGCATCGACCAAACTTTCTGTCCGTAAAGGACGTTGTATAGGTCTCCCAATCCACTAGCAGCAGAGAACGGGTTGCTTGCTGCGTCGTGGGGCGTTCCGAAACCACCGACAACACCAGCAGCCTTTAGCAGGGCGTTACCCTGTGCGCCAGCGTAGCCGTAGGTGGCTGCTTCTAGGTCTTTCAATGTGTTAATGTATCCACTCATCTTAGTTCACTCTCCTTGCAAGGTTATGGATGTCTCCCCAAGACATCTCAGCAACTGCTTCAGCAGTCGTTGGGAAGCCCTCGGGTAGTCCCATTGCTACCTCAGTAGCCTTGCGAATCTCGTCTTTCTCTGCGGTTAGAGCCTTGCGTAGTTCTGCAAACTCTTCTTTGAGAGCAGAAACCTCAGTCTGAGCATCGTACTCAGCCTTCTCTGCGAGAGACTTCTTCATTTCCATCTCTTCAGAGAGCCTAGCCTCGAACTGCTTAGAGAGGTTGTCGTATGCCAACTTCTCTAGTTGTTCAGCACGATACTGCTCGTATGCTTTCTCCACATTCTCAGGAGACAAGTCAAGGGTGGTAAAGTCTGAGTTAGTCAAACCTTTTGCCACATTGCCTAGGGCTGCTGGCCTTGGAGCAGGGCTACCGTTTACTACAACGTTTTCTCCGGCTTCATTTCCAGCATCTCTGTTGGCATCAATGTCAAGGGCTTTCTTCTCATCATCCATGCTTTCCATGTCTTCATC
>Ga0160423_10002348_pt1 | contig 15801 bp, 17 predicted proteins | sample CRUFie14St8metaG_FD_108191 | JGI IMG/M metagenome (GOLD analysis project Ga0160423, IMG submission 108191) | Marine microbial communities from the Costa Rica Dome - CRUD Field 142mm St8 metaG | ecosystem: Environmental > Aquatic > Marine > Oceanic > Photic zone | place: Costa Rica: the Eastern... | reverse complement strand
GGGAGTTTTCCCATCGTAGATAGCGAAACTAATATATGGGAGGTATTTCCATATAGTGGTTTTTTTAGGTATCCACTTAGTGGAGCTTGTCCAAACAAAGTGTGTGTAATGAAAGGAAAGATTCAAATAACAAACGGACAGCATTATGCACACATTGATGGAAAAGATGTGTGGGGTAAAGAGGGTGTAGAACATCCACTTAGATATCCACCAGGTAGAGGTGAAGGATTTATACAAGTTCATCACTTCAAATGGGATTCAACTGTTTTAGAACGATTAAAAGAAGTTTCAGAAACAGAAGAAGATTACACTTTTTGGAAAGAATACAAAAAGATGTACAAAGCAATCGAAGTTTTCGATTGGAAAATTGATATTAATAATCCGTTATTCGGTTTAGTTAGAAATATACCGATTCAAAATGAACATTGGGATTATCAGTATTGGAATAGATTAACAAAAGGAATATTAAAAATTTAAAATTATGGCAAAGAAAGCAGCAAAAGTAGAAGAAGCAAGTATCTCAGCTAATGGTGGAGGTTTTGACCCTATTTTAGAGGAAAGAAAAGTAAAAGCATTAGAAAAGATAGCTAACTCAGTAGATGCACTTACTTTATGGTTTGAAGAAATCGATAAAGAAGAATGGGGACCAAGAATGGAATGGTATTTATCGTTATGGAAAGATAAGTACATAGGTAAGGATGAATAAATTAGGTATCATAGTACCTTACAGAAATCGATTCGAGCATCTTAAAAAATTCAAAAAATCTATTATAGATTATTTGGATTCAAATTCTTATGAAAATTATGTTGTAATAATTGTAGAGCAAGATGATGCAAGATTATTCAATCGTGGAATGCTTTTAAATATTGGATTTGAAGAAGCTGAAAAACAGGGTTGTGATTATGTAGTTTTTCACGATGTAGATATGTTACCGATTTATGTAAACTATTCATATCATAGTAAACCTCTTCATTTAGCTACTAATTTTGTATTGGATGATGAAGAAAAAGAAAGAACAATCTTTGATGAATATTTTGGCGGAGTAACAATGTTTCCTGTTGATACATTTAAAAAAATAGATGGTTACTCTAACAAATACTGGGGATGGGGTTATGAAGATGATGATTTACGATTTAGATGTGAAGAAAAAAATATACCTTTAAAAATTAAGAAAATTAAAAACTATAAACCGATTGGTAAATCTTTAAAGTTAAATGGAATAAACGCCTATGTAAAGGTAAAAAATACTATAGATTTTAGAAGTAGTTTTTCTATATTTATTTCTTTTTATCCAGACAAATTATATTTAAATCACAAAAAGAAATCAGATGAATTTACGGCATTTAGTATTCCTGGTTATGATTTAGCATTAGGTTACACATCGTTTTCAAGATATAATTTTTGCTTCTTTGATTCACAACTAAAACCATATTATGTTAATTCAACTATTAAAAAGAATCATAAAACAAATATGATGATAGTATTTAATTCAGTTGATAAAAAAGTAAAAATTTATCAAGATGGTGAACTGATTGGTGAAACAGAAGAATATAGAAAGTTATTTCCATATCACAAAGAAGAACATTATTATTTAGGAGTTGGTAATCCAATCAGAGAAGAAATACCTAATTTTTTTAAAGGATATATAAATTCATTTGCACAATGGAACACACCTTTATCAGAAGATGAGGTAAAACATTATTCATCATTAGAAAGTGAGTTATTAAATCATAATTACAAAAATTATAATTCTTTGGAATATCTAAATGTATATTATGATGCAAATCATATAAAAGATTATAAACTGATAGATATTTCAGAAAATGGAAATGAAGGTGAAATTATTAATTGTGAAATAGTAGATTTAGATATACCAAAATATACAAATGTAAAAATACCATATAGAAGAAAGGGTTTATTTAAATCATTAAAACATGATGAAAATGGATTCGATGGGCAGCAGTGGAAAGATAAATCTACAAGATATAATCAACTAAGATTTTTAAATGAAGTATCTAATCACCCATCTTTAATAAACAATGATGGATTATCTACATTAAAATATCACACTTATGGTAAAAGTGAAGAAAATAATATAATACATATGAATGTTGGAATTTAAAATTAACTTATGAAAGAACAAAAACAAATAGTAGGATTTACTGCAGGAAATTTTGATTTAATTCATCCGGGTTACGTTTATACGTTTGAAGCAGCTAAACAACATTGTGATAAATTCATAGTGTTTTTACATAGAGACCCATCTGAACATAGAAAATCAAAATACAAACCTGTTATTCCTATACACGAAAGATATCGTACATTGATGGCTATAAGATACATCGATGAAGTTTATGTATATCAAACAGAAGAAGAACTCAGAGGATTAATAGAGTTTTTTAAACCCGATATAAGAATCTTAGGTGAAGATTATATTGGTAAATCATTTACAGGTGATGACTTACCACCAAAGGTTGTATATACAACTCGAGCACATGGTTGGTCAACAACTAAGATGAAGGATATGATTGCTATGCAAACAATCAAACAAAATCCTGAAATAAAAGAAGCAGCAGAGTTTTTTGAAAGAAAAATGGAAATGGATTAATGAAGTTAGGAGTTTGTGTACCATATAGAAACAGAGAAGCTCATTTAAAAGAGTTTGTACCAAAAGTTGGAGCATATTTAGAATCCAAAGGTATAGATTATTGTATGTACTTTGCTCATCAAGTAGATGATAAGTTATTTAACAGAGGAGCAACGAAAAATGTAGCAGCTAAACATGCCTTTGAGGATGGATGTGATTACATTGTATGGCATGATATAGATATGATACCAGAAGAGGGAACTGATTACTCTTTTCCTGAAAAAACTCCGATTCATATAGCAACAAATATATCTCAAATGAATTACGAACTAAAATATCAAGAATATTTTGGTGGAGCAGTACTTTTTAACAAAGAACAAGTTGAAAGAACCAATGGATACTCAAATGATTATTGGGATTGGGGTATGGAGGATGATGATTTGTTTTGGAGATGTTATTTGGAAGGATATGCTAATGTAAGAGAAATAGAAATTGGTATAGAAAACTTTTTAAGGTTTAATGGTAGTACTTCAAAGGTAACAATACCAGTCGATAGGGGTATAGCACATCTAACATCCAAATCACATACAGTTTCAGTATTGGTAAAAGCAAATCAGCAAGAAGAAAAAGTTCCTATATGGTTGGTTGGTGATTGGGATAGAAGATTTTGTGAATATCCAATAATTAGAAGAGCTGGTTACGATTGGGGATTGAGTTATAACAATAGTAGAGCATATACATCACTACTATGGAATCACAAAAAAGAAGCTCTATATCAATGGATGAAAAGATACGAAAATTATTGGAGTTGGATAACCCTATCAGTAGATGTTGAAAATAATAAAATACATTTTTACTTAAATGGAAATGAATCAGATGCAAGACATGGACATGGAACTCATTCACCACTTAGTTTTGATGGTAAACTAAAAAGATATGGTTCTGTACCATTTACATTAGGACACACAACTTCAGTTGGAGAAAGAGATGCTAGTAGGTTCTTTAGAGGTGATATAGCAAAAGTAATGTTATGGGATAGAAAGTTAGAAGCTGATGAAATCAAACAATTAACAAATAATATTCCATCAGATGGATTAAAACTCCACTACGAATTTAAAAATGGTGAAGCAAAAGATATTAGTGGTAATGATTATGATGGTGAAGTGAATACAATAACTACTGGAACGGAATTAATTAAATTATCACAACCACCAATCCCACATCGTAGAGCTGGTAGAATGTTTTGTTTACCACACAAAGATGAGGGATTAATATCAGATGATAAAGGACAAGATAGGTGGGCTAAGGGAGAAACTACCGCAAGAAATGAAAGAAGATACGTTTTAGAAATGCAGCAAGGTAAGTGGGATTATAAATCTGATGGTATTAAACAATTAAAATATGAATTGGTTAGTATAGAGGAAATAAACCCGAATGCAAAAATGATAAATGTAAAGTTTTAATATATATTAATATATGAGTGAAGAGAAATTAACGGAAGGATTAGACCTACACCACGAAAATAAATGGTTTAGGGAAACTAAAAACAAATTAGATAAAGTTGGTTGTGGATTTTGTTTAGCTAAGTGGACACAAGTTACACTACAATTACAAACAGGGCATACACATTCATGCCACCATCCAAAAACACACAAAATACCTGTTACGGAAATATCAAGAAATCCATCAGCACTTCATAATACTCTTTTTAAGAAAAGAAGAAGAAAAGAAATGTTGGAAGGTAAAAGACCTAAAGAGTGTGATTATTGTTGGAATGTAGAAGATAATTCAAATCAATTTTCAGATAGGGTTTTTAAATCAAATGAAAGTTGGTCAGCTCCTCATTATGAAGAAATTAAAAACTTAGATTGGAGAAGTGATTTTAATCCACGTTATGTAGAGGTTGCATTTTCTCATACTTGTAACTTTAAGTGTTCTTATTGTGGACCTGCTTATTCAACAACTTGGCAGCAAGAAGTTGAAAAGTTTGGGGGATATCCAACATCGGATAATTTTAACTCTATAGAAAGACATATTCAAGAAGATAAATGGCCTCAAAAACAAACTGAACATAATCCATATGTAGAAGCATTTTGGAAATGGTGGCCAGATTTATATAGAGATTTACACACATTTAGAATTACTGGAGGTGAACCACTTTTATCTAAAGATACTTGGAAGGTATTAGATTATATTATTGAAGAAAAGAATCCAAATAAAAATCTTCAATTGGCAATCAACTCTAATTTAGGTATTGATGATAAATTGGTTGATAGATTTATTGATAAAATAAACAAAATTTGTGATGAGGATAGAGTTAAAGAATTTATTATCTTTACATCAGTTGATACTTGGGGTAAGCAAGCTGAATATATTAGAACAGGTTTGGAATTTAATAGATTTTGGGATAATATAAATAAGATTCTTACAAAGTGTCCAAGAGTAAATGTAACAATCATGTCAACATACGGATGTTTATCAGTACCAAATTACAAAAAATTAATTGAAGGTGTTTATGATTTGAAAAAAACATATGGAAGTAGAGATAGGTATTGGGCATCAGCTGTATTTTTAGATTCATCATATCTAAGATATCCTTGGCATCAAAGTGTACAGATTTTAGATGATAAATGGCATAATGAAGTTTTAGAGCAAGCTAAATTATTGTACTTTATGGGTGTTCCTATTTTCGACCACAACTATATAGGATATTCTGATATAGAAATACAAAAAGTAAAAAGAATACATGATTGGATGACAGCCGAAAAAGACCCAAAACATATAAAAACATCAATGCAAAACTTTTATAGATATTTTAACGCTCACGATAGAAGAAGAGATACAGATTTTATTTCAACTTTTCCTGAATTAGAATATTTTTACGAAAAATGTAAAAAATTATGCTTATAAAACATAGACAACCTTGGCACATAACTCAAAATAGAGTTTACGGATTTACTGATGTAAAAACCGCTGATACAATGCAAAATGATTATACATTTTATATTGATTATGAATTAAAAGTAGGTCCACCTACAGATAAAAACTTGTATAGTAAATCAATATTTGTAAGACCAGGAATGCATTATGGTTTGATAATGAAACCTGATATTTTTAAAATAGCATGGGAGTTTTGGACAGATTTGGATGGTGAAAAAAAATATTATGATGTTTCGTATGAAGCAGATGAAGAAACTTTCTATGATAATTACTTTGTAATTGTAAAACATTCTGTTAAACAAAAAACATTTACGATTTCAATAACAAATAAATCTATTGGAGTTAAAAAAACATTAGTGCAAGAATACGAAGGAACATTAGCTGATTACACACATGCTCCTTTTAACTTTGGTATAGCTAACTTTGATACACACATTCCAAGAGAACATATGGGATATTGTGAGTATGAATTACATGATGTTGGGTTGTTTACACAATTACATTCAGATATATCTGTATTAGATATGATAACTGCAAACAAAGGTTGTGGAAGAACTCCTAAGAAAATGTTAAGTAATCCTATCTTTGTATTAAATATGGATGAAACTACATTATATAAAGTTTGGGATTTAAGTGGAAATTGCTTCTACTTAGATTACAATTTAGACCTAAGTAAAAAATTGAAAAAAGCAATATGAAAAATGTATTATTTGATACTGTTTGTCCACATGGATATGTTGTGAATGGTTACAATAAAAACAAACTAATCAACGAATTTAAAAAACACCAAAACAAAGTACATATTGATTTGGGTAATATGGATTATGTGTATCAGAATGAAAAAGGATACAATTGTTTTTTATTGTATGGTGATTGGAGACAAATAGATAATAAAAAAGAATATCTATACATTATTGATTTAGATAACCCAAATGTAAAATTAAATAATATAAGTGATGCAATAATACGATTTCAAATAAATCACTTGGTAAAATTTAGGATAATTAATAAATCCAAAAGAAAATTAACAGAAAAAGAACAATTTACACTTCGTAAAATACAAAATAATATTGAAGAGTATGCAATATGATAAAATTTTAATAACAGGTGGAGCTGGATACTTAGGTTCGGTGATTACACAATCATTTTTTAACAGAGGTATGGTAGAAAAGCTTGTTATTTATGATAACTTAATGTATAATCAAACATCATCGATGAATTTTGCTCATCAAAAGAACTTTGAGTTTGTGTATGGTGATGTTAGAGATAAGAAATTATTAAAAAAGTACGTTGATGAAGCTGATATTATCATTCCACTAGCGGCAATCGTTGGATTTCCTGCTTGTGAGAGGGATAAAGAGCTCGCAACTGCGGTGAACTATGAGCATGTAAGATATATTTGTGAATTAATTAAGGATACTGATAAAAAAATCGTATATCCTAACACAAATAGTGGTTACGGAATAGGAGAGGATGGTATTTGTACCGAAGATAGCCCGTTAAATCCGATATCTCATTATGGAATTACCAAAGTCAATGCCGAAAAAGAAGTTTTAGGTGTTGGTGGTATATCACTAAGATTGGCAACAGTCTTTGGTTCATCAATGAGAATGAGGATGGACTTATTGGTAAATGAATTTGTGTATAAAGCACTAACTGATAAGTACATCACCATTTTCGAAAAAGATTTCGTAAGAAATTACATACACATCAGAGATGTAGCACACACTTTTATGTTTATGTTAGAAAGATATGAAAAATATAGTGGAGAAATCTTCAATGTAGGATTATCAAAAGCTAATTTATCAAAAGAGCAATTAGTAGAACTTATAAAAACATATATTTCTGATTTTGCAATCACATATTCTGATTTCTATCAAGATCCTGATAAAAGAAACTACATAGTTAGTAACGAAAAATTAGAAAAAACTGGATGGGTCTCTATGTATAGTTTAGAAGATGGTATAGAAGAGTTGATAAAAACATATTCTGTACTAATATCAGATTTAAGTTCAAAATATAGAAATGGATTCCCTTTAGGTTATGGCAATAGGACGTAGTATATATTATAAAGAAAGAAGCTGGAACGATTTCCACATTTATTCATCAAAAATCTTAACTGGTGGAGTAAAAATCATACAACCATCTGTATATCACGAGCAGAGAGGTGAAATATCAACAACATATCATTCAGATTACTATGATAGATTGATTCCTGTAGAAGAAAGAGAAAAAGGAGTACAATTTAAGCATGATAGGTATTCAAAATCAGAGGAAGGTGTACTTAGGGGTTTACATTGGGATGATAAGACTTGGAAAATGGTATCTTGTCTGCATGGAAAGATATATTTGGTGGTTTTGGATGTAAGAGGTGGTAATACCAACAGAAATCCACAATATGGTAGTTGGGAAACTTACATTTTATCACCATCAACACAAACACAAGTGTTAATACCACCAGGTTTTGCTAATGGACACTATGTGATGGAAAAAAACTCTATATTCTACTACAAATTAGCATATGAGGGTGAATTTGTAGATGTAGATAAACAAAAAACAATAAAATGGAATAGTAAAAAGTTCAATATAGAGTGGCCTTGTACTAATCCAATAATTTCTAAAAGAGATAGAAATGGAAAAAATTCTTAATTTAGATTATCACGAAGATAGATGGGTTGATGGTAACTGGTCAGCTCAAGACTTGATAGATTTTGAAGATGATATTATAAAACATTGGGAAAATGGAGAAATCAGAGGACCAATACACCTATCAAATGGTAATGAAAAACAACTAATAAAAATATTTGAAAAAGTGGGAGTAGATGATTGGGTATTCTCAACTTGGAGGTCTCACTACCACGCTTTGTTACATGGAGTAGAACCATCTGTATTAAAACAGAAGATATTAGATGGTAAATCAATTACAATAGTAGATAAAAATTCAAAATTTTACTCATCAGCTATTGTGACTGGTACTTTACCGATTGCACTTGGGGTTGCTAAATCAATTAAGTACAATGGTGGTAATGATAAGGTTTGGGTTTTCTTAGGAGATATGGCTTTTGAGAGTGGAATCTTCTATGAAGTTCACAAATATGCAAGAAATTATGATTTACCACTTCATTTTGTGGTAGAAGATAATGGTGTATCAACAAACACACCAACATTAGATACATGGAGTGGTATTCAGAGAGAAATACCAGAAGATGTAATTTATTATAAGTATGAATCAAAGTATCCGCATTATGGTACTGGTAAATGGGTAGTATTTTAATGACAACAAAAGGGAGAATATTAGTTACAGGTTGTAGTGGTTTAGTTGGAACTCATTTAGTTCACAAACTATTAGATTATGGATACTCAGTTGTAGGTGTTGATTTAAAATATTCAAAACAACTACCAGATGATGATAAATTTATATTTCAAAATGTAGATTTAAGAGATTCAGATGAAGTTAATGTATTATTTGACCATTATGAGTTTCATGGAGTCATAAATTCGTTTGGAATCAAAGGTTCACCTGTTAGAGCAAAAGAAAGACCTATTGATTTCTTAGAACCATCTATAAAAGTAAACACAAACATTATTGATAACTCTGTAAAGTATAATTGTTGGTTAGTATTTATGAGTTCGGTTGGTGTTTACGAACCATCTGAAGTATTTGTAGAAGATACTGTTTGGAAAACACTTCCATCACCAAATGATTGGTTTCCATCTTGGAGTAAAAGAATACCTGAACTTTATTTAGAAGCTTATAAAGTACAAGAAGGTTACAATAGATATACAATCGTAAGACCAGCAAATATTTTTGGTGAATACGATAACTTTGGTGAAGGTGCAACTGTAATCGGAGCAACTTGTAGAAAGGTTTACGAATCAGATGGTGAAATTGAAGCATGGGGAGATGGAACACCAACGAGAGATTTCATATACGCTGGAGATGTTGCAGATGGTTGTATTAAATGTTACGAAGATAAGTTACACATAACAACTAACTTAGGTAGTGGTGAAGAAATATCAATCAAAAGAATGATTGAAACAGTTTCTAAAGTTAGTGAGAAAGAAATAAAAATAAATTGGGATACTTCAAAACCAAATGGTGATATGAGAAGAAGAATGAGTACTAAAATACAAAAGGAATATAATCTATTACCAAAATTAGGATTTGAAGAGGGAATACGAAGAACATATAAGCATTATGAAAACATTCGATATAGTCATAGGTAATGGGTGTTCATTTACACAAGGAGGTGGATTAAATAATTATGAAATTCACAAATTCCTTACAGGAGTAGATGAAAAAGATATGACCAAATTAGATGCTTTTATGTTTAAAAATTCATATCCAGCTTTTTTAGGTAAATTACTAAATTGTAAATGGTATAATAACTCTTTAAGTTGTGCATCAAACGATTTAATAATTCAAAGAGGAATGGATATAGTAAAACAATTTAGAAATAAAAAAATATTGATTATAAACCAATTATCAATACCAGCTAGGTTGGGTGTAAGAAAGGGAAACAAATATATAAGTTTTAATAATACAGAAGGACAATTAGTTTATGATGTATCAAATGGAAATTTAAAAAACCCTAAATATAGAGACCATTCAAATTATTCAAAAAATGAGATAGATGATTTTTATAAAAAATATCTGTTAGATGTCTATGATGTATCAGCTCATTGGAAAGGAATCCGATATATGATGGAACTATATAATGGATGGTGTGAAAAAAATAATGTTTTAAATTACTGGTTGTGTTATACTGATTACGAAGAAGTTCGTAATATAGATAGAATGATAAAACTACAACCAGAATCGGAACATACATATAAACAATCAATATGTGCTTGGTCTGATGAAAAAAGATATCAATTAAGACATATAAAAAATATTCCTGAGGATGATTCTCATTTATCAATCGAAGGACATAAAGAATTAGCAAATATTATATACAATACAATATGAAAAAGGAAGATAAAATTTTAGTTACTGGAGCGGCGGGATTTATAGGTTCTCGTTTAATCAAAATGTTATACGAAAATGGTTACAAGAATCTACGGACAACATCATATAGTAGAACTCTTAGAGAGTTGTATGATGGAGTGGAATTCATAAAGGGAAACTTACAAGATAGAACCTTTTGCGAGAGAGTTTCAAAAGATGTAGATGTGGTATTCCATTGTGCAGCTAATACAAGCAACGCACTGGACACGAAGGTAAATCCCCTTCTCCACGTAACTCCTAATGTAGAGATGAATGTAAACCTTATGGAACAGAGTTGGAGAAACAAAGTTCGTAAGTTTATGTTTATTTCTTCAAATACAACTTATCCAGATGTAGGTGATGAGTATTGTACAGAAGATATGAATGTACAAACACCAAACATCTATCCTGTATATAAAGCAGTAGGTTGGATGAAACGATATGGAGAAACACTTTGTGATTTCTTTTCAAATCAAATACACAATCCGATGCAGTGTATAATCATCAGACCTTCAAATGCATTCGGTCCGAATGATAAATACGATTTTGAAAAGTGTCACGTTACACCTGCTAATATTAGAAAAGTAGCAGATAATTTGAATCCAATTCCACTATGGGGTGATGGTACTGAAGTAAGAGATGTAATTCACGTTGATGATATGGTAAGTGGTTTTATGAAAGTAGCTGAAGAAGTTGATACTTATGATATCTACAATGTATGTTATGGTGAGGGGCATACTGTTATGGAAGTATTAGAACTTATCAAAGAATTAGAGGGGAACGACAATCCAATCGAATTCGTAAACAACAAAGCCCCTATGATTCCTAAAAGATTATTATCAAATGAGAAACTGAGAAAGTTGGGATGGAAACCTAAATACGATTTAAGAAGTGGATTAAAAGATGCACTTGAGTGGTACAAAGAACACCGAGATGAATATGACCCAAATTCAAAACCATAAGTTATGAGCAAACCAAAATTTACACCATATGTAGATGCACTTACAGAAGCAATGAAACTTTGTATGGATAACCCATCTACAATTTTTATAGGACAACAAATTGTTTATTATGGAAACCCAATGAGTAAAACAATTGAGGGATTGCCAAAAGAAAGAATGATTGAAACACCCGTTATGGAAGAAACACAAATGGGTATGAGTATGGGATTGGCTATGGCAGGTCATCAAGTGGTTACCTTTTATCCAAGATGGGATTTCTTAATTCTTGCATGTAATCAATTGGTAAATCATTTGGATAAATTAGAGGCAATGTCTGATGGTGAATGGAAACCAAATGTGATTGTAAGAGTTGGTAAAGGTTCAGATAAACCACTGGATCCTGGTCATCAACATAAAGCAGATTACACCGAACCATTTAAACAAATATTAACTAATGCAACTGTGAACGAATTAAAAAATCCAAATGATATTTTACCTGCTTATAAAAAAGCACTAAGTGAAGGTGGAATACATATTTTAGTTGAATATCCTGAGTTGTATTATGCAGAATAAATATTTTAGTAAATTTTTAGTAACTTACGATTTTTTATTAGATGGTGATGTACAACCAAATGCTACAGATTTTTCTGATGATAGAAAAGTTTGGCAAGAAGTTTTACATGGGAGTATATCTTCACTAAATTATATACCAACTTATTTAACGGATTTAGATGAGTATAAAAATTATAAATTATTATATTTCATAAATCCATACTCATCTTTTGATAAAGGATTTGGTGACTTCAATAAAGATTTTTTGTTAGGTTCTATACCAAACCCAACCTTAGATAAATTAATAAGTGATGATAGATTCTACATAGTTATTTACTATCCAAATGAAGGGTGGGTTGATTACCAAAGCTTAAAACATATTCATTCTTGGTTTAAAAATGAAGGAATTGATTTAAATAGATTGATTCTAATTAATTCAAATTTTAAAATAAAAGAATGGTATTCTGAATTTGTAGATAAAGTAAGAATGAAATCCAGAATAAATGTTGCTCCACATCATTGGGCACTGGATGATGTACCAACCGAATATATTAGTGCAGTAGGTGATGAGAATCAATCGATTAATATGGAATATAAAATAGAAAATAAAAAATATGATTTTAATTTTCTAAACAGAGCTAATAGAAAACATAGATTTCTTATGATATTAAATTTATACAAAGAAAATTTGGTAAAAAATAATTTAGTTTCATATGACTTAAACTTTGATGATAGTGGAAATGATGAAGAAGAAATTTATGAAAAAAGAAGATGTGATATACAGGACTTTCACAATTATTATGATGATGATTCAGAATATGAATATATGCTCTCATTGTACAATGAGTTATATGAAACGTTACCAAAAAAAGTTGTAGATTTTGAAGATAAGAAAAGTATTTTCGGATTACAAATGGAAACTGACATTCCGTACAAAGATTCTATGTTTACCATAGTTGGAGAATCATACTTTACAGAAAATCAAAACATAGGTTATTTATCAGAAAAGGTATTTAAACCAATAGCACATCATCACCCTTTTATAATAATTGGTGTTCCTGGTTTGTTAAAATATTTAAGAGAGTTAGGATTTAAAACATTTGAACCATATATAAATGAATCATACGATTTAGAATATGATTATATTAAAAGGTTTTTTTTAATTTTGGATGAAATAAAAAGATTATGTAATTTATCAGATGCCGAAAAGATAGAATGGATGAATGGAGTTTTACCAATTATAGAACATAATTATGAAAACCTAAAAAAAATAGAAAAAGAAAATCAAAACATAGATGTTATTGATAAGATAGCAAATGTAGTTTTTAAAAAGAATGTATCGTGAAACACTATCAAGTATTTGACACTTATTACAATGGATGTGAACTTCCAAATGGCACTGATTTTGGAAAGTTAAATGGGCATTATCTTGAGCATAGAGATATGTGTATTAGAAATGAAGATTGGGGTGATGCGTATGATATTAATTCTTGGTATATTAAAGAAACGGGAAGAGTATTTCCTGTTTCATTACATGAGGATGAACGATTACAACACATTTTAGATTTAAAAAATATACCAATATGTGAAGTAGATAATGTAGAGGATGGTGTTTTTATATATCAATTAAATATGATGGGAGGGGAAGGATTATCTTTTCCTGATGATATTAATGAAAAATCAATATTACATTTTATTTCTGAAAAAGCATTGGAGTATATAAAAAATGGAAAATTTAAATTTGTAATAAATTATTTTGTTGAAGGTGTTTTTGAATATCATCATTTTAATAATCTACATAAACATTTAGAAGAATTAGAAATACCATCTGAAAAAGTATATTTTATTTTCGGAGGTTATAATACAGATAATTGGTATGAGGCTTTTTGTAAAAGATACAATATTAAAAATAAAATAAATATTGTTGAATTAAGTTGGGTTCGATTGCACAAATTTGAAGAATTTTTTCATATGGCTAGAGATGTGAATAAAAACAAATTTTTGAACAATGAATATGTTGTAGAAAAAAAGAAGTATGATTTTTTATGTTACAATAGAAGATTGAGATTACATAGACAATTATTTTTAGCATACTTAAAAAGATATAATTTATTGGATAATAATTTGGTAGGTTATGATTATACATTTTCAGAAAATAAACATTTAGTAAATAGTTTTGATAGTTTTAAACATCACGATATTTGGCCATATGCTAGATTTTTAAAAAATGAGTTTAATTATTTATGGAATGAAAATCCAAAACAAATTGTTGATGTAGAAGATGTTAGCAACATTATAGGGGGAACTATTCAATCGGAAAGAAAAGAACCATACCAAAATACAATGTTTTCGGTTGTTACTGAAACATCTTTACGAAGTACCCAATATTATTTATCAGAAAAGGTATTTAAACCAATAGGACAAAAACACCCATTTGTTGTTATTGGAAGTCATTTAACTTTACAAGAATTAAAACGATGGGGATTCAAAACATTTGAACCATATATAAATGAATCATATGACAATGAACCAAATCACTTTAGAAGATTAGAAATGGTTTTACAAGAAACAAAAAGGTTATGCAGTTTATCAGATGAAGAAAAAATACAATTCCAAAAAAACGTTTTACCCATTATTAAATTTAATTGGAATCATATGATTGATTTATATGATAGTAATTACGAATGGTTAGAAGAAAAGATGAAAGAATTAGGTTATGAATTTGAACATAAAGAATTTATTTCAAAACATCCAGTTAGAGATATAAAGATTATTTAAATATATGGAATTAGAAAATGAAAAAACAATATATTTTGTAGGATGTAGTTACACATGGGGAGCTGGTTTAGAGTTTGAATATTATAATGCACATAAAGGTTGGAGTATTGATAAAATAAATAAAGAAAATGATATGTCCGTAAATAGATTAGAAAATGGAACATATCATGCAGCAGAATATAGAAGAAAAAATAGATTTGGTAATTTAGTAGCTAAACACTTTAATGTAAATCACGAAGTTTTAAATGTTGGAAATGGTGGTAATAATGGATACACAATACATTTAATACAATCATCAACAATTAGTGTTGCAAAAATTCTTATTGTTCAGTTGAGTTTTTATGGTAGAAGTTGGACATTTCAAAATCAAAAAAAATTTAATACAGAAAAGTACATAAATAGTGGTAACACTTATATTACAGATAATTTTTCCAAAGAAGATTTACTAAACGAGTGCCATACTCAAATATGGAATATTTACAAAGAAGCTTATTTCGAAAGAAAACAAAAAAATAAAGACCATCCTCAAATTTATTTCATAGCTTGGCATAAAGAATTTGGAGAAGTTTTGAAAAATAAATTTTCAAATCATTTTATTCCAATACATATAGATGGGATAGATTACAATTCATTTGAAGATACATCTTTAGATTTTAATAATCCCAATATAAAACATAAATATAATATGAGATTATGTGATATTTTAGATGGTTGTCCTGATACCCATTTAAGTTCTATAGGACATAAAATAGTTGCGGATTCAATTATAAAAAAAATAAAAAATGAATATATTTAAAAAGATACTAACTTGGTACAAAGATTGGAAGTTGGAAAGAAAGTATAAAAAAAGAATAAAGGAGCTCAAAAAGAGAGACCCGTTTATTTACAAAAAATAATCCCCTTTCTTATAATCTTATATTTATATACTGATAAGGTGTATTTATGAGTCAACTAAGCGATTTCTTAGCAGAACAGATTCTTATGGAAGAATCTAAAATCAAAAAGACTGTAGTGG
>Ga0160423_10002347_pt1 | contig 15801 bp, 15 predicted proteins | sample CRUFie14St8metaG_FD_108191 | JGI IMG/M metagenome (GOLD analysis project Ga0160423, IMG submission 108191) | Marine microbial communities from the Costa Rica Dome - CRUD Field 142mm St8 metaG | ecosystem: Environmental > Aquatic > Marine > Oceanic > Photic zone | place: Costa Rica: the Eastern... | reverse complement strand
TGAGACTTGTACGTTTCCAGCAGCCAGCAGGTTCTCCTCGCCTCCCAGGACCCACCGCCTCCATCTTGTGGGTTCCCCTCGTGTGAATCGGGCTTGCCCGCCGGGAGAAGAAGCCAATCCCTTTGCGGAAGATCCCAGCGAGGATTACAATGGGGTTCTCTACACACCACAATCACCACAAGTAATGTGGGGCCTGGCCATGGGGCATAATTCTTCCTGTGGGGGCCCTGTACAAGATAGTAGTTCTTTCATCTTTTCGCACCCCCAGGAGACGGACGGGCACCCGTCCTGCCGGTATGTAGAAATCGCGACTCAAGTGGCGATCACATGGCAAGGCCGAGTTAAGGAGATCTCGAGGGGTCGCGCAAGGGAAAAGCGCGGCGGTCGACGAAAAAGAGAACCAGCGCAGGCGGCGACGAAAAGGCAACGCGACAAGAAGCGAGCGACACAAGACCGACGATGAAGACGACCATGACTTCGGCTAGGGCGGCTGGCAAGGCCGCGGCCACTTCCGCGAGGAAGGTGCAGGTCCTCAGGACCGCGACCACCATGTCCGCGAGGAGGGTCGGATCTTCCACCGGTGGAAGGGCCAAAACCTTGAAGCACAACGCTGGCGTGACCGAGATGGAAACCGACAACGGAACCTGCTACGGATCCTTCTGCTACAACTTCGAGTTCGAGAACGTAAGCCGAGACGCACCGAATCGAGAGAGAGAGAGAGAGAGAGAGAGTACCGCTGAGGGTCTTCAGAAGACAGGGATGTTGGTCGTTTCCCATGCCTTGACCTCCTCGCGCCGGCACGCCAAGCTGACCCACTTCCTCCCCTCCCTCCGCAGACCGAGGCGACCACCCCGGCCCACTGGAAGCCCACCATTAGGGTCGCCGTCTCTGGCGCCGCGGGGCAGATTTCCAACCACCTTCTGTTCCAGATCGCCTCCGGCCTGACCTTCGGCGACGACCAGCCCGTCGCCCTCCACCTTCTGGGTAGTGACAGGTCCAAGGATGCCGTCCAGGGCGTCGCCATGGAGCTCGAGGACTCGTGCTACCCTCTTCTCAGGGAGGTCTGGATCAGCACCGAGGCCGAGCAGGCCTTCAGGGACGTGGACTGGGCCATCCTCATCGGCGCCAAGCCAAGGGGACCGGGAATGGAGAGGTCCGACCTCCTTGACCTGAACGGCCAGATCTTCCAGATGCAGGGCCAGGCCCTGAACAAGGTCGCCAACCCGGACTGCAAGGTCGTCGTTGTTGGCAACCCTTGCAACACCAACGCTCTCATCGCCATGCAGAACGCCCCTAACCTGAAGAGGAAGAACTTCCATGCGCTCACCAGGCTGGACCAGAACAGAGCCAGGTCCCAACTCGCTGTTAAGTCGAACTGCCATTACGGTTCGGTCAAGAACGTCGCGATCTGGGGCAACCACTCCACCACCCAGGTGCCCGACTTCGTGAACGCCACCATTCTGGGAGAGCCTGCCGAGAAGGTGATCGACGACCAGGACTGGCTTGAGGAGGAGTTCACCCCCGTCGTGCAGACCAGGGGAGCCGCCGTGATCAAGAAGTGGGGAAGGTCTTCTGGAGCCTCCACCGCCGTCTCCATCTCCGACCACATCAGGTCCCTGCTCGTGCCCACTGAGGAGGGAGACTGCTTCTGCATGGCCGTATGCACGGACGGCAACCCTTACGGAATCGAGGAGGGTTTGATCTACAGCATGCCTCTCAAGTCCACCGGGGACGGGAGCTACGAGATTTGCGATGACTTTGAGGTCAACGACTACCTCCGCGAGAAGATTGTGAAGAGCCAGGAGGAGCTCATGAACGAGAAGAACTGCGTCAAGCACCTCATAGGAGAGTCGGGTGGTGCCTGCGTGATCACCGAGGACACCATGCTCCCTGGCGAGAACTAGACCCTTATATTCTTGGCCCACCGAACCCATGAGGGGGCGGGGGAACAATCCTTATATGCACAGAGTTGAATTCCGATCTGTAGTCAATCTTTTTTGTTTGCTCTCTTCTTCGGATCCTCTTGTGCCACCTTTTCTTCGCTTTTCGGGGGGAGCGTGCGCGATTAGGTTGGGTAGCGAGGGCGACAAGGAAGGCCATGGCCGATCCGAGCACGACAGCATGCACCAGCAGCCTGTTTCCCGTGATTGACATCAGGGAGCTGCTTCTTCGAGACGGTGACGCCAAGGCGCTCCGAGAATGTGGCGAGCAGCTCGTGAAAGCTTGCGAGAACACTGGATTCTTCTATGTAAGAACCGGAGTCAGGCCCGGGCTCATCGAGAGCTTGTCGGACGCCGCGCACAAGTTCTTTGCACTTTCCACGGAGGAGAAGGAGACGATCAAGATGGCAAAAAGCGGCAAGTCATGGAGGGGCTTCTTCAAGGTCGGGGACGAGCTCACGAGTGGGAAGGCGGACCAGAAGGAGGGAATCTACTTCGGCAGGGAAGAAGACTACAGCGGTGAGATGCCGCTGCGTGGTCCGAACCTCTGGCCCCAAGTCGAGGGCCAGGTGCTGCTTAAAGACGACGTCTTGGAGTACATGGACTTCATGCGCCTGGTAGGGCTGAGGCTGATGGGTGCGATCTCAAAAGCCCTGGGGGCTGGCGCGGCCTGCCTGGATGCTCACTTTGCGGAGAACCCCACGGAGCTCTTCAGAATCTTTTCATATCCCTCGCCGCGGGAGGAGGAGGGCGACGCGGAGGTGTTCGGAGTCGGAGAGCATACCGATTATGGATTCTTGACATTGCTTTATCAGGACCAGACCGGCGGGCTCCAGGTGAAGATCCCCTCGGAGGACAGGAGCGGCTTCCAGTGGATAGAGGTGCCCTTCATTCCTGGAACGCACGTGGTGAACCTCGGCGATGCTCTCGAGCACTACTCGCACGGAAGATTCAAGGCAACACCCCACCGTGTGATTTACCACGGCCGCCGCGCCACCGGAAAGCCCAGGCTCAGCTTTCCCTACTTTTTCGACCCGTGCTGGGGGGCGCATATGACGCCCATGACGCCCATGCCGTTGGACGAGGAGGGACGGAGCAGGACTAGCGGAAGGTGGGACGGCGCGGACCCGACCCAGTTCGAGGGGATCTACGGCGACTACCTCCAGAGGAAGATCAGCCGAGTTTTCCCGCAGCTCTTTGCCCAGGCGATAAGGACGACGTCGTGATCACCTAAATTTGTTTTACAAGTATACACGAGCAAGAGTGGGCATGAGGGTTGAGCTCTACCTCCGGCGCCGTCTCTTGGACACCACCTTGGCTCCCCCGACCGCGCTCCTCGGTTTGTCGGCCCCAGCCTTGGACCTCCTTCCTGCCCCCTGCTCCGCTGTCTCCGTGGAGGTACCTCCGACGCCCAGCTCCCGCGAGAACGAGTCGTCCACGAAGCGGAGCAGCGCCTCCGCACGGGCCGAGTCCGGGATGGGATGCATCGACTGCAGCATCATATCGATAATCCCTCCAAAGGCAGGGGACTCTATCAGCACTCCAGAGAACATCGCGAAATCACTCTCGTTCCTCACCACGAGCCGCGGGTCCCCTGCCGCTGAGAAGGCATTCGGGAGCAAGTCCAGAATCACCTGCTTCTCTAACACTACGCTATACTGGCTCTTGATCTCATCCTGGATCGTCGCCAGGTCGAAGTCGCAGCAGTACAAGTCCCTCCTGTCGTCCGACACGAAGAGGGCCCCGAAGTCGGCATTCAATAGGCTGCCCTCCCCGTCGCGAGAGACGCGGCCGGATACGTAGCACGTCGCGCCACGCGGCGTGGTCGGACGCACCACGTGGTCCAGGATCTGGTCCAGGATCCGGACGCCACGACCCACCCAGTACACCGTTTTTCTCCTACCTACACTAGAGACGGAGGCACCGTCTGATGTCGTCTTCATCGCCTCTCGTTGTCGGTCGGGCCCTTACACAGCTGTCGCAAGCTCTGCGCTTGGACTCCCGCTCCTTAGCCTGCGCTCTTAGAAGAGGAGCTCCTCGCTTTCTAACTGTTAGGGAGGCACTTGAATCCCCTGGAGTTCCTACGCTTTTCTGCCGGGAAATGACATTTCCCGGAAATGTTCCTCGCGAAAAATTTTGGAAATGTTGCGAATTGCGCCGCCGCCGGTCGTCAAGAAGCGGAAAAGGAGCCAGGGCCCTGAGTCGAAAGCAGAAGGCGAGGAAAGAAGGCGGAGCGAAGCACCACTAGACAAGACACCATGATCAACGACGAGGGACAGAACGTGGATCTTTACATCCCACGCAAGTGGTAAGTGACCGGCAACGACGGGACGGGCGCGCAGGGCGGCGTGGCGCTGGGGCGACGGAGCCCGCGCCCTCTCTCTCCCCTCCCCCCCCCTTCCCCAAGAGAGCCTTTCGGCTCGACGGTTCTTCGCGGCGCGCCGGAGAACGGGAGAGGGTCCAGGGCGTCGGGGGGACGGGGTGCGAGCGAGCGGCAAGGTCGCCGTCGCCAAGCGCATGCCGACGATCTCGCGCAGTCCGCGCGCCAGGATGCTTTTTTTCTCGTCTTCTGCGGTTTTCTCTGACTCGTGTTTTTCCCCTCCTCGAAAAAAAGCTCCTGGAGCAACCGCTTGATCGGAGCCAAGGACCACTCGGCCATCCAGATCAACGTCGGGCACTTGGATGACAAGGGAGTCTACACCGGAAAGTACACCACCTTCGCCATCGGGGGAGCCGTTAGGCACAGGGGAGAGTCCGACAGCGGCCTCGACCACCTGTGGTCGAAGAAGAAGGCCGAGATGGGACAGTAAGGCGGCCACGCTAGACCCGTCGAGCTGGTTAGGAGCCCTGGTGTCTCTCTGCCCCGGCACGCCGAGGGAGTGAGCAAGGGCAACACACTCTGCACGGAAAGACAAAAAAGAGACGAAAAAAATATATCACCATAAAAAGATGCATAGACGACGGGCCTACGAGAGAAGGACTTAATGTATTCTTAGTCTCTGGGTTCGATGGGTTTCCTCCTTCGCGAGGACGACGGGTTCACTTGTTTCCATGCGCACAAGAGGGGAGAGGACAGTGCACGCCGAAACGGGCTTCCCAGGCTTGAAGTCTCCCCACCCTTTGCGCCTGTTGAGGGGGCCACGCACGCATCTGCTTGTTGCGGGGCCAGAGCTCACTGGCAGACGTCCGAGTCCCACTGCCGCGGCCCGAACCATCTCGCTTCCTTCCCCCACCCAAATCCCCTTTCCCGTGGAGGCCGCGAGAGGCCATGCCCGGGGGAGGCTGAGCCGATTCCCCAAATTGCGACTCTGCGAGACTGACTTGATTCTCTCGGGAGGCAGCCGGCAAACACTCAGCAAAGGGGTGCGCTGCGATCGGGAACTTTAAGGAGACACGATGACGACGTCGACGACCCGAACGCGGGAGAGGGAGGAGTCCGTGGGAATTCGCTGCTTCGTCGGCCCGCGCCTCGAGGAATCCGAGGCCGGAGTTGGCGGAACCTTCAAGCACAGGTACACGGACTTCGTGGTCAGGGAGGTGGACCTGGCTGGGACCACTGCTGAGCTTACGGTGTTGGGCCCGGTTCCGGGGGCCAAGGGAGGGCCTACCTCAGAGGTAACGGCCGATGCAAAGGCCGAGGACAAGTCCGAACCCGTCGAGGAGGCCGTCGTGGAGGGATCTTGGCTCGGAGACGCCGCCGCCTTGAAGGAGCTCGAGGAGGCGGTCGGGGCGTCGGACGCCAAACGTTTTAGGGAGTTCGTCGGCAGGAACACCCCCGACGCCGACGGTAAGAGGAAGGCAAGCGGTCCGGACGATTCCAGCCTTGTCCTCGAGCCCAACGACGACAAGGACGGGAGGACCCAGGTCCACCGCTTCTTCAAGGCCAAGAAACACCTCAGGCCACAGATCGCCACGGACACTCTCGTGGACGGCGAGAAGAAGCACGTGAGGCTCTTCGCAATGGAGGGCCGGGACAGGAAGAGGAGGCGCGGTATGGACAAGAGGAACTTCAGGGACGCTAGGGGCGAGCCTGCTCCGCTGTATTCCAAGTTTCTGCTGTACAAGGAGAACTCGGATACCCAGGTCGCTCTCAACTCTTTGGCCTACTTTTTGCGTGTCAAGTCCAAGCGGTTCGGTTACGCGGGGACCAAGGACAAGAGAGGAATCACTCTGCAGTGGTGCACGGGTTATAAGATCTCCCCCAGGGACCTGGAAAACTTCAACAGGATTCCTGTGCACAAGCGCGGAGGGGCTTACGTTGGCAACATCCAGGCGCTCAACGAGGGCAGGGCCCTCGGCCTGGGCGACCTGACCGGGAACCACTTTACGGTCGTGCTCAGGGACGTGAGAGAGGATGTGAGGGAGGCGGCACAGCGCTCGGTGGACACGCTCGGGAAGAAGGGGTTTATCAACTACTACGGCCTGCAGAGGTTTGGGACCGGCGGGGCCTCAACCCACGAAATAGGGATTGAGCTGATGAAGGGCAACTGGGCGCAGGCCTGCAAGCTTATCGTGTCGGGAAGGGAGAACGAGAACGACAAGGTCAAGGACGCGAGGGCCCACCTCACCAAGGCGCTCACTGAGCCAGAGCTGGACCCATGCCAGAAAGCCGGGAACAAGGAGGCCAGGGGGAGGATGAAGGAGGTTCTGCGTGAGCTGCCGAGGGGCGCCCTCGCCGAGAGGCGCATCGCCGAGAAGCTGCTCGACTTCGGCCAGCAGAACCTCGTGCCGGCCCTCGAATCGATCCCGCACACCCTGAAGATGATGTACATCCACGCCTACCAGTCCTTCCTGTGGAACAACGCGGCCTCCCGCAGGATGGAGTCCTACTCCCAGGACTACGCTGTGGAGGGGGACCTCGTCTTCGAGGACCAGAGCCAGAGGCAGCGGAGCATGACCTACGCCAAGCAAGACGGGGACCTGCCGGGAGTGAGGTGCGTGACCAAGGAGGAGGCCGACAGCAAGTCCATCGGCATCGACAAGGTGATCTTGCCCCTGCCCGGCAGGAAGACCAGGCTGCCCGAGAACAGCGTCCGCGAGGTCTACGAGGAGCTCATGGCGAGGGACGGCATTGACATGACCAAAAGCGCGCACAAGGTCCAGGACTTTAACGTCGACAGGATCCTGGGAGCGTACAGGAGCCTCATCCATGTGCCAGGCAACGTGAAGGTGGACTTCATCAAGTACGAAGAAATGGACCAGCAGCTGCTGAGGACGGACTTGCAGAAGCTGAGGAACGAGGAGGCTGGGGTCGGGCAGGGCTCTGGAGAAGGTAAGCGAATGGCGATGAAGCTCGACTTCACGCTGAGCGCGTCATGCTATGCCTCCATGGCCGTGAGGGAGATCTGCAAGGGCTCCGTCGAGGGGATGACGACCTAAGGGGTAATACAATAATAAGCATGCCTCACGTCTTGAGCTTGGCCTTCTTCTCCCTGTCGCTTATCCTCAGAGGCTTGTCCGAAGTTTGCTTGAACCTCCCCCGAAGCTCCCCGCTAATCACGTTCTTCTTCTTTACCAGCTGTACGACGTCCTCGTCCGCGAGCTCGTGGGCGACCCCGCACCTCTGCGGGTTGTGCTTGGAGCTCCTTCCCCAGACCAACGCATACTTGAGCTCCTTCCTGAGGTCCCTGTGGACGTTGTCGCAGAGACGCCCGACATCTACGCCACCCCTGTCCGGGGTGAGCACCACCGGCTCCTCGAAGTCCGGCTTCTTGCCAACCTTCTTCGTGTACACCCGCACCATCTGCATCTCTGCCCACAGCCTGACCAGCAGGCCGTCCAGATTCAGCTTCTGGTAGCAGCTTATGGGAATGGACATCTCCCTCCTGGCGATCTGGTCCACCTCCTGAATGGAGCACACGTCCACCTTGTTGTACACGTAGAGGCACTTGACGTACCTCCTGTTCCCTTCGATCACGTCGATCAGGTCGTCAACAGTGATGTCCTCCCTGATCAGCAGCTCACAGTGGTGAATCTTGTACTCGTACAAGATGCGGTTGACCATCTTCTCGTCCAGGTGGGTGAGCTTTACCATGGTGGTGTAGGACACCCCACCTGCCTTTTTCAGCTTAAAGTACACGTTGGGGGGCTTCTTGTTCAGCCTGAGCCCGCAGGACTCAAGCTCTGCGCGAGGAGGGAGAGGGCAGAGGGGGTCAGGCGCGGGTCAGCAGAGGCCTAGGGGAGATAGGTAGGGGGGGCGGGGGTACAAAGGGCTTACCTCGCGTGAGAATATCCTTGTGACCGTGGGACTTCGAGGCGTCCAGGACCATGAGGAGGAGGTCTGCGCTCTTGCACACGGCGATGACTTGCCTGCCCCTTCCCTTTCCTTGGGCGGCCCCCTCGATGATTCCAGGCAGATCCAGCAGCTGGATCTTCGCGTCGTTGTAGTGGATGACGCCAGGAATGCAAGTGAGCGTCGTGAACTCGTACGCGGCCGCCTCGGAGTCCGTCCCGGTGAGCTGCGACAGCAGCGTGGACTTGCCCACGGAAGGAAAGCCTATCAGAGCCACTCGACCTGATCGAAGGAGAGACGGGGCGGAGCGTCAGTCACGGGTTCCTCAGTGCGCCAGATCGTCGTGGCGCCGGCATGTCTCACCGTCTCCGTAGCGCCCGACGTCGAACCCCTCCCCGGGGCCACCCTTGCCCGAAGAGTTCTCGGTCTGGAGCTGCGTTCGCAGCTTGGCCAGCTTCGCTTTCAGCTGCCCCAGGTGGTACTCGGTCGCCTTGTTCTTCTGAGTCCGGGCCATTTCGGCCTCGACCTCCTTGATCTTATCCTGGATACCCATCTTGCCTCCGTCCCCAAGCGCTGACTGCCTTGCCTCCCTTGTCGCCCTCCCCGCCGGTGCGCCGCTCGAGCGGCGATGCCGATCTCGAGCTCCTCCTCCTCCGAAAAAGAAGAGAATTTTCCGTCACCGAAATGTTGGAAACGTTTCCGAGGAACCTCACGGCTAGAGGCGTCTCTCTCTCTCTCTTTCTCTCCTCATAGAAGTCAATTTATAATACAAGCTGTCTCTGCTTATTCACCCAGGAGGAGAAGGCATTTCTTTGCTTCCTAATCTCGGCCCCCAAGCCGTCCCCTCAAGTGGCGTGGTTCTGCTCCACCACCATGGTAGCGGCAGCAGCAGCGGCAGCGGTGTTGTTCACCCCGTCCTCTGGGTACGCTTCGTCCCCAGCCAGTTTTTTGTAGGCCTCGTTCATTTCGTTCAGGCTCGGGTAATTGTACTCCGGGCACAGCCTCTGAATGAACGTCTTGAGCTTGTCCGTCTCCACGACCTCTGGGCCGAGCTTGAGCGCGTTGATGGCCCCGGCAAAGTCTTTGTGCAGGGAGAGGTGGTCCAAGCTGATTCTCTTGGCCTCGGAGAAGACGCCCTTGGCGGCGGCGTCCACGTCTTTTCTCTTCTTGCTCGACACCTCAGCCTTGTCCCCGTCGTCCCCACGGCCCTTGGTCTTCGCCTTCTCGCTCTTCCTCTTCTCAATGCTTGCGCTGCGCTGGTGCGCCGCTTCCTTGGCCTCGGGAGGGGCGAGGCTGCACGTCAAGAGGTGGTTTCTCATCCTCGTCACGTTGTGGCGGTACTGGGCGTTCTTGCAGTACTTGCACTTGTACTTCTGCTTCGGGCCTTGCTCAGTTTCGTCCACGGGCTCCCAGTGCTCGTAGACCCAAGACGCCGAGTCCTTCCTCTCGCCGTACTTTCCGACCTTGCCCTCCTTGACCGCCGAGGGCGGCTTGGGAGAATCCGTCATCATCGCCATCGCCTCACCCACTGGCTCCTCCACGGCCGGAGGCGCGACGGCTACCTCGACGGGGACGGACTCCCCCGTCTTATTCAACTCCTCCGTTGTGGCGGCCATGGAGACTGGGAAAGGAAGCGCTGGCGTCCTTTGCTCGGGAAAAGAAAGAAAGGTTGACGTTCCGGGCGCGAGAGTCCGGGAACTGGCGAAGGACCTGTGACCTGTGACCAAGTGCGTTGAGGACAAGACGGGCGGAGGGGACGTCAGCCGAGGGTTCTTCAAGTGTTCGCCAAAAAAAAAAAAGGCCTTGTTCCCGGGAAGGGGGGCGGAGATCCCAAAATCGGCCGCAAGAAGCGACCGGCTTCCCGGCATCCGGCCCCAATGGGGAAGTTGTCGTGATCCGGTCAGAGCCGGGGCTTTTGGCGTGGGGAGGGTTTTTCCTCCACTAGGGGTCAAGCCGCACCCTGGACCGGAGCCGATTCCCAAAAGCGGGTTCGCGGCCCGCGGGTCTCGACGGGAGCGGACCCCCTCGCGCGCGATTCGCGCGCGCCGGCCCGGGAGGCTACCCCCACACACGAGTTTGCCCTCGCCTAAAATGGCCTCGGTGTTTCTTCTTTCCCTCCACAAACTGTGGTGCGTTCTTGTGCGGCCGACGGTTCGGCTCGGGCGCTAAGTGGCCGGTTCCGGCAAGGGGAAGCCCCCACGGGACGCCCCCTTGGACCCTCTCCGTGTCTTACCTTCGATCTTCGCTCGTGTCTCCCCACAACAAAGCTTCACTTTCGCTCGCTTCGCTGCGCGAACCGATCGATTGTGCCCGGACGGCTCTCCGAACGTGGAAAGGCCCTGCTTGTGAGCCGCTGGCTGCGAATGCAATCCCAGGAAACCCGGAAAACATTGCCCGCGCGACTGGAATTTTAGTGCTAAAATTTCTGACGAGCCCGGTTTGGGGTCGTGGTCGCCGCCGCCCCGCGCAGTAGAAATCCCATGTTAACTCTCGTGAGAACTGGTGAGAACGTCCTTGGGGAGGAAATGTTGGACCCAACACTCCAACTCTCGGGCTCGCTCGACCCTTCTTTCTGAAAAGCACAGGAAATTCAACACAGAGCGGCCCCCAGGCGAGGAAAACGAAAATCCCTCGATAAAAACGCGATTTTTCCCGCCCAGCGGAGCTGAAACCTCGAAAGCCGTTTCCCAGATTGTACTGGGGGAGGGTACAAAGCAGTCAAGCGATCGCGTCGAGCGGGCGGACGCAGAGCAGGAAGGCGCGGCACCGGGGGGCACGCGCGATGATGTGATGTCTCAGGTCTCGGGGGGGAGAGGGGGGCATGCTCGGTTCTGGTGGGCGTGGTGTGTGTGTGTGTGTGTGTGTGTTTGGCCTGGTCGAGATCAAGAGATATTTCTTTGTGGGGGGAACGAACGAAGCGAGGCGAAGGAATTTTCAAATTCAAAATCAAAGACACTTCAGTTCGCGAGGAGAAAAGTCCCGAGCCCCCCTCGAACATTTCTGGCAACTCAGTTCGAGTCAGCGGACCAAACAAGCAGCGATCCCGTTGTGGCCATTTTTGGACACACACTTCAATGAGATGTCCAAAATGGGGGATAACTGTATCACCCACACAAAAAGTCGTGTGAATCCCATTGTGTGAATTGATCGCGTTTTGCTTCGCCAATCGACACGATTCACACGATTTGCACGAGTGAAACAAAGGGAATAATTGACAGAAGTTTTTGCGTTAGAAACGTTCCCAACGCCTCCGCACCTCTGTGGCGTTGGAGGTTTGCCCGTTGCTTCCCACCTATCGGCGCCCGGACAGAGACTCGGGCTTGCTGTCTGGCGGAGACACCTCCGCGAATCGTTAAAAACAGGCCCGTGGGGACTCCGCAGGCCAACTTGGTTCGACTGGCGCCGTCCAAAGATCCGGGGAAACATCTGGTTGGATCCGAAAAAGGATCCTTGTTTGACGCGCACCCACGGACGGTGATGCCACCGTACAAACAAACTGATATGGTGGGGCCCTCCGGTAGCGGGGAGAAGGCGGGCTCCAGGCTCGAGGTGTCTGCAGGACCCTCGTCCCTCGGTACGCGGAAGGCTGCCGCAGTTCCCGTCCGCACGAAGTCGGGCCTGAAGAGAAAGCCGGGACCCGGACGGACTTGCAACAAGTTCACGAAGACAGGGAGAATGAGACAGTGCAGGGACCCGGCCGCCCCGAAGAGAGCCAGGACTGCGTTCAACTTTTTCCTCAGAGACTTTCGCAAAACGTACTTGGTGAGTCACGCATGGAACCTACCTCGACTCCCTTCCCGCCCCTGGCCTCGCGATGCGCGGAGTTCGCGGTCTCGGTTTTGCTGACCTTCCAAACGACCACTTTCGCCCATCGAACTCAAAGGCGGAGCACCCGGAGACGACAGGAGTCATTGAGGTGACCAAAAAAGCCGCGGCGGCGTGGAGAAGCATGACGAAGGAGGACAAGAAGGACTACGACGCGATGGCCTTGGTGGAAAAGGTAAAGGCTTTGTCTTGCCCTCGCTCTGCTCTCTCTCTCTCTGTGGTCTCTTCGCGACGGCTAACGTTCTCCCTCTTCGCCCCGTCTGCAGGCGGACTACGTCAGGAGGAAGGCTGAGTACGTCAAGAACGCTGGGCCGGAGAAGTTTAGACTGCTGAGGAACAACGGAAAGCCGAAGAGGCCGCCGACCTCTTACTTTCACTTTCTGGCGTTCATGCGCAAAACCCTTCGGGTAAGGCTCCTGGGGGAAACCTCGTTTGTTCGTTGCCTGGGCAGCGTGCTGACCAGGGCAAACCACCCACCAACTTTTCTTTCCTTTTTTTCTGTTTTCTCGCATATGCTGCTGGGTCTGCAGAAACCGGACGGCTCGCCCCTCGAGGTGAAGGAGCTGAGCAAAAAGGCGGGGGAGAAGTGGAGGCAGATGACGCCCGAGGAGAAGGAGCCTTACGAGACGCTCACCGCTGAAGCCAAGGCAAAGTTCGAGATGCTTCGGAAACTTCCATTTGAAGAATTAGCCTTCGCGTTGAAGGACGGGTCGCTCTACTACAACGACCTGACCTTCCCGGAAGCGCCCGTCATGCCCAAAAAGGAGTAGGCAGACGATGCCAAGAGCGAACAATGACTAGGATCAGAGTTTGAATTAGGTGTACAACGACCCCCTTGTAGTTTGGTTTGTACTCTATAAAATGTAAATTGTAGTTCAGAGTATGGGGGACGCATAGTGAGGAGATCTAGTTTGTTTAACTTGATTTTATTGCCATGATTAGTGCTACGATACCGCCCTCTGATAACCGTGGACTCCCCGGGATTATGACTAGGACTGTGGCCTCTGCCAGGCCTCACGAAACTCTACCCGGCTAGATCACAGTCTTTTCTTGCTCCCGGCAAAAAATTCTCGGTCTCCCGGCAATTCGGGATAGATCCAGGGCGCAGGGGGCTGAGGCCGAGCGCGATCCGGTCGAGGCGGGGGTGGGGTGGAGCGGTGATGATGCTCGACGCGTCGGCTGCGGCGCCGGCCGGCCAGCCGGACTCAGACGAGCGCAGGATTGTGGCGAGGCTGGCGGAAATACTCGAGGCGAGCGACCTCGAGAACACGACGGGGAAGAGCATAAGGAAGCAACTGCAGAAGGAGCTCGGCAAGGACTTGAGCGCGTACAAGCCTCTGATTAAGTCAGAGATCGAGAAATACCTGCAAGGGGAAGCACTGCGGCAGAGCCAAGAGTCCGCGCTCTTGCACGTGACCCAGAGTCAGTCGGTGGCGGGGTCTTCGGGGGTGACGAAGCCGAAGGGGGGTTACGGCTCTCTGTTGTCGCCCGAGCTCTCGGCCTTCATGGGTGGGGCGCACGAGATGGCGAGGACGCAAGTGGTGAAGAAGCTATGGGAATACATCAAGGCGAACGGCCTGCAGAACGCGCAGGACAAGAGGAAAATCGACTTGGACGCCAAGCTCGCTACGCTCTTCAAACCGCCCCTCACTATGTTCAACATGAACAAGCAGCTGTCGAGGCACTGCAAGACGGACGACAGGAGAAAATCCACCTCGTCTAGCAAGCCGAAGAAGTCCAAGGCGGCCGTGAAATCGGGTGGGGTGAAGAAGACCAAGCCAAAGAAGAAGGCCAAGAAGGAAGCCGGGGGGGATGGGGAGAAGAAGAGGAGGGGGGGAGGAGGCTTTGGGGTCTGCCGCGTGCTTGGGCCGCTGGCGTCGTTCATGGGAACGACAGAGGCCAAGAGGACCGACATTGTGAAGAAAGTTTGGGCACACATCAAGGAACACAACTGCAAGGACCCGAATGACGGCAGGAACATCATTCCTGACGGCACCCTGGGCACTTTCCTTACTGCGCCGGTGACCATGTTCACCATGCAGAAGCAGCTCAGTGCCTACTTGGAGAAGATCCCTAATAAGAAACCGAAAGTGGAACCGAAAGTGGAGTCCACGAGCTAGGGGGTGAAAATAGCAGGGAAATAGAGGCAACTGTCCTACGGAGTCTTAGCGTTTTTTGCTCACGCCCCATCCATCAGGTCGAGCAGATCATCCTCCTCCTCCGCAACACCTTCCATCCCAGGCGCCGATGTTCCTGTTCCCCCCAAGTCCAGGTCGGCGACGACCTTCTCCAAATTCCTCCTTGGCGACATCAGCTTGGTCTCCAGCACGATATCTTGTACGAGCTTGACCGTGGCAAGCGGGTCGCCCGTGACGTCACCTTCCCTGTCGCTTTCCTCAGCAACGTCAATGCTGTCAGCAAAGATACTCAGCCTCCTTGGGGCCGCAGTTGACGGCGACCCTTTGGGGGCCCCAATCATCGAGGCCAGAGAATTAAGCTCCTTCCCGCCGTCGACCATGGTAGCTGGAAGCGAGGCCGAGGACGCCACGGGCTCGGGCCTTGGCCTGTCGCCGGCTTCGGGCCGCGGGCTCATGTACCCAGCAAAGTGTTTTGAGGGGGAGGTACCCGGGCTTGGGGTGGGAGATGGCGTGATCCTGGGCGAAGTGACCGGAGTCGGCGTCTTAGGCGTGCTCGGCGCGGGATCCTGGTCGTAGATGTTGCACACGATCTCCTTCGGCGCCAGGATCAGCCTCCTCCTCTTGGCGTACGCCACGAGGGCGACCTTGCCGGTGGAGACCCTCTGCTGGCCCTCCCGGAGGGCCTGGAATCGGGTGGTGTTTACGCCGCCCACGGCGTCCACGTCCTTTTGCTGGTTCAGGCAACCGAGGCTCCCATCCGGAGCCTGGAACCCGGAGTTCATGAGCAGTGTGATCTTCACCCTCCTCTCACGCAAGAACTCGAGGAGGGCCTGCCGCAGCCCCACCCAGTCCGAGACCGACAGGGACTCAGCCAAGGCAGCGAACTTGCCCATGGAGGTGTTGAAATCATTCAGCTTGTACAGGTCCGGCACGAGCTCCTTCACGGTCTCGATGTGCTTCTTCGTCAAAGTCCAAAGCACGGAGGGCTTGTCGCAGACCAAAAGCTGGTGCTTGAATACCATCTGGGTCAAGTCGTACAGCTTGTTCATACTCGCCGCGTTCAGCTTAATCAAGGAGGAGTGCACGATCTTCTCCAATACCGAGCGGGTCGAGTTTGAGGTGTACAAGTCCTGAGGGGAGATTATCTGGTCCCAAAGGTTCTCGCTGAAGAGGACCGCGCAGATGTCCCCCAGTATCCTCTGCGCCTTGGGCGGAGGTATGTTCTGGTCGCGCAGCCTCTGGTCGATGACATAGATGGTCTGGGCGCCAAGGTTCGTAAGGAGGAAGGGTATGCCGTACAGCGACATGCTCCTGCTATTTTTTTGCTTTCCGCTCCACCAGGCTGCGGCACCACCGCCGAGCCCACCGCCCAAGTTTACCGCCTTGGGAGGCGGGACCTTCTCGCGAAGAAAAAAAAATAAGATCCGGAGATCCGGGGTGTTGGTGCTCTGGTTAGATAATTATGTTACATGTTACGTCTACGCTCTTGCCTTGTTGACGAGGATCATGTCTGTCGACAAGAGCGTTACCACAATCTCCAGGGCTCTCCTGATCCCACAGGTCCTCTCGTGAAAGCCGTCAAAATGAAGGAGCTCTTTGGCCTTGCCCTTGCGCCTCTCCAAGGACAGGTCCAGCACCTCTTCGAAGGCCAGAATGGGACTGAAGG
>Ga0160423_10002346_pt1 | contig 15806 bp, 16 predicted proteins | sample CRUFie14St8metaG_FD_108191 | JGI IMG/M metagenome (GOLD analysis project Ga0160423, IMG submission 108191) | Marine microbial communities from the Costa Rica Dome - CRUD Field 142mm St8 metaG | ecosystem: Environmental > Aquatic > Marine > Oceanic > Photic zone | place: Costa Rica: the Eastern... | reverse complement strand
TAGAGGTTTCTTTTTCATCACCTCTGCCTCTCTTACTGTTTGTCGCCAAAAGTTTAGAATGTCTGTTGTTTTTGATGTTAAAAGATTGTTCCACTGCAAGTCTTTATAATGTTTACATTCTACAGCATAAGGCCACCAAGCAGTATCATGAGGTGTCCATATATCACCTTTAAGATAGTCTATTGATCCAGATAAGGGAACTCTTCTAAATTCTCTTTTAAATACATTCGTAAGCTTATTTGCTATTTTTTGTTCATATGCCGAACCTTTTGCCTTATTTTTATTAGTCATTTTAAGCACCTTGTTTTGATAAAAAATCAATTTCTGATTTTAGACAATGTAGCATATGATAATAGTTGTAGTCTACAGTATTTTCGCATTGTTCAATTATTTGATGTAGATCATCTTTTTTAAGTTTATTTATAGCTAATACTTGCTTTAAAACACTTAAAAATCTTCTATCATTATTCATATCATCATATCGTTCATCTAAAGCAAATTGAAATGTTTTGAATCCTCTATTTTTTAATTCTTTTAGAGAATCTTGTTGTCCTAATAGTAAAAAAGGTTTTTTAAAGTAAATTGGTCTAAAAGATTTTTCTGTAAGATAAACGCCATCAGTATATGCATTATCAAAATATGCCTCAATTGCAAGACTTAGTTTTGTATACTGAATGGCTTGTTCGGGTATAATATCTAAAGCCTTTTTAAATTGTGTGTAATCAAGGTTGCTACAAATTTTTTCGACGCTTCTAACTTGACTTGTAAAAGTCGTATCAATTACAACTTTATTATTATGTGATATTAAATTATTTTTTTGGAGATCGTTTTTTAAAAGTGCATATACCATTGCTGACCTAAAGTCATAATTAGAAAAAAACCAACCGAAGACATTAAAAATATAATCCGTATTAATGTCAATATTCCTAGCTATTGGTCCTTGTTTAATATCACGCCTGACTAAATCATAAAATCTGTAGGCATATCTAACCCTATATCTTTTTTCTTCATCTCTAATAATTGGCATTATATTTACATATATGAAAAAATTTGCTATTTTTTTCTTTTTGCAAAAATCGTATAATACGGAAACATGGTTTACAGTATTAGGTTCTTCGTCTAAATACAAAACTAAAGTTAGTCTACCCTCTACTAATTTTTCTTTAGTTCCTTCATCTATTCCATAATCAAACATTAACCTTAAAAAATTTTCATTAATTATTCTAGGTTCTCTGAAGCCGATTGGGTAAAGACCGTTTTCAGCATCTGATGATTTTATGTAATTTTTCTTAACCATTACGGAGGGAGTAATTACGGGGTAGTAATACTCATACCTTACGTTATTAGAAAGATAAATATCAATTAAATCTTTTTTATAAATACCGTTTGGAATTGGTTTACCATCGACTATTTGATCATATACAACGTTCATTAAGATCTTTTATAACTCTACTAGCAAAAATTTTATTTTCTTCGTCAGAAAGATGATTTGTTGACTTTACATTCTCTTTTTCATAATCATGTGGGCCAGAATTTATCATTACTGATTCTAAACCAAAATAATGTTCATTACAATATTCATCTAGATTTTGGTGAAATCTAGGATAAATATTTCTATATAAAAGATACTCACACGGTAATAAACTCAAAATATGTAGTAAAGCCCAAGCTTGATATTGCGCGCTTAATCTATATGAACTACTAATCAAATATTTTTTCATATGCTCTATATGATAATTTCTTAATTGAGAGGATATATTACCAGATGTTATGGTTGGAGATTTTGTGAAATAGGTGTCTTTTATTTCATCTATATTTTGTCTGAAATCTTTTAATGTTGCGGGATAATTCATATCATCATCGTCAATTTCAAAACGTTCAGCAGCTGTTAGTGATGTTATTATTAAATCGTTCTTTTTTAAATAGCTCGTTGCGTGTTGTAGCTGAAAACATATGGCATAATTGCTACACCCTACAATAGATAAATTTATCAAATCTAAATTATAGAAATCTGCTACGATCCGAGGCCAATGGGTGTTATTAGTTCCATAACTAAAACTCTCACCACAAACGACTAACTTATTCTTTTTAGATCCAAAGTCACGCAATGGAAGCCTCCACTAATAATTCTGTCATGTCTTAACTCTAAGGGAATCGTTTCTATTCCGTGGGCGTTCAGTTTCTGATGTATTTGAGTTTGTTTTTTATCTACAATTGCTAGATGTTCATTTACACTTAATAGATTCATACCAATCCATTCGCTGGCTCCCCAAGGTAGATTAAGAGGTGGTTCGTCTGGTCCTACACACTCATTTATCCAAATTTTATCCCAAGACTTAAATAAATCAGGTTCATTTTGGAGAGTGACACGAGAGGCATTGTATGCTACTAATCCCTCACGTAAAGGTACGATGGTGCTATCTAAATGTGCGTATGAGTATAGATTTTTAGTCACATGTACTTTATAATTGTTTCCAAGCACCCTTTGTAACCACTCTGCACCACGTTCGTTTCCTGTGTTAGAAATTTGATATAGAATATCTTCATTTACTCTTACACAATTAGCTGCTTCAAAAAGAATCTCATTGTTATTTAATGCTGGTACACCCTTTGTATCCTCTTTATAATTTTCATCATATAAAATAGGAATAGGAGCTTTTATCCAATTGTAACCTTCTCTAAAAAGTTGATTGAACACTTCTCTATACGCCCATGTTTCGTATTGACGATTCCAAATTGGAGAAGGAGTTTCAATTATATTGTTACCAATAATTAAGGTTAAATCTCTTGGACAGTGATAATGCCAATTTTTTCCTTTCCAATGAGGTGAAACAGTTTCTACTTCTGCATATGAAGTGTCAGGTCTATATACCAATACTCCTAAATCCTCTAATGTTTCCACTAAAGTATTTAAGTCATCGTTTTGTTCATCAATTATTTGTTGAGGATAGTAGCCTGTGAATTGTTTGATATAAGCTTCTTCGTATTCAGGAAACTGACATTTCATAGTGCTTATATTAGGTAAGGGGATTGAAGCATAGTCAGCTGTTCCAACTATGATTTCTTGTAGCTCACCCCAATCATTAAAACAACTCATTAATTTTTAAGAAAACCTGATATTTGAAGTGCGTATCTATCTTCTAGACCTGCGTTAGCTGCTAAATGAACTACAGAAGAGTCCCACATATACCCTGTTTGTGCTTTCCAGTGAGTTACCACTGTATCATTAAATTGTAAAAAATGTCCGTCTTTCCACTCTAGTAATTGAATGTTGGCTCTAACTTTAAGACGATCATCGTCTGGGAACTTTTTATTGATTTGATAAAAAGTATCGCGATGCATAGGATTAGTCATACCTGGAGGTTGTTTGATCATTGATATTGTTTTTGCTTCTACACCTACTTGATCTCCTAGTTCCTTAAAATCTATCTCGCTACCATCAAAAAATTTTTGATAAAACATAGTGTTGTGGTGTGTAAGGGATTTAGGAAAGCCTCCTACTTTATCATGAATATCTTTTAACTCAGTTTGTTGATGTCCGAGACAGTCATGTTCATAATTTTCCCAATCGATGTCGAATATGAATCCAAAATCATAATCTACTTTTACCTCTCTTAAATACATATTTAATCCCTCTTTAAAGTTTTAATTTTAAAAGCCACAGTTTAGCTAATACTTTTCTTCTTCGCCTGTCTTTTTGTTTTCTAATTTTTAACCAGTTCTGGTTATTTAAGTATAACATGACTCTTCTATCATGAGATACAAGTTGTTTTTTCATTTGTTTAAACAGTTTTTTATGCTTCAACGGTTTAAGGTTTCCGAAAGCCAAGTATTACTTCTCCTTTGTGAGAATGCTTGATTGCATTAATTCATTATACCCACCTATTGCCTTTCCGTCTACAAATATTTGTGGAACTGTTTTAGCTTCGGGTAGGATATTAAGCAAATCTTGTCTATTCACTGTAACCCCTATTATTTTTTCTTCATATTCAAAACCATTATCTTCTAATGCTGCCTTTGCAAGTTGGCAATAAACACAGTCTGTTTTACTCCAAACAGTAATTTTCATTATAAATCACCTTCCTTACGGTTTTCAGAATAATGAACATCAAACTCTCCGCCAGGATATCGTGCTTTAAGTTTGTTTACATTCTCTTCAACAACCTCATTAGGGTCTAAATCTAAGGCTCTACAGGCATTAACCCAATACCACAAAATATCACCGAGTTCACGTTTCATGTGGAAGATAGTTTCATCATTAAGAGGTTTACCTTGAAATACGCACTTTTTTACTATCTCATTGAATTCACCCCCTTCTGAAGCGAGTCCAATTCCTCCGGTCATCAATAGAGCTACATTAATTGTTCTATCAAGCTCGTGTAATTTATCTGTTAGTTTTCTAACATTGTTACTTTCTTGACTAGTAACTGCGCTTACAAATTCTTTGTATTTATTCAAATCAATCATAGAGAAAATCCTTTAAAAGTATCTTTTGATACATCTTGAACAGTACCTCCAATAACATAACTGGAGATTTCAGTTTCTTGTGGTGCAACTTGTACTTCTGCACCGCTAATCCATTTTTGTGTCCAAGGCAGAGGATTCGCACGAGGAACTGAGTAAGGACATTTTACTCCAATAGCTGTCATACGTTTATGAGCAATCCACTCAATATAGTCAGACAATAATTGCGCATTAAGGCCGATCATTGAACCATCTTTAAATAAATAGTTAGCCCATTCTTTTTCTTGGTCTACAGCTTCAACAAACATATCAATTACTTCTTGCTCACATTCTTTAGCAATTTTAGCAAAGTCAGAATCGTCTTGTGGTAACAGTTTGAGAATTTGTTGAGTAGAACCTAGATGTACGTTCTCATCACGAGCAATGAGTTTGATTATTTTGGCATTGCCTTCCATCTTTTTAAGTTCAGCAAATGCCCAAGAACATGCAAAGCTTACATAGAAACGCACACCTTCTAAAATATTAACACTAGCCATGCATAGGTATAGTTTCTTTTTCAAGTCATACAAAGAGATAGATTTATTTTTATTTCTTTGAACAATACCAAGTTTCATTCCATCCACAGGATCACAATCTTCCTGGCTCACTACAGAATGGTTTCCTTCTCCAAATAGCTCATACCATTTAGTCATTTCAATCAAATCATCATAGTGTTCAGAGATTGAATCAGCACAATCTACAATTTCTTGAATGTCCATCATTTCATCAAATACTTTAGAAGGATTAGGATAAACATTACGAATGATGTGTGTATAGGAACGTGAGTGGATAGTTTCACTAAACGTCCAAGTAATAATCCAGTTTTCAAGTTCTGGCAGTGACACAATAGAGCCAAAGCTTTCTGCAGGTGCTCTACCTTGTACAGAGTCTAGCACAATTTGACGTTTTAAGTTTGACGTAAAAATGTGTTGTTCATGTTCTGTAAGATTTTTGAAGTCGGCAGCATCTCTCAGAATGTCTACTTCCTCTGGCCTCCAGAAGAAACCAAGTTGTTTATCTGTAAGTTTATCAAAGGCTCTATATTTGAGAGTGTCAAATCTTTGCATTCCTAGTGCGTCATCAAAGAACATTTTTGACGCAGTGTGATCATATGAATTTGTATTTAATACTGTCATTGTTTTTTCCTTTATAGCACGCAACTGTCACAGTCAGCGTCATCAATTTGTTCTTGCGGTAATTCTTCAAGCTTATTTATATCAATTTCACCTTGTCCATCAAATGTATTGAAGTAATAAAGTTGTTTACCTCCATACTTGTAGAACATCAATAAGTCTTGTATCATAGTACTCATTGGTATTTTTTCATCTTCAAAAAATGTAGGATTGTAGCTAGTATTAACACTAATTCCTTGATCAATATACTTTTGAAGAATAGCCATAATTTTTAGATATCCTTGTGGAGACTTTTGATCCCACAAAAGATCGTATTTGTTTTTTAGTTTGTGAATACCAGGAACCACTTGTTTTAACACTCCATCTTTTGATTGCTTGATTGATACAAACGACCGAGGAGGTTCAACCCCATTAGTAGCATTTGAGATCTGTGCTGATGTTTCACTCGGCATCAATGCCATTAGTGTTGAATTACGGATGCCATGATTTTGCATTTGTTCACGTAATGTTTCCCAATCCATTAGATAAATAGGAGCTGCAAGCTCGTCTACATCTTTTTTATATGTGTCAATAGGTAATTTACCATTAGCATATTTAGTTTCGTCGCTCTTTAAACACGCACCTTGTTCTATTGATAGGTCTGCGCTGGCTTTGATCAAATAGTAACTCCATGCTTCTGCATACCTATTGACTAATTCTAAGTCTGGGTCTTGATAATTAGTCCCATTTTTAGCTAGCCAATATGCTAGATTAATAATTCCAATACCAAGAGGTCTACGATTCATTGTAGCGTTATGAGCAGCTTTTACAGGATAATCTTGATAGTCAAGTAGTGCATCTAGTCCACGCACTGCTAACTCACATGGTTTGGCAAAATCTTCTGGCTTTTTAATCTTACCCCAGTTGATAGCTGAAAGAGTGCAGAGTGCGATTTCACCGTCTTCATCATTAAAATCGTTGAGTGGTTTTGTTGGTAGATCAATCTCACAACAAAGATTAGATTGGTGAACAGGGGCAATAGACTCTTCAAAAGAAGAATGAGTATTAGCATGATCTACATTCATCAAATAGATACGTCCAGTGTTTTTACGTTCTTCCATGAAAGACGAAAATAGTTCGATAGCTGGGATTGATTTCTTGCGAATGTGCGGATGCACTTCAGCTTTTTCATAAAGATATTTAAACTGGTCTTGATCGTTGAAGAAAGCTTCATAAAGACCGGAAACATCACTAGGAGAAAAGAGTGTAATATTACCTCCTGCAAGTAATCTTTCGTACATCAATTTATTAAATTGTACACCGTAGTCCATATGTCGCACACGATTATCTTCTGTGCCTTTATTATTTTTTAGCACGAGGAGATCTTCAACTTCAAGGTGCCAGATCGGATAGTATAACGTCGCCGCTCCGTTTCGTACTCCACCTTGGCTGCAGGATCTAGTTGCGCTCTGAAACATTTTGTAAAAAGGTATAACTCCTGTGTGGTAAGCGTCTCCGCTACGTATGGGACTTCCGAGGGCGCGAATTCTACCAGCTCCGATGCCAATACCTGCTTTTTGGCTAACATATTTAACAATAGAGCTAGTAGAAGCGTTAATACTATCCAAGCTATCATCCGTCTCAATAAGGACGCATGACGAAAACTGTCGCTGTGGAGTGCGTACACCTGCCATAACAGGAGTAGGAAGACTGATATCAAAGGTAGATACTGCATCATAATAATCCTTTACCCATTTAATTCTTGTATCTTTTGGATAGTTCTGAAACAGAGTCATTGCTATTAGCATATAAGCCATCTGCGGTGTTTCGAATATTTCTTTAGTAACTCTGTTCTGGACCAGATACTTACCTCTAAACTGCTCCATCGCAGCATAGGTAAGACTATCATCGCGTGAGTGTTTGATATACCCATTAAGTTTATTGAATTCTGCTTTTGTATATTTTTCAACAATTTCAGCATCGTAAAAACCACTATCTATATTTCTAACCACATGTTCATATAGATTCGTTGGATCGAATTGACCATAAACCATTTTACGAAGATGATAATTAATAAGCCGTCCAGCTACCCACTGATAGTTTGGAGTTTCTTCAGATATCAAATCTGCTGCACTTTTGATTAAAGTTTCTTGTACATCCGCAGATTTAATGCCGTCAAAAAATTGTATTTGTGAATGAATCTCAACTTCACTAGCACTTACTCCTGCTATACCATCACAAGCAAAAGTAACTACTTTATGTAATTTTTCAATGTCAAGTGCCTCACGCCTGCCATCTCTTTTTACTACTTCAATCATATTATTTCCTTACTGTATAGAACTTATATTATCATTTTTTACAATAGATATTTTATCTATCAATGGATGTGTAAAATCGTGTGAAATCAAAAACACATTTAAATTATCTTCTTGCTGTAAAACCTCAACTAGTTTTTCTTTACCTTCATCATCTAACACTCCTGTTATCTCATCAAGGAATAAAAGGTTTACGCTACTACCTCCTAGTTTTGATAGTAGTGATCTAATGGCTAAAAGTATTGAAGTTTGAATCCGAGAAAATTCACCGCCAGAAACAGTTTCAATAGGTGTTGATATTCCATTATTAATAACTGAAATATTAAGTTTTTCTTTATCTAATTTAAATTCAACTTGGAATTGACCGTCACTTAAAGTAGATAAATATTTATTTATAGCAATTTCTAATTCTTTAGTTAAATTTTCCAACTTAAAAGCTACGATGCCAGACGTACTGAAGGCTTTTTTAAGAATATTTAAAGAATTTATTTGATTGGATTTAGATAAGATATCACTTTTTATAGTTTTTTGTCTAACAGTAAAATCATTTTTTTGGTCAATTAGAGCATCTCGCTTTGCGTTTGTGATACTAGCATTTTCATTAAATTGTATTGCGTCATTTGCATTATCATTCTCTACTCTCCACTGGCGATTTAATTCACCTATTTCGGTTTTTATGTTACCAACATCAGGGTATGTTCTTGAAAGAGTGTTATCTATGAGTTGAGTAAGATGCTCAAATCTTTCAATCTTTCGTTTATTTTCAAGGTACTCTTGTTTTTTCGTATTAACCTCTTTTATCTCGTTAGACCATTGAGTAGCTTTTGTTAGCGCTTCAGTATGAAAGGTAGATTTTTCGTCTAGTTGGTCTTGTAGATCAGCTTTTATTTTTTCTAAGTGTGAAACATCAATTGGTTGTCCACAAGATTTACACACATCATTAAGATTGATGTTAGCAATATCGTTTTTTAAAGTGTCAATATCTCTACGATATATGCTGATTTCTTGTTTGAGTGTTTGATACTCATCTTCATACAAAAAGTCGCCTGGAGCAGCTAGACCAGCATCAAACTGTAATGCATCTCTTTCATCAAGATACATATTGTTTTTGTCTATTTTTTTACAAGTAGCTTCATAATTATTAAGCTCTTGTTGTAGTATACCAATTTGTTGTTGAATGTTTTTATCAACCTCTGGAACCTCAATCTTTTCTACTTTGTCAGGTATACTTACTAGTGCAAGAAACTCTTCAATTGTTTTTAGCTCTCCCATCAACCTGTTATATTCTTTATCTGTTTCACTTGACTTAGTTTTTATGCGTTCACCAATTGCAATGTACTTTTCTAAGTTGAACAGATTAATTAAAAACTTTTTGCGATTTGCATCTGTAGCTTTCAAAAACTCTAATAAATCTGTAGAAGATTGATAGGTGAGTTGAGAGAATACTTCAAAGTCTAACCCAAGAATCTCATATATTTTCTTGTAGGTGTCTAACACTTTATGGTCTGAGATGTCTACCCCATTTTTTATTAGCTGTACTTTAGTTGTGGCACCACTACGTTGTACACTAACACCATAGTCGTCACCTTCAACATCAAACTCAATACTACCGTTCCATTGTTTTTCTTTTACCCACCTGTTTAAAATATCTGTTTTCTTAATTCCTTTAACATTCTTATTAAACAGTATTTCTTGAATTATCATTGCAATAGAAGATTTACCACTACCATTTGGTGCAGTGAGTTGTGTAATCCTACTATTATCAAGTCTCATCACATTTGTCTTACCGTAAGAAAACATGTTTGAAAAGTGTAGTTGTTTTAGTGTAATATTACTCATAGTTTAATAGCCCTTTTTTCTTCGTGATAATTTTTGTAAAATTCTTTTCTAAAATAGAGAGAAGTAAAGTAGTCCCACGTGATAAAAGATTGATAACTCATATTTGCATGTTCTCGTATAACATCTGTGGCTCTACCAATATATTCAAAGCCGTGTTCCCATCCAGTCAGCTTAACTCTATTAGGTAGATTAGGGTAGGCTGCGTACAAGAATCTATTGTCTTTATCTCCTGGCTGTTTGGAATCAAAGTTTTGTGCGTAGTGACAAAAGATTGGTTCTAGTGATGTAAATGTAAAAAAGTTTTTATTAGCATTTTTAGCATACTTTATTAGATTAGGTGAATCTTCCCACCAGCCAATACCAATCTTTGAATGAAAGTCTGGGTTGTGTCCAGAGAATATTAATATCTCGTTATCACCTACATGGTTGAACATGTTTGTATGCGCAATTTGAGAGTAGGAGTGTGTAAACTGCCCAAGCTTGACACCGTGCGGAATTGTTTCTTCCAAAAACCGTTCTTCTGATAATTCAACCACTTCATGATCAACCTTGCGAGTTTTCAGCCAATCATTTGCCCACTTTAAATCATGGTCATTAATACCACCTAAGAGTCGTTGTGAGATTGTGCGAAAGGGAATACCCATCTGATAGAATGCTTCAGCAGTAACTTCAGAATCTATGCCACCTGACAGAGTTAGCACATAGTTATACTTTTTACCATATCGTTTGTGAAACTGTTCAATGAGACTTTCTAAATCTTGTTTGAATGACTTACCGCGCCTAAAGTATGGATTATCTATTGCCCTCACCCCAATGCACGGCACTGTGTTAGAGTTTCTATACTTATCAGGTCGCATCCAGTGCTTATTCTGAATATATTCCCAGTATACACGATTGAGTGAAAGATCAAGAGCCACTGGTGATTCCTAAATCTTTAAATTCATTTAGCACTGTATCAACGTCTTGAATCTTAATATGCTTGAGATATAGTTCTAGTTCTTCGTAGAGTGACTTACCTTTTAGATCTAAAGTGACATCATCTGTTGGTTTATCTACTACTTTTTTATCTAACAGTTCTGAACGTTCAATTTTAGATAGTTCATCTATTGATCCGATCACTTCATATACTACATGGTGACGAGCATCTGTAGTCATCTTCTCACCAGCTGTAATCTTGCGACGTATCAGTTTTGGTAGGTCTAAGTCGTAGAACTCGCGTGTGTAGTTGCGAGAATCTACTACGTCATAGATATCAACTCCATACTTTCTAGTCTCATCACGATCAAATGTGGTATTTACCGGAGAACCAGGATAGTAACAGTTAGTGTCACCATAACGATGATTAAAGTGTAGATCGCCAAGTAAACATAAGCCCCAAGGGGAGAGACGGGAGAAATCATATTCTGGCGTAATATGCGGTGGCACTTCGCCGCGAATGTGTGTGACGAGTATATCGCCTTCCACATACTCTGGAAGATTATCTGTCTGCATCTCTCCATAGGGAAAGAATTGAAACGACGTTTTACCGCAAGTCGCACGTCCGTTTCTAGTAAATACCAAGACGTTCTCATTCTTGATAGCGTTCTTCTCAGTGAGGTGTTCAAAGAATGATTCTCCTTTTCTAGTTGCTTCATGGTTGCCTGGAATGATGTATGTGGGGATGGTGACTGAATTGATATAGCTCAAAAACAATGAGATTTCATCTGGCTCTGGTTTTTTATCGAAGACGTCACCAGCTATCACATGAACGTCAATCCATGATTCTAACCCTAACAGCTTACGAAACATTTCACGGAATCTAGCTGTTTGCCAATCATATGGTACTTTCTTTTTGTGTAGATTGATATGCCAATCTGCTGAACATAAAATTTTAGTCATTAAGTAAATCCAATCTATCTGGTATGGCTGTTCCAAAAGCAAATTCTCTTTTGTAATAAATATTATTTATAAACTGCTGTATATCTTTAACAGGTTCAAAAGAGTTGCTTAGGTTAACTGTCCTATTATTATACAAAAGTTTTAACGGATAGGCATCTTGTTTATTGAAACTAATTGGTATGTGTTTTTGAATATTAAAAATATTTTCATTAAACACACCTAAACTAATTAAATACTTTTTAATTATATTAAAGATATGCTGAAACTTATCATCAAAGTAAATTTTAGATGCAAGATGCCATAAACTATTGTTAGCTGAATAGTTTAATCCAGAAATTTTTTCTAATTTAGAGTCTCCAGTTTCATACCACTGTTTAGAGTGTTCAGTAAATTTTGCAAAATAGTCTTTGAAATACTCATCTTGTTTTACAATTTCATACAACCCATCATAAAACTGTTTATACGAAATCCCCTTTGCGAGAGCTGCTTGAGAAACTAGATTGGTAATTCCAAAAGAGTGAAAAGCTATTATCCAACAGCTGAAATTTGTTGCCTCTAAAATATCTTCATGACTCATAGAGTCGGTAGAATATACCCAATTAAAAGTTTCATATATATCATCTTGTGTATTAGGCACATAATTTTTAATCTCTCTCCACTCAACATTATCTTGTTTGGTAAGAGTAAGTTCAGAATTGTTCAGGCCAATTAATCTATAGACCATGATCTGAATTTGAGGAGATATTTCAAAAAGTTTATAAAAACTGTTTTTAAACTCTTCTAAGGTGTCTTTTGGTAATCCTAAAATAAGCTCGACTTTAACAGATAGGTTATTATCAGTGCAAATTTGAAGAATCTCTTTTACTTTATTAACTGCTAAATTTTTTCTTTTTATAGTATCTAATACCTCATCACTCAAAGACTGGAGAGATACGGTATGATGAGTAGACCCGCCTAGTGAATCTGCAATTTTCTTAACCATTCCTACAACGTTTTTATTTTGATTTTTTGCATAGTTAGTCTCAAACCAAACATCTGATCTGTCTGGATATTTTTTACGCGTTTCTATAATTTTGTCTACAATCTCTACATCTCGTGGAAAAAATCCAAAATTTGCGTCAGCTATAAATAACCCTTGGATTTGTGGATTGGCAAATATCCACTCAATCTCCCTGTTAATTCGACGATTTGGAAAGATTTTTACTTTGTTATAAGTTAAACTACCCCAATCACAAAAAGTACAGCGATACGGGCAACCTCTATTAGTCTCTAGTGTGGCATGAAATTTTAAGTCAGAGTATTGTTTTAAAAGATCATCAAAAGTTCCATCGAGGTAAGGAGAAGGCAACTCACTAAGCTGTTCAATTCTTGACTCATCTCTAGTTTTATGCACTAAACCATTATCGTTGTATATTATCCCAGCTACCGTGTTCCAAGATTTAAGGTTTTCTAAAAGATTTAAAAAGGTTTTTTCTCCTTCGTTGATTGTGTGAATATCAATTTGTGGATAGAGATAAAAAAAGTCTTTACGAGTAATCGGCAAATCTGGACCACCAAAAACTGTAATAACAGAAGGATTAATTTCTTTAATCCTTTTAGCTAATTCAAGATTATAGTTTTTATTCCATAAGTAGTTAGAAAAACCAACAACTGTATCCTTAGCTAGTGCAATTGCAGTTTTTTCAATAGGTTCTCTCTTAAATATCATTTTATTCAATTTGAAAGACTGTTTTGCATTACTTTTTACATAACTCCAAATCGATCCAGCAGAGTATGGTAAAAAAAAGGTATCTTCCTCAAAACTCATAGGAAAGTTAGGTTGAACAAGACTTACTGTAATTGTTGACATTTTATAGTTTGCCTTTTGAGAAAAAGTATGCTAATTTATGTTTACTAGCTTGTGAACAGCGTTACACCGGCAGGTGAAGAGCTGTTGAACACGGCTTGAACATTGTGTGTTTGCTCTGGCACGTAGTGCCACAGCGAGGAACGTAGTTCCGCATAGTTTGTAACCACGTCAGAACTACGTCCTAATTTTATCCGTTATTAATAATCTTACTAACATCACCTTCGAAAGTATAACTCCCAACATGGTTTAGTTTAGTATTAGGATCTAACCAGATTTCTCCACCCAGTTTTTGCCATCTACGACAGAAAGTATAATCTTCTGAAAGATAACGATTATCATCTGGATCTAACCAAGTATCAAATAATGCATAACAATACTTATTATACTTAGGGTCAATATTAGAATCATTTCTATAATGCAATTCTGGATATGCTTGCATCATCTTTTCAAACACTTCACGTTTGACTAAAAAGAATCCTGTTGAAGCATCTAATACTTCTATCGCACCATTTTCAATTCTTACTTGTTTTTTCTCAATATCATTAAATTTAAAATTAATTGCATATTGAACAGGTAAAGCTTTTTTTGGGTACGCAGCAGCCATAATCGGTTTATCATAAGCTAATGCTCTTAGAATTGATTCTGCATCAAACTCAATATCAGCGTCAATAAACATTAGATGAGTACAGTCAGACTCTAAAAACATAGCTGTTAGAATATTACGAGCACGAGTTACTAGAGATTCGTTTCGTAATGTTGTTAGTCTAAAGTTTATTCCGTGTGACATAAGTGTTTGAGCAGCTCTAAACATTGACAAGAAAAACTGATCTGTTAAAACACCTCCGTAACAAGGTGTAGCAAAGAAAATATTATATTGTCTAAGCTTATCTAGATCAATAGTTGCTTGACCTCCATCAACTGACTTGAAAGCTCCAAAAGATTTTTCTTTCTTATCAGTAGCTGGTTTCATATCTGCTAGAGATTTTTTCATTATGCTAAGTCATCCACATCTTCAACGGGTTTAAATTCGTCAGAAACATCTCCTGCGAAGTAAGAAGTATTTTGTAACAAATACTCTTTTTGTTCATCATATGTTTGACGCTTGTAGATCTTAGAAAGATCAAAAAGCTCAAGCTCTTTTTCTGCGTCTGTTAATGGTGAATTACCACGTGCAGGAATGATGCTGTACTTAACATTTTGTGGAAGAGGTCCAGTCTTTTCTTTTTTGATTGTAATGTCATAGCCGTTAGTATCATCAGCTGGATTACCGTAGTCTGGGTTTGTTGCATAATCAACAATCTGTGAATAGATTGTAGAACGAAGATCAAATAGCTTGATCTTATTATCACTACGATCAATTACATTACATACATAAGAAAACTGAGGCTTATCAGAATAGATAGCTTCGTCAATTTCCTTGAAAGGGTCTTGTGCAGAATTATCAAAAGACTCTGTTTCTCTACTAAATTGTAGACACTCTACTGGCATTTTCTTACCTTCTTTTGTTACAATCCAGTAACAATAGCGAGGCATTACTTCACCAATTAATCTTACTTTAGTGTCTCCAATACCGAGACTTAATCTTTCAATTTCTCTACGTTGATTTGAGCCGGTAGATTGTTTACCTTTGGCTTGATCCCATGAGACCATATTGTTTCTCCTTTGTTGTTCGTTAGAACTTAAGTGTAGGATTTCCTCGATTCCGAGGACTCAGTTAAAAAATAAATTTTATCGCCTTTTATTTGAATATAAGGACTTTCAATATCTTTTCTAATGTAGTTTTTAGCGATGTAATCTTGAGCTTCGCTAATTCTACGCATAGAAAGTAGTTGTAAATATTCTGTCTTTTTTAAAACAGACGTATTATGTGTTAAGAACCACGGGTTAGTAAAATAACTCATTGGCTCTTCAGTTTTGTAGTTGCAAACTAGCCTGTCTTTTTTCTGCTCCAGCAGACCAGTTGTAAATAAATGCATTGGTATATGGTGTATATTCAATGCCTTCATTAATCCTTTTGTTGTCCTTGCATTATATAATTTAGTTTGAGCAAAGGTCAAGATTAATATAGCCGTCTGGTCTTTTCTCGCTTTTGATACGAGTTCATACCAGTTAAAGTATGTAATATCCACGAGACTTATACCACTCTACACGTTTAGTTTGTTGCCTTGCAACTATTCCTCCAGATAACCACCAATCAACAATCATGGGGACTTGCTTATCAGGGTGTTCACGAATGATACGACCAATTCGCTGTTCAAGCTTAATAGGATTATTAGAAGGACAAGTAAGATACAGTGTATCAAGCCTATG
>Ga0160423_10002345_pt1 | contig 15806 bp, 16 predicted proteins | sample CRUFie14St8metaG_FD_108191 | JGI IMG/M metagenome (GOLD analysis project Ga0160423, IMG submission 108191) | Marine microbial communities from the Costa Rica Dome - CRUD Field 142mm St8 metaG | ecosystem: Environmental > Aquatic > Marine > Oceanic > Photic zone | place: Costa Rica: the Eastern... | reverse complement strand
CAAAAATGCGGGCTGACGGCTTCACAGAGGAAGCTGAACGATTGGGTGATGCAACCGTACACTGGTTGCGTCATACCGGAATTTCCGAGGACGTGAAGCACAGACCGCGGGAGCACGTAAGGGACGATGCCGGGCATGGCTCGAGCGCCATTACCGACCGTTACATCGATGTCGAACGGGCCGAGCGTCACGCCTCCGCCCGCAATAAACTCATCCGTTAGGGAACCTTTGTCTTAATTTTCGCGTATCTATAATGAGCCCGATTGCCGTAACGCGTTCGGAGTCTTCTTAAGTCCTCTCGAGTTAAGTGAAAAGCATGAGAATTTCAGAAAATGACTTCTCTCACGCAGCGGTATAGCTTACTCTGTTCTGGCACTATCCCGCATGCGACGATAATTTTTAGTTTAATAAACGAACTCATATTCAACGGGGAAATATGCGCAGTAATTTCGTACAGGCGTCCTTAAACACAATTCGGTCAGGCTTGGTCGCGCTGGTCCTGATGCCCTTCGGTGCAGGCCTCGCCCAGGAAGACACGGCACAGCTGAACACGGTTCTCGATATAGAGACACTCTACGAGCCAGTTGGACCGCTACCGATACACGGTGAGACCGCAGTCGAGCTGATCGAAGAGTTACAGGGCAAGCACTACGTTTCTTTGGAAATAAACGATGGATTCTCCTCCCGGCTCTTTGACAAATTCATGGATAGCCTAGATGGCTCACATCTGTATTTTTTGAAGAGCGACGTTGATGAATTGAGTGCGTATCGATACACACTCGACGATGCGCTCAAATCAGGCGATGTGGTTCCCGGCTTTGAAATCTATAACCGTTACTATCAGCGGGTCCTAGAGAGGCTAATCTATGCCATCAATCGGGTTGAGAGCGCAATTCCCCGCATGAACTTTGCTGTTGATGAATACATCACTGTAGACCGTGAAGAAGCCCCTTATGCGGCTTCTTTGGCCGAGCTTGATGAGATTTGGCGAAAGCGCATCAAGAACAGCGTTCTGAGCCTGAAGCTGACTGGAGACACTGACGATGAAATTCAGGAAAAACTCTCAACACGCTACCGCAATCAGTTGAGCCAGGTATTAAAAACCAACGAAAGAGATATTTTTCAGGCGTACCTGTCGAATGTTGCCAAAGCGGTAGATCCCCACACGGACTACTACTCTCCGCGGGACTCTGAGAATTTTAATATGCAGCTGTCGCTGTCTCTACAGGGAATCGGAGCACAGCTCACCACTGACGAGGAATACACTAAAGTCGTTGAACTGATAAAAGGTGGGCCCGCTGAGCGCGGTAATGAACTTAAGGCCGGCGACAGGATAATTGGCATCGGCCAGGGGACCGATGGCGAGATAGAGGATGTGGTCGGAATGCGGCTTGATGATGTGGTATCTCAGATTAGAGGTGAAAAAGGCACCACGGTCCGCTTAAATGTCATTCCTGCCGACACGATCAACGAATCAGGGTCAAAATTGGTTACTATCACACGCGATACGGTGAAACTAGAAGACCAGTCTGCGAAAAGCGAAGTGCTTGAGTTGAGCTACAACGGAGAAGATTACAAGATTGGCGTGGTCAGCCTGCCAACTTTTTATTTCGACTTCGAGGCTGCAGCCCGTGGTGAAGAAGATTTCAAGAGCTCTACACGAGATGTGCGAGATTTGCTGGAGGAACTTAAATCTCAGGAGGTCGATGCCGTGGTTATGGATTTAAGAAATAACGGCGGCGGCAGCCTCAGTGAAGCGAATCAGTTAGTCGGCCTGTTCATTGAAACAGGACCGACCGTGCAAATACGATACTCCGGAATTCGAAATGGATTCACGCGCGCGTTCGGCGACAACGACCCTGAGGTGACGTATGCAGGGCCATTGGCTGTTCTCGTCAATCGCACCAGTGCGTCTGCATCGGAAATCTTTGCAGGCGCGATTCAGGATTATCAAAGAGGTATTGTCCTTGGGGGTCAAACTTTCGGCAAAGGAACGGTACAGGAAATCATCCCAATGGATTTCGGTCAGGTTAAAGTGACCCGGTCGAAATTCTACCGGATTTCAGGTGCAAGCACGCAACACCGCGGGGTGGTGCCGGACATCAGCTTCCCGGATTTTTATGATGCGTACGATGATGTAGGTGAAAGCAGCCTCGATGGTGCCCTCCCTTGGGATACCGTTCGGCCTGTTGAGTATCGACCGTATCACTCAATTTCCGCCATGCTGCCTCAATTGCGAGAGCAATATGAAGAAAGAATTGAGGAGTCTCCCGATTTTAACTACTTAATAGATCGGATAAAGCGGACGCGCCGCTATCGAGAAAGAGAGCAAATCTCTCTGAACGAAGACATGGTGAAAGCCGAGCGTGACAGCAATCGTCGAGAGGAATTTGATGCGGAGAACATGCGTCGTTTTCTGAAAGGTCTGCCATTAAAGGAGTGGGAGGATGACGACACTGACGAGGAAGATGAAGTGACCTCAGTCGCAGTGACTGATGATTCTGACTTGTTAGCCAGTGAGGACGGAAAAACTTCAGAAAATGACGAGATCGAAGAAGAGGATCCGCTGCTTCTGGAGAGCGGGCGTATTTTGGCTGATTTTATAACCTTAAATGGCCGGCGGCTAAGCGCTATCGACCCACTTCCGGGCGACATATAATAGGCTCTCCCCTCTTCTTTTTTCCCATTTGACCATCATTTAAAAAGGCCCGTATAGGGGCCGAAACTCAAGGCGTCGTAAGGAGAACTCAATCAACTGCCTGTTGATTGACGATTTATTAAACCATCATATCCTGACAACGCGGCGACCCTATAAAGGCATCATTAGGATCAATTGTGTTATCAGTCCGCAAATCGTAGCTGGCTTGACAGCAGCCTGCATACCCTCATCTACTCTCAGCTATCGGTAGCTTGCTTTTGCGTTTCAGGTTAAGCCAAAAGGCTGACGTTTTTTATAAGTTAGAGAGCGCCAGGCCCACTCGGCAGGCCCAAATCGGAAATAGGTGAGCCATAAACTGCTTGTTATTATTTGAAAGACCCAGATTCCCAAGACTAAATAATATATTTCGACCCTCTGTAATGTCCCAGCTAACCCAAGTCCCCAACCCATAAATATAAAATTACATATCAGTGAATGAGAAAGGTAATTTGTAAGAGCCATCTGCCCAACCTTCGCTAACAGTCGCTGCATCTTCTTAAAAACGCCGAGCTTGCATATAAGCATGATGAGCCCGAGATAGCCGAGAGCTAGGGAAAGGCGCCCCAGATCATACGTGGGGCGATTTAGTGCTGCCCACTCGAAATGGAATCCCGAATTAACAAATGTTAGCGTCTCCCAGGTATTTACAGGCAGACCAATGCACAGGCCAACTAAAGCAATTGCCCCATAAACCCGCGCAGTTCTCGAGCAATCTAAAAGCCCCCATTTGAAAAACGCCATACCCAAAAGCATCATGGCTAAGGCATCCCAAAAAGTTGTAGCCATGAAACCAATCGTCTGTAGCAAGAAATTAATTGGGATTATTCCTAGGAAATTGTCTATGTAACCAGACTGCATAAGTCGGAGCTGTTGCTCTGCGCGCTCAACGTCGACGTATTGTTGATTCAGAAAATCGCGCCAATCTTGCAGTACTTCTTCCTGTTCAGAGCTAAGCGCAGTACCCGCTGGTAATGCTTCGATGACTCTAGCTGCTCCACCCAGTTCGGCAGAATACATATAACTACCAGTATGTAGTAACGAAAGAAGCAGGATAATACTCGCACTTATTCCTGCTAACTTCCTAGCAGAAAGATCGCGAAACCAGTACAGAACAAGGCCAGTCATGCCATAGGCATAAAGGATGTCCCCTAGCCACAGCAATACATAAGAATTGAATAAGCCAAAGGCTACAAGTAATAGTGTGCGTCGGTAAAACAAACTTTTGATTGTTCTTGGTTCAACATTTGGCTTATTGATGAAGATCAGTAAGCCCGCACCGAATAGCATCGAGAATATTGTTCGCATGCTACCCTCGACAAAAATGTCCATAAACATGAACACGGCAAGATTAAGCCCGGTATCTGCGCTGTCAATTGATGGCAAGAAATACGCGGCAAAGGGGTTGGCGAATGCAATGATGTTCATCAGCAAAACGCCAAGTAAAGCAATACCTCTAAGCGTATCGATTGACTGGAAACGAGCTTTCTGAACGATTGGCATGATTTCCTTAGGTGAGTTCATTCCTTTCATTTAGGCTGTTTGATAGCCATGCCTCCTATTACTGTCATTGGTTTTGCGCTAAGGATTTAAGTCACGATACACTGGAGCGAATCTTATGCCTTCTGCCCTCGAATTTTTCTACCTAGGTGTTTCCACTTCTGCTGACCGAATAGTTTCTGCCTTGATTTTCCATGTTTTAGAGGCTCTATGAATAAGACAATAGTTAGAATATTTGAATCCTATTTTTTTGTTGCTCAGTAGCGCCGGACTCATCATGTCTCCTAGTGTCGCTTTAGCACGAGATTTTTCAGAGAAAGCCAAGCAAGAGATCACTGAAATTCTCGACCGAAGTCAGAAAGAATTTAACATACCTGGCTTTGTAGCCTTAGTAACTAATTCTGAGGGAGAGATTTATGCAGAGGCATTTGGCTTCTCGGATGTTGCGAATAAAACCCTCATGCGGGTAGATAATATTTTTGCAATTGCTTCTATGACAAAGCCGATTGCGTCTACGGCTGCAATGCTTTTGATCGAGGATGGAAAAGTGTCATTAGAAGACTCGATATCCTCTCACATTGAAGATTTACCTCCCTTCGAAATATTTGATGAATTTGACTTTGTAAATGGAACATACACTACAGAAAGAGCTTCAAATGAAGTCACGATTAAACACCTGTTAACGCATACCTCGGGCCTAGCTTACAATTTCAATTGTACAGAGATAGCCGCTGCTGGGCTCCCATAGACTGGTGCAATAGGTTCAGATCGATTTCTTCTTCAACACGAACCAAGTGAAAAATGGACTTACGGTCCCTCGATCAACTTCATTGGTGAGCTAGATGAGGAGATTTCAGGAAAAGGATTACTTAAATTTATGGAGGATGAAATCTTTTCTCCATTAGGTATGACTCAAACCTTTTATTTGGTATCTAAGAATTCCATGGATCGAGTAGTGACCACCCATATTAAAATAGGTGATAACTTCATGGAACGTCCGAAACCCGAACAAATAATCCAGCCAGAGGAAGGTCATGGAGGACTTAGCTTCACTGCACGGGATTATGCGAAGTTCATCAGATTGTATCTTAGAAGTGGTGCAGTTGACTCGGGTGAGAACCTGTTAACGCCGGAAACTATTGGGCTAATAACAACGAACAGCATTGGAAGCCTGAAAGCAGAACTTCAGCCAGAGCCTATGCCGAACTTGTCAAAAGCTTTTCCTCAGGGTGCCGGGATTGAAACTTGGGGGCTCGGCTTTCAGATAAGTGAGTCACAAGGCAAATATAAAAGAGCTCCGGGCTCTCTGTCATGGGCTGACTTATTTAACACTAAGTTTTGGATTGATAGAGAGAGAAACATTGCAGCCATTCTTTTGATGCAATATCTACCTTTCGAAGATGAATCTCACTTAGTGGTTTTAGATAGATTTGAGGAGCTATTTACTCTCGGCTTCTATCTGACTAAGAATGCTCTGAGGAGCACTTTGCTAGGATAATAATCGGTGTGTGACTGCAGGCGCGGCGTACAGCCAGTTTATTTTAGACTTAAGCGAAGCTGTTAGCTCGGTTTTAGAGTCCAAGCCTTAAAATCCATCGAAAACAGAACGACCATTCTTGACCCCCAAATACTTTGGAGGTCGATTGGTTATTGGCGGAGGAGGAGAGATTCGAACTCTCGGAGGACTTTCACCCTCGCTGGTTTTCAAGACCAGTGCATTAAACCACTCTGCCACCCCTCCGCGAAATCATCATTTTACACCACCCTATTATTTAGGGAAATGCTGATCGTTCTTAAGTTCCTAATCACCTCATCTTAATAACGGGCACGAAAGCCGTTGATTTGTGGCATCTTGAGGGTATCATAAGCCATGCACTGGTCGTTTTAATGCACCTAATGCCGCCTGAGGGCTTGAATCTTCGTAAGACCGACCCAAAGATTAGCAAGGGCCTGAGCAGCTTTCTGATGTGAGTAGAGCGACCACGGTGCGAGTTGATCGACCTCGCGCCCACGCACGGCGAGCAAGATAAAGCGCGACCAGAGTCGGTCGTTATATTCATAAATCCCTAAATATGGAGAAACCGATGAACGAAGTTGATTTGGCAATTGCTCAGAGCCAGCAATCGGCGCTGGCAGTCAATAAAGTTCTCAAGAACACTTACCTGCTGCTGTCCATGACGCTGGCTTTCAGCGCAGTCACAGCAACATTGAGTGTGAATGCCCCCGCTCTCAGTCCTTGGGTGTTTCTGATAGGAGCCTATGGATTCCTGTTTGCGACTCACGCACTTGCCCGGAGTCCCTGGGGCCTGCTGACCACTTTCGGGTTTACTGGCTTTATTGGTTACGGGGTAGGACCGCTTCTCGGGTATCTGATGGCTAGCCAAAATGGCAGTGAAATCGTGACAACTGCGTTGGGCGGTACAGCGTTTATCTTCTTCGGTTTGAGCGGGTGGGTTCTCGCTTCTCGAAAGGATTTTTCTTTCCTCCGGGGTTTTATCGCGGCAGGCTGTCTTGTCCTGCTGGCTGCCATCATAATAAGTCTATTCTGGCAAATGCCGGCACTGCAGCTGGCCATGTCAGTAGGTTTTATGTTTTTCTCAAGTGCAGTCATCCTGTACCAAACCAGTGAAATCATTCATGGTGGAGAGCGAAATTACATCTTGGCTACGATCACGCTATATGTCTCTATTTACAATATATTTATGAGCCTGCTTCATCTTCTGATGGCATTTTCCGGGGATGATTAACTGTCTTCCCTTGCTCGTTCGGTATTTGAAAAGCCCCAGTCTGTCTGGGGCTTTTTCTTTTCTCGCGAAGCGTAATATTACCGTCTGAAAGAAAATCTCTGTGAAATTTTCCCTTCTGGTGTCCACGTCTCCTGCCTCCTCTCAATCCTCGATGACGGCATATCAGTTCGCAACAGAAGTAGTGTCACAAGGTCATGAAATCTATCGCGTATTCTTCTACGGCGACGGAGTTCTGAATGCAAATTCTTTGAGTGTTGCTCCGCAGGACGAAATCAATCCTTCTGAGGCGTGGGACGAATTGTTGACGAATCATGGCATTGATTCAGTGGCTTGCGTGTCGTCTGCGCTGGTGAGGGGTATCTTAGATTTTGATGAATCCACAAGGCATAAAATGGTAGGCGTTTCCCTAAATGAAAGCACGCAGATTGCAGGTCTTGGCCAGCTAGTCGACGCTGCCTTACACTCCGATCGATTGGTTTCTTTTGGCTAGCGGATAGCGAATCAATGCAACATAAGACCCTAACCTTTATAACGAGGCAAGCGCCCTATGGTAACAATAAGGCAAAGCTTGTTATGGACGCTGCGCTCGCGGCTGCAGTTTTTGAGCAGCAGATAAATTTTCTCTTTATGGACGATGGAGTCTTTCAGCTTATTCAGAATCAGAATGCCGAGTTTATCTTATCGAAGACAACTAGCAGAGCGTTGGAAACCCTTGAGCTTTATGGAATCGAGCAGGTATTGGTGGATGCGGCTAGTTTACAGGAGCGCCACATCGCTGCCGATGATCTCTCTATACCTGTCAGAGTTCTGAAAGCGGAAGAAGTGCGGCAACTCACCGCAAACTCAGACGTTGTGATTAATTTATGAGTGCTCTTCACACCATCAGTGGTAGTCCAAGTAGCGGTCTTCTAGACTCCTGCCTCAAGCTTATTTGCCCGGGAGATGGTATCCTACTCATTCAAGACGGTGTGTACTATGGCTGTCCTCCATACCTCTTAAACTGTGTTTCTCGGGATTACGCGATTTTTGCATTAAGAGAGGACTTGCTCGCCCGAGGGGTTCTCAGCAAATTGGCAGAGCGAATCGATACGGTCGGATACCGCAGATTTGTCGAGTTAACAATTGATTATGACAAAGTAATCAGTTGGTCCTGAAGCTCAAAATTAACTTGATCCCTCGCACCTACCCGGCCAAGTAAGCATGCCCAAGCTCAATTCACAAGCCTTTGAAATTTCGCTTGATGACGAAGGGTACCTCCTCATGCTAGATCGCTGGAGTGAATCAGCAGCGGTCGAACTGGCCTCTCGAGAAAACATCAAACTGACAGAAGCGCACTGGGAGATCATATGGCTCATTAGAAGATTCTATCAGCGCTATCAAATGGCGCCGGCATCCAGAGCCCTGATCAATTACGTCAGGAAAGAGCTTGGCTCAGATAAAGGGCGGAGCGTCTATGTGATGCGCTTATTTGGAGGAAGTGCAGCCAAAACCGTGGCGAAAATTGCCGGTCTTCCTAGACCGCACAATTGCATCTGAGTGCTCTGGGGTCTGCTCCAGAGAGCCAGAGTTCGATATTGCTGGGCTGCGCGGTGAATTACCCGATTATTTCTAGCCCGTTCATATAGGGTTTGAGACAATCAGGCACGCTAATGCGTCCCAGCTCGTCTTGATTATTTTCGAGGATAGCGACCAAGGTTCTGCCCACTGCGAGCCCGGAACCATTGATGGTGTGCAGCAGCTCTGGCTTGCCGGTCGCCGGGTTTCTCCATCTTGCCTGCATCCGCCGTGCCTGAAAATCCGTAAATAAGCTGCACGAAGAGATTTCCCGGTAAGTACATTGTGAGGGCAACCAGACCTCAAGATCATAGGTTTTGACGGCTGAAAACCCAAGGTCCCCCCCACATAGCATGACCTTTCGATATGGCAACTCCAGTTTCTGAAGGATCACTTCTGCATGCTGCGTCAGCTCTTCGAGTGCCTCGGCCGAGCTGCCCGGTTCTGTTATTTGCACCAGCTCAACCTTTTCAAATTGATGCTGACGGATCATGCCTCTTGTGTCTCTGCCATAACTACCCGCTTCACTTCGAAAGCAAGGTGTGTGACAGGCGAACCGCAGTGGCAGGCTAGCTGGCTCGAGAATTTCGTTGCGAACCAGATTGGTGACAGGGACTTCTGCTGTTGGGATAAGATAGTAAGCCAGCTCTTCATCCTGAATTCGGAATTGGTCTTCTTCGAATTTGGGTAACTGTCCGGTGCCGTACAAAGAATCCTGATTCACGATGTAAGGCACATTAAGCTCGGTATAGCCATGTTCATCCGTATGGGTATCGAGCATGAACTGCGCCAATGCACGATGTAGTCGCGCTATTTGACCACGCATGACTACGAATCGGGAGCCTGTAAGCTTGACCGCGCTGACAAAATCCAAGCCATGCTGTAGGTTTTCACCGAGCGAGACATGATCCTTTACTTCCCACTCAAAGTCCTTTGGCTGCCCCCATGTGCTGATCTGAAGATTATCAGACTCGTCTGCGCCGTCAGGAACATCCGTAGCGGGTACATTCGGGATATTCAGCATATAGGCCTTTAATTCTTCCTGAATTTCAGCCAGCTTTTCTTTTTTCTGCTCGAGCTCTGCTTTAAGTCCTTCAACCGACGCTAGAATTTCGGAAATGTCCTCACCTGCAGTTTTCGCCTTGCCGATTTCCTTTGATCGGCTCTTGCGTGCGTTTTGAAGGTTTTCCGTATCCAGTTGCAGGCTCTTGCGAGCGTCCTCGAGAGATTTCAGTAACTCAACATCAAGATCGAATTTCTTCTTCTTGAGAAGTGTTGCGATTGATTCGGGTTCGGAGCGTAACCATTTAGGATCAAGCATGAGATTTTGCCGATAAGTATGTAAGGACCAGGGTCACATAAAGGCTTTAGCCAGTGAGATCCCCAGATAGGTAGAGCCAAGGCAGAATATGACGCTACCTAACACATTGAGAAGCGCTGTATTGTAGTTGCCTTGCTCAATTAGCAAAAGGGTCTCGAGCGAAAATGTCGAGAACGTCGTCAACGCTCCGAGAAAACCGGTTATCAGGAGGTGCCGGTATACCTCTGAAAGTTCAGGACGCTCACTCAGGTAAATGTATAGACCGCCGATGAAAAAGCTGCCTAAAACATTTACAGAGAGCGTGCCAAGGGGGAATGCCAGCTGACTCGACTGATTCAGACCGTTACTCATCCAGTACCGAGCGATTGCGCCGAGCGCCCCACCAAGAGCAAGTGCGAGATAGATGGGCAAGGTTCAGTCCTGAGACACGCGGTTATCGACGATATCGATTCCTGGAGGAATCTGAAGGTTAAACAAGTCCGGGTTTAACTGCTGGTTAATCTGTGGCTGGTTGAATTGCCACAAGGTTTTTTGCCCGTTCTTACTATCCAGATGAATGGAGAGCAAAGCAGTGTTGTCGAAACTGATATTTATACGTCGATACAATGAGTTTTGGTCAAACGGGAGTAACTGAAAAACAACCATGTCTTCACCAGCATCGCTCTCGGTGAAAATTTCATATTCCTCGGTCAAGCTGTCGGTTCGGCCGCTTAATAATTCGGCGGCCAACTCGGCTCTGCTGCTGTCCCAGTCCTCGATAACTACCTGTTCAAGATCCGGTTGGTAGTTCCAAAGAACAGCGCCATTTGTCACCACTAATTCAGGAAATGGCTCCAATGTTTCCCAGTAAAAACCATTGGGTCTCATTACGTGCATTTGGATACTACTCTCTTCAAGTAAAGCGCCATCAGACTCTACGATCAATTGCTGAACGGTGGCGCTCATGGTGTTCATTTGCCGCAGAAGATTGCTAAGCTGCGTTTGTGGCGTTTCCTGGGATATGGCCAGCGGGATGTGGCAGAGTGCCAAAGAGGCCGTTAGAGAGAGTCTGTGACGCAGCATGGTGGAATTCTCAAAAGCTGTTTACGGATCGGGCTATTCGCGGGGAGGCGGAGCGATGACCTCACGAGAGCCATTGTGTCCCATTTCAGAAATAACCCCTGCTTCCTCCATAGATTCTATCATGCGGGCCGCCCGGTTGTAGCCAATTCGGAGTTTTCGCTGAACAGCTGAAATAGATGCTTTACGTGACTCAGTGACAAATCTTACTGCCTCATCATAGAGAGCATCGTCTTCTTCGCCTTCCCCCGAGACCGCCGAAGCAGACAGGAAGTCGCCGTCCTCCGAACTTTTAGTTATCGCGTCTACGTATACTGGCTCTCCGCGTCGGTTCCAGTCGGCAACGACACGATGTACCTCATCATCACTGACAAACGCGCCGTGTACCCGGGTTGGCACACCACCACCGGGCGGCAGGAACAGCATATCGCCATGCCCGAGAAGCTGCTCTGCACCCCCCTCGCCAAGAATCGTTCTGGAGTCGACCTTCGATTGCACCATAAAAGATAAGCGAGTCGGAACGTTCGCCTTGATCAGGCCAGTCAGGACATCAACAGATGGCCGCTGGGTGGCAAGTATCAAATGGATGCCTGCAGCTCGAGCTTTTTGCGCAATCCGTGCGATAAGCTCTTCTACTTTTTTACCGACTACCATCATCATGTCTGCAAGCTCATCGACAATAACCACAACATTAGGCAAAGGCTCTAGATTCGGGGCAAACTGCTCCTCTAACAGCAACGTCGGATCGAATTGCCATGTTGGATCAAGGATGGGCTTACCTGTTTTCTGAGCGTCACTTACTTTGGTGTTAAAACCCGCAAGGTTTCTGACGCCTAAGGCAGACATGAGTTTGTATCGTCTTTCCATTTCCCCTACGCACCAGCGCAATCCATTCGCGGCGTCTTTCATATCCGTAATCACTGGAGTCAAAAGATGAGGGATACCGTCATAGACGGAAAGCTCCAGCATCTTCGGATCGATCATTATCATGCGGACCTGCTCTGGCGTCGATTTGAACAGCAGGCTTAAGATCATGGCGTTAATACCAACGGATTTGCCAGACCCTGTCGTACCGGCTACCAGTAGATGAGGCATTTTTGCGAGATCGACAATGACGGGCTTGCCGACAATATCGTGACCCAGAGCCATACTGAGCGCCGAACCTGCTCGGTCGAATTCAGGAGAGCTGAGAACCTGGCTTAATTGGATGATCTCGCGTTTCTCATTGGGAATTTCTATGCCGATCACGGTCTTGCCGGGGATGACTTCCACGACTCTGACGGAGACTACAGCTAATGACCGGGCCAAATCTTTAGCCAAGTTTGTGATCCGGCTGACCTTCACACCCGGTGCAGGCTGAACCTCAAACCGGGTGATCACCGGGCCCGGATTGACCGCGGTTACTTGAATTTCAATGCCGAAGTCGCCGAGTTTTAACTCCAGAAGCTTGGACATGGCTTCCAAAGATTCCTTGGAAAAGCCGGATTCATGGATTTCCTGCCAGGCATCAAGCAGGCTGATTGCGGGCAGTTCCTTCACAGACGGAGTCTCGAACAAAGTGCCCTGCCGCTCTTTTTCAACCCTTATGCTTTTAACCGCTTTTATACGCGGAGGTTCCTTTATTGTGGGAGGGACCCTTTTTTTCTCCTTTTCGATATGTATGTCCAAGACTTTCTTTCGGGATTCCAGTCGCGCTTTGACTGCAAGTGTCTGCTTGCGCTGTTCAAGCCATTTTTGCCCTTTCTCATTTAGCAGGCTGATTGCCCCCAGCGTCCACGCTCCAAGTTTGTCGATCACATTCAGCCACGAGATTGAGGCCGAAATTGTCAGACCGAATAGAAATATAGCGAAAAGGAGTAAGGTGCTGCCCAGGCTAGCGAAAAGCGGCAGGCTGAGATCAACCACAACTGAGCCCAAGACCCCTCCAGCGATGTAGGGAACATCGTCCACTACGTTGAAATGGATGGTTGCCAGCCCACATGAAGCCAGCATCAAGAGAGAGTAGCCCAGTGTTCTGAAGCCGAGAATGGCCCAGGAGAATTCCGCGCTGAGTTGCTCTTCGCGAAAGGATGTGTATACCTTGTAAGCGAGCAAGAAGGGAAAGCCAAAAGCGAGATAGCCGAAGACATGGAGCAAAGTATCTGCCATCCAGGCCCCGTAAACCCCAACAGCATTTGCGACATCCTCATTGGAACCCGTAGTCGTAAAACCCGGATCCTCAGGTGAGTAGCTCAGCAGCGCGATGGTAAGATACAGCGCCATCAGAGAGCAGACTATCAGGGCCCCCTCACGAGTTAAGCGCTGCATGAGGGTTTGGGCTTTGTCGTTCGGCTCTGAATTCTGCACGGTGTTATCTTATTAAATTAATATGATAAAAGTTATATCTTCAAACTTTCTGGATATCCTGAAAAGGTTGCCGGCTTCCTGCTTCTCCAGCATTACGGCTGTGTGAAGACGGGTAGCTGGCAAGACAGGAAGTCATAGTTATGTATCGTGCAATAGTGCCAGATAATTAAGGGGTCAGGGCCGTTATTCTCCAGATGTTTTTTTTACCTGCAGCCCATGTCCTGCTAGTGCCTGTGTGCCTCAAGAGGGTAAAATGCATACTTAGATGCCGTATATTCGTTTACGTCAAAGCCGATAAAAACTGAGCCACAGGAATGAGCCAATGACAGACCATCAACACCATCGCCTAATCATTCTTGGATCTGGCCCCGCTGGTTATACTGCCGCGGTTTACGCAGCGCGTGCGAACCTCGATCCGGTTCTCATCACCGGCCTGATTCAGGGCGGTCAGTTAACCACTACGACAGATGTCGACAACTGGCCAGGTGATGTCGAAGGTTTGCAAGGGCCAGACTTAATGCTTCGAATGAAGAGTCATGCCGAACGCTTTGATACGGAAATTATCTTCGATCATATAAACTCAGTGGACCTTAAGCAACGTCCGTTCCTGCTGGACGGGGACAGCGCCCGCTACAGCTGCGATGCGCTGATCATAGCGACGGGTGCTTCAGCTCAGTATCTTGGGCTCGATTCAGAGCAGGCATTTATGGGGAAAGGCGTCAGTGCCTGCGCGACCTGTGATGGCTTCTTTTACCGAAACAAACCGGTAGCGGTTATTGGCGGTGGTAATACCGCTGTTGAAGAGGCGCTCTATCTGTCGAACATCTGCTCTCATGTGACTCTGGTACACCGTCGAGATGCACTGCGCGCCGAAAAGATCTTGCAAAAAAAGCTGTTCGAGCGGGAAGAGGAAGGCAAGGTGTCGATACAGTGGAATCACATCCTGGAGGAAGTACTCGGAGACGACATGGGGGTAACGGGTGCCCGACTACGCGAGGCCACCAGCGGAGAGTCGGTCGAAATAGCCGTAGACGGCGTCTTTATTGCCATAGGACATGTGCCAAACTCTGACATCTTTAAAGGCCAACTGAACATGAAAAATGGCTACGTGATGGTAAATACCGGGCTAGACGGCATGGCTACACAGACGAGTATCCCCGGTGTATTCGCCGCTGGAGACATCGCGGATCAGGTCTACCGTCAAGCGGTGACCAGCGCCGGGTTCGGCTGCATGGCGGCACTGGACGCCGAGAAATTTCTCGACGATTAGTTTTCGCGATGCCATTGCCCTGGTTAGATCCGATGGATGCACCCGTTTTTCCGTGTACTTCACGGGCGTTGGCAGATCCCAATGGATTGCTGGCCACTGGCGGCTCACTAGACGCTGACTGGCTACTTGCGGCATACAGTGAAGGAATTTTTCCTTGGTATGAGCAGGGTCAACCGTTACTCTGGTGGGCCCCCGACCCAAGGCTGGTTCTGGAACCCGGCCGAGTCGTCGTCTCACGCAGCCTTAGAAAGCTGATCCGAAAACGGATTTACCGGATTTCCTTCGATACAGCTTTTACGTCTGTGATAGAAGCTTGTCAAACTTCAGGGGCCCGAAAAAACGCTACGTGGATCACATCCGAAATGAGGGCGGCTTACGTCAATCTCCACAAGCTCGGTCACGCACATTCTGTTGAGGTATGGCACGACGAGTCTCTGGTAGGTGGGCTTTACGGCATTGCGCTTGGCAAGGCATTCTTCGGTGAATCCATGTTCAGTGTGCAGCCAAATGCTTCGAAATTAGCACTAGTGGCCCTAGCGCAGCAACTTGAGGCTCGGGGATTCGGCTTGATTGACTGTCAGGTTCATTCCGATCACTTGGTTTCGATGGGGGCAGAGACGCTTTCACGTCGAGACTTCCAAAAATCGCTGACCGTCCTCCTGTCCTGTGAAGAACAGTCCGGACCTTGGAAAACACCGCCAAACAACCTAATGGAAAACCCGAGCTGAGTATGCAGTCGAACAACAGGCCTCTCAGCTCGATAAGGTTGTTCCGGACTTCACAGCACCCGTGTAGCTATAAATCATCAGAAGAAGCGGCGACAGTTTTCGTCGACCCTGACCTGGTCATCGATAAGCGTCTCAACAGCAAACTGAGTGAACTGGGTTACCGACGAAGTGGTGCGCACCTATACAGGCCCGATTGCGACCGCTGTTCAGCCTGCATATCTTGTCGAGTGTCTGTTAGTGATATGAAGTTTTCCCGCAGTCAGCGACGCACCATCAAACGGAATGAGATGTTATCTGTTGTTGAACGAGCTGATTTAAACAGCGCAGCGGCTTTCGATCTGTATCGCCGGTATGTTGACAGGCGACATCAGGGCGGAGATATGTTTCCGGCAACAGTTGAGCAATTTGAAGCGTTTATCAAAACAAAGACCGTCGATACGCGTTTTTTCTTATTTTACGAGGGTCAGAGGCTGATAGCCGTCAGTGTGGTTGATTTTTTGGAGCATGGCTTGTCCGCGGTGTACACCTTTTTTGAGCCGGATTTGCCTCAAAGATCGTTGGGAAACTTTGTCATTCTTTGGCAAAT
>Ga0160423_10002344_pt1 | contig 15808 bp, 10 predicted proteins | sample CRUFie14St8metaG_FD_108191 | JGI IMG/M metagenome (GOLD analysis project Ga0160423, IMG submission 108191) | Marine microbial communities from the Costa Rica Dome - CRUD Field 142mm St8 metaG | ecosystem: Environmental > Aquatic > Marine > Oceanic > Photic zone | place: Costa Rica: the Eastern... | reverse complement strand
TTATCCATTGATCGATTTGCTCAAGACTGAAGTATTTCCCTGAATCCACCTCTTTACGGTGCACCCGAATCTTGCCTTTGGGTTCCGCCAAAAACACCTCAATGAATTCTTGATCGGTCGCTGGAGAAGCTTCGAGTCTTACCAATTTCCGAATTTCCCCTTTTGGTCTCACCCACACTTCCTCCCACATTTCACGTTCTGCGCATTCCGCGTAACCCTCACCGGGATCAACATGGCCCGAGGCGCTGCTGTCCCATTTCTCGGGGTGAGTATCCTTAAGATGAGATCGTTTCTGTAGGTAAAGCTCTCCCTTTTTATTCAATAGGAAAACGTGTACCGCCCGATGTAACAGCCCCTTTTCGTGAATCTCGCCACGAGGAAGCGTAGCGATTACCTCGTCATTTTCGTTGACCACATCTAATGATTCGCTGGCTGAAGGGGGTAGATCAGCACATGGGTGAGGTTCAAGCAGGTTAGATAAAGCCACCCACTGCTTAAGGGTCAATTCCTCTGCCCTTACGCTCTCTTTCACATCGAGCACTCCGCAGATTTTTGACCATAGTCCCCTATCCGCCAGAATATTATTGTGAAGCTGCTTACGGCGCTGCGAAAACCCCCGCTTCACCGTGCTGGCGAACACTTCTGGAGAATGCAACGGCAGCTCTGTTGACGAACGGGGATCAAACCTAACAATTGTGGAATCGACCGCAGGCCTGGGGTGGAAAAGCGTCGGCCCAACAGTCTTGAGCGTCGTGGTCTTCCAGCGCTCCTGCAACATCAGACTGAGCATTCCGTATTCTTTGGTTCTAGGGGCAGCAACAAAACGGTCCGCCACTTCTTTCTGCACCATGACCACCGCGCCAGTCACTGGACTAGGAGCATCAAGGAAGCGCCGCAAAATTTCGTTGCCTGCAGAATAAGGAAGATTGCCAATCAATTTGACCCCACTCTCCCGAAACAATGGACGCACGTCATACTGGGTCGCGTCGGCATGAACTACTTCAACTCCCATGGGACCGTAACGCTCTCTTAAGAATTCAGCAAGACGTCCGTCCCGCTCAATTAAAACAAGGCGCCCTACCTTGCCGGCGAGGTGCTCGGTCAACGCCCCAAAACCCGGTCCAATTTCGATCACAGTGTCCTCAGGACCCGCTTGAAGCTGGGCGGCAATCCATCCCGACGTAGTCTCATCGATAAGAAAGCTCTGCCCCAATTTGCGACTGGGTGTTAGATCGAATCGCTGCAAAAGCGTCTGGAGTTCTGAGAGAGTCACTTATTACTATCAGAGAGACTATTCAGAAATTCAATCATTGCGCTGCCAAAACCTTTTCACGGTAAAAGTTTGAAAACTAGGAGACTCTCCGATCAGATCGGTCACGGGCCCATTCTGCGCTCCGAGGCAGCTTACCTTCTCTTGAAAAGGGACACATCCGTCTCCCGTTCACTCGAACGATTAAAGAGGATACCTTACCTGAGACCTCTCCGTATAATTTTCACCTTTCCTCACGTATCGCCTGTGCCTATCCTCTGACAATTCTCGCAACCTTCCTCGCTCAATGTCCGATCAAAATAATGCCACCGAAGAACTAGAAGCCGATGATGTCACGGCTATCGATGAGCTTAGAACGGCATACGAACAACTCCGCAAAGAACTCTCGAAAATCATCGTCGGGCAAGATGCAGTCATTGAGCAGCTTTCCATCTGTCTTTTCGCGCGAGGACACTCCCTTCTTATGGGGGTTCCAGGTCTTGCCAAAACACTTCTCGTCTCCCGCCTCGCCGAAACAATGTCACTCAGTTTTAACCGCATTCAGTTCACCCCGGACTTGATGCCGATGGACATCACCGGAACTGAAATCCTGCAAGACGACGGAAGTGGGCGAAGAGGTTTTGAGTTCGCCAAGGGTCCAGTCTTCGCCAATATCGTACTCGCCGATGAGATTAATAGGGCACCTTCGAAAACACAGGCAGCCATGCTTGAAGCGATGCAGGAACATCGAGTCACCGTCGCTGGTCATTCCTTTGAACTGGAGCAGCCTTTCTTCGTCCTCGCGACCCAAAATCCGATTGAACAGGAAGGCACATACCCGCTTCCCGAAGCTCAGCTAGACCGCTTCATGTTTATGATTGGAGTCGACTACCCAACCAGAGAAGAGGAAATAGCCATAGCGCAAACGACGACAGGCGCCTCTCTTCCAACACTCGAAAACATTCTTTCCGGCGAGAAAGTAATGCAGTATCAGAACCTTGTCCGCCGCATTCCCGTTCCCGATCATATCTATCATTTTGCAGTCGATTTAGTTCGTCGCACTCGCCCCGGGTCCGACGATGCTCCTGACTGGATAAGCCCATATGTTGGATGGGGAGCAGGCCCACGAGCAGTGCAATACTTAATTCTCGGAGCGAGAGCCCGTGCTGCGCTAAATGGAAGCTACATGGTAAGACAGGAAGACATAGTCAGCGTAGCAGAACCAGTGCTTCGGCATCGCGTCATCAAAACCTTTACCGCCGAATCCGAGGGAATCACTTGTCGTTCTATCATTTCCCGGCTCGTCGAAGAACTTTCCAGCGATGCTTGACCACCTGAGTATCACCTCAACCTTCAAATCAACGTCTTTCCTGCGTGTCTGATTCCATCCAGCGCGACTTTCTCGACTCCGCGGTTCTGGGTCGCCTCATCGGGCTGCCCCTCAAGTCGCGGCGCTCAATGATTGGGAGCGTATCAGGAAGACACCGTAGCCCGGTGAAAGGCTCGGCCCTCGAGTTTGCTCAGTATCGCAAATATGTCCCGGGGGATGACACGAGGCGACTCGATTGGCGCACCTGGGGACGCACAGACCGCTACTACATCAAGGAATTCGAAGCCGACACCAACCTCCGTCTATGCTTCATAGTCGATACAAGTGGCTCGATGGGTTACGGAGAAGCAGGCAAAACTAGACTCGACTATGCTAAGCGAGTCGCAGGAACCCTCGCCTATATCGCGGCACAACAGGGCGACGCAGTTGGTCTTTACAGCGGTTCTGAAGGCTCTGATCATGACATACCAGCGAAACGGGGCGCACTGCATTTAAGAATAGTTTTTGATCAACTCACAAAACTTAAAGCGACCGGTGACTCCGAGCTCGTTACGACAATCCATCAGGCCGCTGAGAAAATCTCACAGCGAGCTCTGATTGTGATAATTTCTGATCTTCTTTTTCAACCCGAACCCCTTCGCGAGGCACTTCAGCATCTCAGGTTTCGTAAACACGACGTTGCGTTGTTCCATCTCCTTGACCAGCAAGAGGTGGACTTTAAATTCGACCACCCGACTCACTTTGTCGATATGGAAGGCGGCGCTTCCCTTCTTACCGACCCCTCACTTATTGAGCGTCGTTATCGTGAAGCAGTGACCAACTACTTCAAAGAGATTGATGAGATCATGAACCACTCAATTATTGATTACCATCGAATCCTCATGAACGAACCTTATGAGCAGGCCCTGGCCCGCTTTCTCATGGGTAGAAACCCGAAAACCGCTCGAACTGCGCGATGAGTTTTCTGCAACCTTTGCTCCTCATCGGCCTGCCTCTGGCCTTGTTGCCGCTCATCATTCACCTCATCCACAGAAATCGTCATCGCACCGTGGACTGGGCCGCCATGCTATTTCTCATCGATGCCCGCAAAATGAATAAAGGCATGGCGAGGCTCAGGCAGATCCTAATCCTCGCGATGCGAGTCGTCGCCGTAGCCATGTTGATCTTTGCGGCGAGCCGTCCTTTATCGGGAGGAGCCTTATCTCTCTGGGGAGGCAAAGCTGATACGATTATTATATTATTGGACCGCTCCGCCAGTATGGAGCAGCAAATTCTTGAAAGCGGCGAATCTAAGCGTCTAGCAGTTCTCGAGAAGCTGTCTGACCTACTCAAGAAGACAGGAAAAAGCAGTGAGGTCGTCCTTATCGACAGCGCAACTCTCGAACCTGTTGTCATTACAAGTTTGGTCGACCTTGCAGCGATTCCTCAAACCGGAGCGACTTCAACTGCAGCAGACATCCCTGCGATGCTGCAAGTCGCTTCCGACTACCTCACCACAAATCAATCCGGCAGAACAGATATCTGGCTTGCTTCTGACCAGCGTGAATCCGATTGGAATCCAGCCTCCAAGCGCTGGCCATCGCTAAGATCCGATCTTGGCACGAGCAATAATGTCCGGCTGTTTCTACTCAATTTTCCGGAGCGCAGTGCTGCCAATGTTTCAATTCAAATTTCCAATGTCCAGCGACTACGAAATCCTCAGTCCCTCCAATTAGTATTTGACCTAAAGATCATTCGAGACTCCAACGAGAAATATCTCGAACCCGTCACCGTACCAGTCGAATTCATTGTCAATGGAACGCGGACTGTTGAAGAGATTACCCTGACCGACCGTGAAACAACTCTGCTCGGACACACCGTTCCCCTCGGTAACGGTGATCAAAGAGGATGGGGCCGGATCTCGCTTCCGGCAGATGACAACCTATTCGACAATGTCGCCTACCTCGTCTTCGATGATCCAGCACCGAGAACGACAGTCATCGTCAGTAACGACCCGACCACTAGCAAAGCAATCACTGCCGCGGCAGGTGCCCCTGTTGAATTAGGCGCCGAATACGACACCATTTCGCTAACCGAAGATGCCGTGGCCGAGATTCCTTGGCAAGAAACGGCTCTTCTGTTTTGGCACGCGCCAATCCCCCCTCAAGGCTCCATTGAAGCCTCCCTTCTGAAACAACATGTCAACTCAGGGAGAACTCTTATTCTACTTCCACCTCAAGACTCTAGAACCTCAGACAGTCTTTTAGGATTTACATGGAACGCCTGGAAAGAAGGGGGGACATCACCCCTAGAAATCGGATGGTGGCGCACTGAATCCGGGCTTCTCGCCAACACTCGCAGTGGCAATCCCTTACCAATTGGGGACCTCAAACTGTTTAAAGTTCGACTATTCGAGAGCGAGAACCAACCATTGCTAACCTTAGAAAGCGGAGAGCCAGTTATCTCGAAAATTATGGTCGATCATTCGGATACAACGGCAGGCCAAATCTACGCTTGGGGCACTCTCCCTGTAGACGATTACTCCAGCTTGGCTTCTGACGGAGTTGCCTTCTTCGTCATGCTACATCGCGCCCTCGATGAAGGAGCTTTCGCGGTATCGAAAGCTCGGAGCCGAAACGCGTCATCCGGAGCGCTCGCGGATTCCATCTCGCTAAATCCCCTCTCAACTCTGCAGGAAGTTCAAATCGAACCGGATCTTGGAGCCGGCGCTTACGAAGTTTCTCAATCTGACAGCGACACTCTGTTATGTGCTTTGAACCGTCCTTACGAGGAAGATTCGGTCAAAACAGTAACTTCAGAAGGGATTAGCTCCCTCCTTAGAGGTGTCGAATACCGTCAGATTTCCGACGAACTTGGCAGTGGCTCGATGCTCGCGCTGGAGGTTTGGCGCGCCTTCCTTACCGCGATGGCATTAGCGCTTATTGCTGAGGCTATTCTTTGTCTGCCACCGAGGCCTGAATTGGAAGACTCCAGCGTCCTCCGCAATCCTTTCATCAGCAACTAGCTCCCTACCCTTTCTCAGTGACTCTTACCAACAGCGAACTTACTTTCGTCTGGACACCTACAACGGTGATTCTTGGAAGTCTAATTGTGGCTACGACCCTGATTCTCAGTTTCGTTATCTGGAAAAGAAATCAGTTTTCCGCCTCTCAGGGGCTTCTTGAATTCCTCCGTTGTCTCATTGTTACGCTAGTTGCCCTGACACTCAATCAACCCGAGTGGCGCGAGTCGTTCGAGCCTGAGGAGCCACCGGTCATCGTCGTCCTCCATGATGTTTCCGGCAGCATGGAAACCCGTGATGTCGTTGAAAGTGGCCCACTGGAGAAAGAACCTAAAACACGCAACGAATCTATTTCCCACCTAATTGAAGAGTCGACGTGGTCAGCTTTGGGAGAAGAATTCGACATTGCAATTCAGTCGTTCTCTTCGGAGGGCGGGGTGACAGATGCTACTGACATTTCGAGTGCCCTCAGCGACGCAGCCGAACAATTTCCAAACCTACGCAGCGTTGTTCTCATATCTGACGGAGACTGGAATACAGGGAGTCCACCCTCACAGGCGGCGACCCAGCTTCGTATTCGAAAAGTTCCTGTCTACGCCTTTCCGGTCGGGAGCGAAACTCGCCTCCCTGATCTCGAGGTAACCGCCTTCGACGCGCCAACCTTTGGGCTTGCCAACAAACCGGTCCGACTCCCCTTCACAATATCGAGTTCACTTGCGCAGGCGCACTCCACCACCATTGAAATCCAAAGCGATAGCGGTGAGTCAATCAATTACAGTGTCGATATTCCAGCCATGGGAAAGATTCAAGACGCCATTCTATGGACACCGAAAAGCGAAGGAACGTTTAAACTATCACTCAAAATACCACCCATTCCTGAGGAGCACTCTGATGCCAATAACCTCATGACAGCTCCCATAGTGATTCGACGTGAGAAATTGAAAGTGCTCCTGATTGATTCCTTTCCGCGTTGGGAGTATCGCTTCATCCGAAATGCTCTGGAGCGGGATCCCGGTGTCGAAGTCAGCTGCCTTCTCTTCCATCCCGGCTCCGAAAGCCTCGGAGGAGGCATTGGCTACCTCACAGAATTCCCAAACAAAGAAACAATCTCCGAGTTCGATGTTATCTTTCTCGGTGACGCGGGTATTGCACCCGATCAACTAAGCTTTGAGAACGTTGCTTCTCTCAAACAACATGTTTCAAACCAAGCAGCCGGCCTCGTTCTCATGCCGGGCTTTCGTGGCTATCAGCAGACACTGTTGGAAACCAGCCTAGAGCCACTCTTCCCGGTAATTATGGATACCACTCAGCCCCGCGGTTGGGGTTCTTCAATACCGGGACAATTCGAGCTGACGGATCTTGGTGCTCGAAGTCTTCTTACCCGTCTGGAAGACACCGAAAATGCCAATGCCACGCTCTGGGCATCTCTTCCCGGCTTTCAATGGTTTGCCGGTGTCAGCCGCGCAAAGGCGGGGGCAGAGGTGCTAGCGACTCACAGTTCGGAAACGAATCAATACGGCCGCATCCCGTTGATCATCACCAAGACCTTCGGCACCGGTAAAATCCTCTTCATGGGCACCGATGGCGCTTGGCGCTGGCGCAAGGGCGTCGAGGACAAATATCACTATCGCTTCTGGGGCCAAGTGGCACGATGGATGTCCTATCAAAGAAATATGGCGAGTGATGAGCTAATGCGTCTCTTTTATTCACCGGATCGGCCTAAAACAGGAGATACCCTGAACCTAAACGCAAATGTCATGAGCATCGGAGGCGAGCCCCTTAAATCAGCCACCATTGTTGTGCGAATCGTCAGCCCCTCCGGCAAGGTGAATTCCATTCGCCTTCAGTCTGGCAGTGAAGATCAGTGGGGGTTGTTCTCCGGGATTTTTGAGCCCAAGGAACCGGGCGAACATCTTGTCAACGTCACCTGCAGCGAAAACGCAGGAATGCTTGAAACGACTCTAATGGTCCAAGGCACCGACCTAGAGGTCGTTGGGAATCCCGCTCGAATGGATGTCATGGAAGAACTAGCACGGATCACCAGGGGCAAAATGATTCGTGATGCCGACCTTGATCTTCTTCGATCGAATCTCTCTACTCTTCCCGAACGTGCGCCACTTGAAAAACGCCTGCGTCTTTGGGCTCATCCTTTGTGGATAACTCTCCTTATCATGTTGATGACAATCTTCTGGATAGGCCGGAAAACGGTCGGGTCCGTTTAGGCATAAAACGATTTCTCTTGCAGCGCCTCCCTATGATCCCAAGGTAGCCAAAACATGTTTACGACCTTTAAGACCATCGCTTTGGCACTTCTACTCTGCATGACAGGAAGCCTCTCTGCAGCCGCTGAAATTTCTGATGGCTCGAAGAATACGAGCCCTGCAGGCATCAATTACCTAAATGGTGAAGAGCGCCTGCCCGGCGTTCTTTTGTCAGAAGGGATCTCACAGGTCACGGGTGTCGCTATTTCACCTCTTCTCGGCGTTTCCGGAGTCGGCGCGTGGCAATATTTCCGAACTCCCGAAAACCTCCGAGATCAACTACCATGGTTCTATCACCCTATTGCCTGGGGTATTGGAGCCGGAATTTTGTTGCTCTGCTTCTTGAAAGACGCCCTTGGAACTGCTCTTCCTGCCTTCCTCAAGAAACCATTCGATGTTGTAGAAGTGTTCGAAGACAAGTTGAGTGCCGTCCTCGCAGGCAGTACGGTAGTCCCATTCACCGCTAAGCAAATTGCGAGTAAGCTTAGTAATCCTGTCCTTGAGCCCACCACTGCCCTCACTCAAATTGAAAGCGGCACTCTGGCGAGCGCCGTTCCCTCAATTCTGGGACAAACGGGTTACAATTTTGTCGTCATTCCCATCCTCCTTCTTAGCTTCGGGGTCGTTTGGCTCCTTAGCCATGCTCTGACTGTTCTAATTCTGATCTCCCCGTTTCCAGCCCTAGACGCCCTCTTTAAAGCTATTCGCCTTGGCTTTCTAGCCCTTCTTACCGTTGTTTCTCTAATTAATCCGATAATCGGGGCCATCCTCTGCGCAGGCATTATTGCTATCGCTGCCTGGCTAGCTCCACGCGCCTTCCGCCTCTGTTTTTTCGGTTCTGTAATGTCGATAGATTTTTTAGGCTCACTCGCCATAAAGTCAAAGATAACGACAGAGACAAAGGGTTTTCTAGCCCGCCCCGACGGCAACAACCTTCCCGTCAGGACCTATGGTGCGCTCCGGACCGAGGAGGACGGGAGCGTCAACTTCCGCTCTCGGCGCTTCTTTTTTGGACCGGTGAGATCAATCAGACTTAGCGATCCTATCATTATCACTAAAGGCTTACTCTTTCCTTCAATTGTGACCACAAAAACGGCCGGAACCGGTTACGATGAAGTAATTCACCTTCTCCCAAAATATCGCCGCCATATTGAAAACATCGCGTCCAAACTAAATGCGTCCGAAGTTCTCGATCCGACCGCTATACGCGGCTTCAAGGCCATGAAGTCCTGGCTTCAGTCTCTGTGGCAAAGCTCCCGGCGGGGACTCATCTCTTCCTCCAACTAGACAGACAAACCTATCCTGCCGTCTTCACGGCTCCGGCAAGCGTCTTTCATCTCCATCCCTCACTGTGACGCCTTCCTCGTCGAGCCATTCAAGCAGTGGCATCAAGATTCGCCGGGTCGTTCCCGTGTGTTGCCTCAAATCACTCGCAGTCGCTTTCCCTTGTTCCCGAAGGTAGCTTTCTATCTGCTCACGAAGAATCTCACATCCTCGGCGGGAAATCACCGTTTTCGGGTCGAGATCAATCACTTCACCCGTGTGCATCAAAAAACGCATTGCCTTCTCTTCATTAGAATTGGTCGCTATCTCCCCTTTATTCGGAGGGAGAATTGGATCACCCGCAAGGCGCTCCCGGACGAGTTCGCCCGCCCTCTCAAGCTCGGGCGGTAACTTAGGAATATGATCCCGATGGCGAATGTTGGGACCAGCCTTTGCAAAATCACCTGCCAGCAATCCCTCAAGAACCATGTCAAAGAACTTCGGAGCCGGCAGTTCCGGCTCCATCATCGCCTTGAGTTCGCGTATAGGTAGCCCGAGTTGTTCTGGATGCTCTCGATGAATCGATTGGACTTTATCCGCAGCCACTCCTGCAATACCAGACCACCAATCAGACTGAAAAACCCAGTCTCCGTCACGCCTTAATTCTCCGGCCTGGATTTGTTTCAGAACCTCCGCCTCAATTAGATCGACGCTGAACGAAGACTTTACGAGGAGGCGCGAAAAGGGAACGACCATATCTCTTTTCAGCTGGGACCTAACGAGAACGCCAAGATCGTGAGGCGCTGCAGCTCTCGACTCAAGGAACTCGCCCTGAAAAGGTTTCCGAAAAGCTCTTCGATTGGCTTCTTCATCAATGACAATCCCACCAGCGAGGGTTAACCCTAACGAATGGTCTCGCAAAACGAAACCGTCACCGAGGAAAACAAACACTGGCTCGTGGAACCTAAGCTCGGCGATTACCGATTCACCCGGCTCTAGGGATCGCTGCCCTCGGAAATGGATCCGGGCGGGAACCCCCGAACTTCCATGGTGAAACATGACTTCCCGACCAGTCCTTAGGGCTCGAGTCGACTGCTTCATACCCCGAATAGATCGACTCGTTTTTGTGACAAGGACATCAATCACAGAGACCGGCTCACCGAACTTTTTTTTGGTAATAACGTCCCCCCGACCTACACCTTCATAGGCAGCCGAACGATTTTCTCGAAGCCCAATCCCGGAAAGATTAAGCGCAGTCCGAGCCCCGGGCGAGACCACAGCGACGTTCTGACCATGCGACTGAGCCGTTCTGACATGGGCCTCCTGACCGGATGGCTGAATAATGAGATCATCCCCCACCGCGACCTCTCCTTCGATGAGCGTTCCCGTCACGACTGTTCCTACCCCTTTGATCGAGAAGGCTCGATCTACCGGAAGTCGTGGCTTTCCAAAATCCCTAATCGAACTTGCCTCAGTAAGCTCCCGCGATATCGTCGCCCTCAATTCTTCAATTCCCTGCCCCGTGTTAGACGATACCGGGACCACCGGGACATTACTCCAGATACCTTCTTCAAGGTTTTCCTTCACATCCTCTAAAACCAACTCAAGATCTTCGACTAAGTCGACCTTGGTCAGCGCTACCACGGCACGCTTCACCCCAAGATAGTTGAGGATCTGATAATGCTCCTCGGTCTGCGGCATCCAACCGTCATCAGCAGCAACTATGAAAAGTGCCAGGTCAATCGCGCCTACCCCTGCAACCATGTTTTTCACAAAATCGGAATGCCCGGGAACGTCAATCACTCCAAGTGCCAGCTCATCACCTGAATCGTCACTTGCAGGAAGACTTAGCTGGGCAAATCCTAATTCGATCGTCATCCCACGTGCTTTTTCCTCAGGAAGACGATCGGGGTCTATTCCTGTGAGGGCTTCGATCAGCGAACTTTTCCCGTGGTCAATATGACCGGCTGTTCCAACGATGTAATGACGGGATGGCATGTGTCCAAAGTTTTTAGCGAAGCTTTCGACGAAGGAAAGTAGAAAACAAATCCCCCACCAGAATCACTGAAGAACCAAGAAGAATATAGAAGAACATCTCGTCCCAGAAGAACCCCTTGGAAAGCGCGATTAATTTCCCAAGAGTTAGCACCCCCAGCATACCGAGCACGGTGGCGTCTTTAACACAAGTTTCCCAACGATAAAAGAAGTAGATCAGAAGCCGATTAAATTCGGCCGGGAAAAGGCGAGATATGAAAACAAAAGATCGAGACTGACCGCAACCAAGTCCATGTATTGGTGGGGCCGTTTCTGAGTTTTCCGTCACTTCACCCCATAGCCTCCCGAGGATGCCAAGGTTATGAATCGCCAGAGCCAAGATGAGAGGCCAGACTTGAAGCCCCAGCAACGAGATAAGCAAAAACGCCAAAATATACTCTGGAACGGCGCGGGCTATGACAAAGGAAAACCGGATCCCCGGGCCGATCCCCAATCTAAATGCCGCTTCGATCCAATTCATTCTGCCGGTCCAGAGTCCAAAAGGCTTGGGACGACTTAGTTCACGACTTGCCAGCGTAAGCAGCGGTACCGCAAAAACCGCTGAGAGAATAATCGCAACTGTCGCGATTCCGAGAGTAGTCCACAGAGCTTCCAAACCTCCCGCATGAAGAAGTTCGCCTGCCCAGGGACCCGCTTCACCCCACTGACCGCTTTTTCGGACGGGTGACGGAACCAATTCTCCAGCAAAGTTTTGAAAATTCAGCCATCTCCTCTCAGCCGAGAGCCTGCCCATGATAGGGCGACTAGTCAGCCATGCCCAAAGTATACCCAGCAAGACGAGAACCGCGCTAAGCCGAAGAAACCAACTCTTCTCGCGTGAACGTCTTAATTCATCAATACGGTCACTCATGCCTCGCACGCCCCCTTGTGAGAATTAAGTCGAGCTCGCACACCGGCACCCCAAAAATCGACGAGCACAATTAAAGCGAGGAGAAGGTAAAAATAGGTCCAGACTTCGTTGTAATAAAACTCCTCGTGAGAAAGCTCGATGTAGAGCCCAATCGTCTCGATACCAACGAACCCGAGAACGGCAGAAGAACGCAAGGCACACTCGAAACGATAGAGACTATAAGTGATTAGATTCGGCAGAGCCGCGGGCAGCGTTCCCACGAAAAATGTCTGGAGCGGTCGGTGGCCGATCGCTTTCAAAGCCGCTGCGGCGTCGCGGGATTCTTCGTCAATTAATTCGGAAAACACCTTGCCTAGCGTTCCTGAAAACGGGAGGGCAAGAGCGATCATCCCTGCCAGTGGAGAAAGCCCAAAAGCTGATAAAATCAGAAGCGCCCAAATCAATTCATGGATCGACCGCAGAAGGCTCATCAGAAACCGGAATGCAAAGTAAATCCCACGAAGAAACAGATCAAGAAACCAACCCCTCGGTTCCGGCCACCATGAGGAGGAACCAAAGAAACCCATAATAAGCGCCAACGGCACGGCAAGACTCATTCCCCCAAAAGCAAACTTCAGCGTCAGCAAAAGCCCGTATAACCCTTTAAGCCAAATCGGTGGCGCATCCTCAGGAACATTCTCATCCTGGTAGTCCATCGCCGGACTTAAGGCAGCCTTAAAAAAGGCGCCGGCTCGCTCCCATCGGGTTTCGTCAGGAGGAACTAAACCAGCGGGCGTCAGCCCGAGACTCTTCGCACATAGGAGGAAGAGAATCACGATTCCAAGGACAATCCAACGTCGACGTCCCCATTTTCCGATCGTGGAATTCATCGCCATTACCAGCCAGAAGAAGCTTCCCGTCCTCTATTTTCTCGAGAAAACAGGATCTTTTTCTCAAAGCAAAAAAGAAAGTGCTCACGCATCAGCCATCATTTCGTCCGCCGTGAGTTCGTAAAGCGACTCCAACTCCCGGTCCTTTAGCGAGTCGGGCGCTCCATCAAAAACAACGCGTCCTTGACGGAGGCCGATAAGCCGGGGAAAAAACTCCTTCGCCAATTCGAGGTGATGCAGACTGACGCACAATGTAAAACCAAGTTCTCCCGAAAGCTCAGTCAGCAGTCGGACGCTGTCCCGTGCGCGAGCAGGGTCTACCGCCGAAACCGGTTCATCAGCCAACAAGATCTCAGGCTCTTGAAACAAAGCGCGGGCGATTGCGACGCGTTGCTTCTGCCCACCTGAAAGCTTCGATACCATCGTGAAAAGCTTTTCCTCTATTCCAACCCGTCTGAGCAATTGATGGATCTTTTCGGTATCACTTCGTGAGGGAATAATAAGATCACGAATTGACCGTAGAGTAGTGCGTTGTCCACCGCGCCCTAAAATGACGTTTTGAATAGCGGTCAGATTTTCAACGAGTCCAAGGTGTTGAGGCATCGTCCCAACTCGTGAACGCAGGACTCGCAACGACTCAACGCTTTGGTCTGCTATGATGTCCCCGAGAACGGATAAGGAACCATCACTGGGAACTGCCGTCGTGTTGAGGAGTCGGATCAGGGTCGTTTTCCCACTGCCACTGGGCCCAATGAATGCGACTTGTTCTCCCTCCGCGATAGACAAAGAGAACTCGTCAATTGCGACGAGGTCTCCAAATCGACACGTCACTCCGTTGAGTTCAAAAGCGGAGGACATAATAAATCTTCGTATTATTCTTCGATCAGGCCCATCTGAATGGCCGTGTCCTTGATTCCATCGAAGTCCTCATTCTTAGCGAGGATGATAGACTCACGGTTTATCGCCTTAAGAGCATCTGATCCCGCGGGTGCGGCAATAAGTGCGTCCTGAGCCCTTTTGATAAATCCTTCACCGAACGCACTCTCGACCTCAGGGTGGATCGTAAAATTGTAGTCGGCGTAGAAAGGCGTTGTCCAGATTTTTACGGTATTCTCTGCGATCTTAGGATCACTCTCAACCAAACTGTCGTACGTCTTGTAGTTGATGCCTCCAGTTTGGTAGGTGCCGTCGGCAACTGCGTTAGCTGTCGCGACGTGTCCCCCGCTCATCTGAAAGCCGGGCTTCTCTGCAAACCATTCGTCGGGATGAACCCCTCCATTGTTCTGCATAATGAAGTAAGTCGGCATAAGGCGACCAGAAGTCGAACCAGGAGAGCCAAACGTAAACGTCATGTCCTTAATCGCCTGCGGAAATTCATCTGCCGGCGCCAGACCGGTGGATTTGTTCGCAATAATGTAGGACTTGTATTTCGGATCAGCTTTACCCTGGGCAATCGCCTGAGATCCCGGAACTGCCATCCGAGCCTGCACTCCGGAGAGACCTCCGAACCAGACAAGGTGGACTTCACCGTTCTTGAACTTTGTCACAGAGTCAGCGTAATCCTTGGAGAAGACGAACTCTGTTTTGACTCCCAAGGAATCAGTCAGGTAGGAGGCGAGCTTGTCAAACTTCACTTTCTGATCAGTGATTTTCTCGTCCGGGATCGCCGAAAGGTAGAAAACCCCCGCATTTGCTCCTGCCGATCCTTCGGAGGAAGCGTTGTCATTAGGGTCGGCCGTGGACGGATCGCCACCACAGCCGACGAGGGCCAGAGTAGTTACCGCTGCCAGACCGACGCGGAAAAAATATCTTTTCAGCATCGTTTATAGGTTTGGTTGTGTAGGTAGTATCTGATCATTTGAGATCGAACGTTAAGAACATGGCAGGGGTTTACCTCCCTGCAACGGACTTGACCTACTTACCATTCAAAGCTTTTCGAAAATTGCCAGAAGATTTTCTACTACTATTTGATCCTGCTCAGGGAAAACCGTCCTCAAATCGATACGAAATCGGTCTTCTGCCACATATCCTATAACGGGCATGTTCTGTTCTCGAAGCAGTCGCGCCATTTTCGGCAACCCCATCGATTTCGGCATCAAATCGAGCGCTAACGAAGGGATTTCAGCCTTTGGCATCGTCCCTCCTCCACAACGGGCAATTGTATTGACCACACTTGAGTCCAGCTCCTCAATTCCTGAAATCAAATCGAGAATCGCCTCAGCCCGTGGGTGAAGATCCTTATCGACCGAGGCAGACAACATCCGAATCAAGGGCAATTTCGGTTTCTCGGTGCCATGTTCGTGAAGATATTTCAGCACCGTTTCCTGCATTCCAGTCAAAATCAGCTTATCGCAGCGCAGTGCCCGGAAAAAGGGCTCCTTCTTGATACCCGCAACAAGGTCTGCCCTCCCCGCTATAATCCCCGCCTGCGGCCCCCCAAACAGTTTGTCGCCACTGACACAGACCAGGTCAACGCCCCGATTAAGAACCTCAAGAGCCGTTGGTTCGTGAGGGATCGGTGCCACTTCGTCCGTCATTACCATGGCGCCACTACCAAGATCTTCCACCACCGGAAGATCGTGCTGTTTTCCTAGCTCCACTAACTCCTCAGTGGTTGGCTCGTCGGTGAATCCATCCATCCAGAAATTAGACCGATGGACCTTCAGCAGCATTCCTGTCCTTGGACCAATCGCGTTTTGATAATCTTCAAGAGAGGTCTTGTTAGTCGCCCCAACCTCAACTAACCGAGCCCCGCTGGCTTCCATGATCTCCGGAACGCGAAAACCACCTCCAATTTCCACCAATTCCCCTCGCGAAATAATCACCTCATTCCGCTCACCGTTGGCGAGATGCTTCAGCATAAGAATAAGTGCTGCCGCACAGTTATTAGTCACCGTTGCAGACTCAGCCTCGCAAAGCGTCGCCAGGCA
>Ga0160423_10002343_pt1 | contig 15812 bp, 11 predicted proteins | sample CRUFie14St8metaG_FD_108191 | JGI IMG/M metagenome (GOLD analysis project Ga0160423, IMG submission 108191) | Marine microbial communities from the Costa Rica Dome - CRUD Field 142mm St8 metaG | ecosystem: Environmental > Aquatic > Marine > Oceanic > Photic zone | place: Costa Rica: the Eastern... | reverse complement strand
TGGCGCGATCACCAGCGCGATCACGCTCATGAGCTTGAGCAGAATGTTCAGGGACGGTCCGGAGGTATCCTTGAGTGGATCCCCCACAGTATCGCCCACCACGCCGGCCTTGTGGGCCTCGCTGCCTTTCTTATGATAAACGCCGTCCACTTCCACGCCATCGCCTACTTCAAACATCTTTTTGGCATTATCCCACGCACCACCGGCGTTGGACTGGAACAGCGCGAGCAACACGCCGCTGACCGTCACGCCCGCGAGCAATCCGCCCAGCGCTTGCGCCGCGGTCGCCGCGTCGGTGGCGTACTTGAACCCAAAAGCAACCACCACTGGCGTCAACACCGCCAGCACGCCGGGCTTGATCATCTCCTTGATGGCCGCATCGGTAGAAATCGCCACGCAGCTGGCATACTCGGCTTTGCCGTCGGCCGCCTCGTACACACGCCGGTCCTCCTCGCTCCACTCCTCGATCGGCTTGTCGCCATTGTCCTGCATCTTGCCGAGCGCCGCCTTCAGTTCAGGAATATTGGCAAACTGCCGGCGCACTTCCTGAATCATCGACATCGCCGCGCGTCCCACCGCATCAATCGCCATGGCGGAAAACAGATACGGCAACATCGCGCCCACAAACAAACAGGCCATCACATTGGGATCGGAAAGGTTGATAGCATCAATTTTGGCCACGCCCATGTACGCGGCGAACAAAGCCAGCGCAGTCAATGCCGCCGATCCGATGGCGAAGCCCTTACCGATAGCGGCGGTAGAGTTGCCCACCGCGTCGAGGCTATCGGTGCGCTCGCGCACTTCCTTTGGTAATTCGCTCATTTCAGCTATACCACCGGCATTATCGGCGATCGGCCCGTAGGCATCCACCGCTAGCTGAATGCCAGTGTTCGCCAGCATACCCACCGCGGCAATCGCAATGCCGTACAGGCCAGCGAATGAGTACGCTCCCAGAATCGCAATCGCGATAAAGATAATCGGGAAAGTTGTCGACCGCATGCCGCAGCCGATGCCGGCGATGATGTTAGTGGCACTGCCGGTCACCGATTGCCGCGACACCTCCGTCACCGGCCCGGTGTTGATACCCGTGTAATTTTCGGTCACTAGCCCGATCGCAATCCCACAGGCCAAACCCATCAGGCTCGCCCAAAAGACTCCCATGGCAGTGTATTCCTTGCCGTTATATGTCCACGCCTCGGGCAGCAGATTGGTGATTAGAAAAAATGCGCCGACCAGCATGATCAACGCGGCAATCAGTTCCCCGCGCGTTAACCCGCTCTTAGGGTTGCCGCCTTCCTGAACACTCACAAACTGCGCACCAATCATCGAGGCAATGATGCCCATGGCCGCGAGAAACAACGGCAGCAAAACCGCGCCCAATCCGTTAAATACCTCATACCCTGTAATCTGGCCAAAGGAAGCCACAAACAGTGCACCGAGCACCATCGCGCCGATCATCGAGCCCACATAGCTTTCAAAGAGGTCGGCGCCCATACCCGCCACGTCGCCCACGTTATCGCCCACATTATCGGCGATGGTCGCTGGGTTCAGCGGATGATCCTCTGGGATGCCCGCCTCCACTTTACCCACCAGATCGGCGCCCACATCAGCCGCCTTGGTGTAGATGCCGCCACCCACACGCGCAAAGAGCGCGATGGATGACGCGCCAAAACTGAAGCCGGTGAGCACGCTAATGGTTTTTCCAATCTCCCAGCCTTGGCCGCTGTAAAAAATGTAGAGTAGTGAAAGCCCCAACACTCCGAGTCCCACCACGCCCATGCCCATGACTGAGCCGCCGCGGAAGGCGACGTTAAGTGCGGGGTTCAGACCTGTACGGGCAGCGTTGGCCGTGCGCACGTTAGCCTTAGTGGCCACCTTCATACCGATTAATCCGGCCAAAGCTGAACACGTGGCGCCAACCACGAACGACAGCGCGATCAGCGGGCTCGATTGGCTACCCTGCGTAATCGCCAGCAGCACGGCCACAGCGACCACAAAGTATGCCAGCTTGGAGTATTCCGCGCGCAAAAACGCCATCGCGCCGTCGGTGATGTAGGTAGAAATCCGCTTCATGCGGTCCGTGCCGATCTCCCGACGAGCCACCCATTGGGCGTTCAAATAGGTGAACAGCAAGGCCAACACTCCGGCCATTGGAATGAGATAGATATTTTTGTCCATGTTTTCTGATTATATTGCGTGAAAAAACGCGTTTGGAAGTTGGGAACGTCCCTCTTTTTGTTGCTAAGGCAATGTGCCTCACCCCCTCAGCTCGTTAAACCGAAATATTTGTCATAAGTCAAGGAATACAGGTCTCAAAGCGCCACTTGACCCCGCGCGGGCCCGCGCCTAACCTAACGCACCGTTTTCATCATGAGTAAGCAAACCGATTCCACCCGCCGCGATTTCATCAAAGCCTCAACCGCCACTGCTGGCGCAGCGGCTATCGCCTTCCCCACCGTCACCTTCGGAAAGCCCAACAGCGCCAAGCTGAAGATCGGCTGGATCGGCTGCGGGGGACGCGGTTCCGGTGCCATCAACCAAGCGCTCGCGGCGGATTCCAACATCGAACTCCACGCCATTGGCGAAGCCTTTCAGGATAAAGCCGAGGCAGGGCTGGAGCGCATCAAGAAATATCATCCCGGCAAAATCAGTGACTCGGTTGAAAAACGCATGTTCGTGGGAATTGACGCTCATCAAAAAGTTATCGATAGCGGCGTAGACGTCGTAGTGCTCGCCACCCCTCCCGGATTCCGCCCCCAACACATAAAAGCCGCCGTTGATGCCGGCAAACACGTCTTCGCCGAAAAACCCATGGCCACCGACGCCCCGGGCGTTCATTCGGTGATGGAATCCATCAAGAGAGCTGAGAAACAAGGCACCTCCATCGTCGATGGCTTTGTCTGGCGCTGGACCTACGCGCAACGAGACACGTACGAGAAAATTCTCGGAGGCGATCTGGGCGATCTGCAGGCCATTTTCTCAAGCTACAACAACAATGCCCGCAAACGGTATGTCGATTGGAATCGGGAAAACACTAAGACCGACGTCGAGTACATGCTCCGCCGCTGGTACTACTTCACTTGGCTCTCCGGCGATCACATTGTGGAGCAGGCCGTGCACAGCATTGACAAAATGCTCTGGGCCAAGAACGACGAAGTACCCGCCTACGCCATCGCCAACGGCGGCCGTCAAAACCGCGGCGAAGATGAGGGTAACATCTACGACCACTTCGGTGTCGAATTCGCTTGGGCTGACGGCACCCAAGGCTACCATTTTTGCCGCCAAATGGATAACTGCGAGAACGGAGTATGGGACCGCGTTTACGGATCCAAAGGCAAATACACCGGTGAATCCGGCCGCAAACTCCACGTATTTTCCAACAAGGATGGGTTAATGTGGCGTTGGAACGCCGGCCCCAACGGCGAACGCAGCAACAACGGCTACCAGACCGAGCACGACGAAATGTACGCTGCCATTCGTGACGGCAAACCGCTCAACACCGGCGAGCGCATGATCAAGACCACCCTCACCGCCATGATGGCCCGCACCGCCGCCTACACCGGCAAAAAGGTCACCAAGGAAATGATGCTCAATTCCAAGGAACAACTCGTGCCGGACAAGATCAGCTTCGACATGCAGTTCCCCCCCCGCGCCGTCCGCCACGCCGGCCGCGACGAAGCCCTAAAGCCTCACGGCTGGGACGCATAGGGCTAACCCAAACCGCACATAATTCGGCATTGAAACAAGGCTGTGCTCAAGCCTAGTGAGTGATTTGTGCTCAATGTGAGCGTCTCATCTGCTGGTCGCCCCCAGAAAATCATTTAGGAAAATAATTTACCAATTATGGTACCAATTCCATGTTGGATGACATAATTGATGATCCCGATCACGATGGTATCAAAAATGCCACAATTAAACACCCGCTTCATGCCTATGAAATAAAATATTAAACCCGGCACCACACCTAAAGGCCCAATTAATAAACAACAAAAGGCGATTAGCCCCATGACCACAGCAAAAGCCGTGCATTTTTTGATCCCGTTGACTACCCCATCAGCAAACGGACTTTCTTTTATGGGCACATACACCCAGATCGAAAGCCCAAAAATCGCACTCCCCAAAACCGTAAACACCGCAATCGCAAGCGTTACGCCCAACAGACTGGTCAACACCTCAATCATGGGAGTTTAGACTTGGGGCTTAATAAGCAAATTTATTACAATTTTTATACTATTTTGTAATTATAAAATAGTTTTTTTGATTCACTTAAGCCCAGGCGTAAGCTAGTATTTAGATGCCGATAACGTGGCCAACGATGGCTGGCCCAAATTAGTGATGGCCCTGAATGATATCACTAACCTACGCTAGTGACAGTGCCCTCATCACGGATACCTCCCAGCGAACGGGTAAAATTTTCCCGTAATATTCTTTGTCCCAACGCCACATTCGCCTATTGCCAAACGGCAGGGGCATGCCCACAATTTCGACCACCAAATGAAAAACGACACTCCCAACAGACGCCAATTCATCAAGGCCGGTAGCACCGCTGCGGTGGCCGCGAGCGCGATTTCCTTTCCCACCGTCACCTTCGGCAAGCCGGACAGCCGCAAACTGAAAATCGGCTTCGTCGGTTGCGGCGGCCGCGGCACCGGTGCCGCGGCGCAGGCGCTCACGGCCGACAGCAACGTGGAGCTCTGGTCTATGGGCGAGGTATTCCGCGATCGGCTGGACCGTTCGCTGGCTAATATCAGCAAAGGTCGTGAGGGTAAAATCAATGTCGATGACAAGCGGAAGTTTGTCGGACTGGACGCCTATAAGCAGGTGCTCGATAGCGGCGTGGATGTCGTGATCCTCACCACCCCGCCCGGATTTCGTCCGCTCCATTTCAAGGCCGCCGTGGAAGCCGGCAAACACATCTTCCTGGAAAAGCCCATGGCCACCGACGCCCCCGGCCTGCGGTCGGTGATGGAGAGCGCCGAGCTGGCCAAGAAAAAGGGTCTGGCCGTCGTGGCCGGGTTCTGCTGGCGCTACCACTATGCGCGGCGCGAATTTTTCAAACGTATTGCCGACGGCGCCATCGGCGATGTGCAAACCATGTACGCCACCTACTACACCGGCCCCGTGAAACCCATGCCGCCCGACTCCGCTCGTAAAGAGGAATGGAGTGACATTGAATGGCAAGTACGCAACTGGTACAATTTCACTTGGTGCGGGGGCGATGGTCTGGTGGAACAGGCCGTGCACAGCGTCGACAAAATCTCTTGGCTCTTTGGCGACGAACCGCCGCGTAGCGCCGTAGCCGTTGGCGGTCGTCAGCGCCCGAATAATTCCGGCAACATCTGGGATCATATCGAGGTCAACTACCTATTCGAAAACGGGGCCCGAGGATTCCTCGGCCAACGCCAGATTCCCGGCTGCCATGGCGAGAACAACGATTATATCTACGGCACCAAGGGCCGCGCCACGATCGCCCGCGGCCAATGCATCATCCAGAACGAGGACGGCATCTGGCGCTACGAAGGCCCGCAGCCAAACATGTATCAGGTAGAGCATGACGAGATGTACGCCAGCATCCGCGACGGCAACCCGATCAACAACGGTGCGCGCATGTGCAATGCCACCATGATGGGCATCATGGGGCGCATCGCCGGCTATACCGGTAAGCAGGTCACCTGGGATCAGGCCCTTAATTCGAAACAAGATCTCTTTCCCAAAGATCAGAATTGGGAAACCGGCAAACACACCCCGCCTGCTGAGGCCATTCCCGGCACCAAGGACGCTATTGCGCCGCATGGTTGGGCATAGCCATAGGCTTTCAAAAACCACATTAAGATCGTTTTAGAGGCAAACCTGTACTAGGTTCGTCTTCAAGCTTGGCTATGGATTGTCAATGTCAGGAAACTGAAGCGCTATTACGCGATTATGCTGCCGGCCGATTAACCCAGTCGGACCGTCAACGCGTAGAGTTGATCATTGAAGATTGTGATCAATGCGCCAAAACGTTGACCCATATGCAGCAATCTACGGCCACATCGAAATCCCAGCCAGAGAATGAGGAAACCAACACGGCCTTAAGTCTCGGTCAAATTCTTACCGTAGGCGGCCTCTGCACACTTTACGGAGGCGGCATCTACCTTTGGCTGGATGGTATGTTGCATAGCGACGAGATTCCTTGGGCCATGAAAATTGGCTTACCCGCACTCTTTATTGGCATCGGCATTCTGCTGACCAGTGTTTTGATCCAACGTATCAAAGCGGCTAAAAATGATCCGTATAAGGATGTGAAAAAATGAGAAAATCTATTTTCATCCTCTGGGCACTTTTATGCCTCGCAATAGCCACAACCATACCGGCGGCCGAAGGCGATGCCAAATTACCGGAAGCGGCAAATGTAGAGGGCGCAGAGAACGATAATCAGCCAGAAGATACGGCTGCAGATAAAGAAGCTCACAGTAAAGATCGGCGCAAGTCCGCTTGGTTTTATCTGGCCTATCTTCCCTGCCTAATTCCTATCTTAATTATTGCTGGGATTATCTATGCAATCAAAACCAAGCCGAACCCAGCTGATGAAGCCCGTCCTACGCCTACCAAAAAATTTATCGTAGTCACCGCCCCAAATATACCTGGCAAAAAAATTGTGCGCGTTCTGGGCTTAGTCCGCGGTAATACAATTCGCGCGCGGCATGTGGGTAAGGATATTGTGGCCGGCCTACGAAATGTAGTGGGCGGCGAAGTCACGGAGTATGCCAAACTATTATCTGAAAGCCGCGAACAAGCACTGGATCGTATGCTGGTAGAGGCAGAAAGCCTCGGAGCCAACGCTGTCATTAGCGTGCAGTTTGAGACCTCTGTAATTATGGGTGGTGCGGCCGAAATGATGGCCTATGGGACCGCGGTTATCGTGGAAGAAGAATAATCAACGAGTGGACCGTGCCGACCGCCTGCACAACCACCCTGTCATCTTGGTTCCGTCATGTGAGTTAAGACCCTGAAGGTATTCACCCAGGTAAATCATGAGAATGCCTACGCCAACCATGTACACTGGTGGCGGATACAAGATTCACTCCTCACCCCTCCATCTTAATTTTCCACCGATGACCCAGCCGAATGAGGGCAGATAAAAACAGCCAGCTAGTTCTGTTTTATATTGCTTACCGTTATGGGAAATAATCACTTCCATATACCCCTCTCTGAACGGGCTATCTTTAGGAAAGAAAAGTGGCGGTCCTTTTACTTTAGAAGTATCCACCCTTACAAACTCCACTTTACTCCAATCTATGCCTTCTCTTTTTTCTGCATCCGAGAGAAAATCTGAATATTCCTCCATCCATTCGGCGGCAGACCTAAAATCAGATCGGATGTCTTCTTTAATCTCTTCCTGAATTTCTTCAATCGATGCATCCTCTTCCAATTTTTGCATCGACTCCCAAAATTCCTCTGGAAGTTGAGATATGACCTCATCTAAATATTTCTCTTTTTTTCGATCGCTCCAATCAGCTGTAGTGAGAGTTTCGAATTGTTCGAAATCGTTTGAAGATAATGCTTCAACCGCCTGTTGGGCCAGTTCCTCAGGGGTTTCGATTTTCCCTCCACCCAATAAACCGGGGCCGTAAGTGATTCCGGCAAAGATCAAGCCCGCCACCAAAACGAGTGCCCCAAAAATTGTTGCGATCTTTTTAACCTTAGCCAACCCCATTCCTCCACCTCCTGCGGCGCTCATTGGCACGGGCGCCGGCAATCCCAATACGTCGTTCAGGGGTTTCCAGGCTTCCCCCATCCCATCGTGCCACCCCCAGTCCGTGGGCAAGAGTTGGCCGGCGATGAAATAATCCCGGGCTTTGTCGCGCGAATAGGGGCCAATGGGTTCGCCCCTGCGCGTCACATGAATTTTGTCCGGATCATCTGGTTCCTCCGGCTTCTCTTCCTTGGGGGGCTGTTCGGACTGTTTTTCGGTCGGAGGATCCGGCGGTACCGGCGGCGGCGTGGATTCCGTGCCCCCCAGCAATTCCTTCAGCGGTTTCCATCCCTCTGCGCCCGGATGCCAAGCCATGTCGGTCGACTGCAGTTGGCCGGCCGCCAGCATCTCCTTGGCATTGGCTTCCGGATACGGTCCGTATTGTTCTCCTCCTCGGGAGATATGAATTTGCCGGTCGCTCAAACCGGCCAATGATATATCACAAGAATCTATTTCCAGGTATTATATTTTTAAATATAAATTGTAATCGCTGTCAGGCGGTTATGTCCCGGAAACTGATTACGGCTGGCGAAAAAAGCGGTCACCTTCCGCCAGGAGATGAATGGGTATGTTCGGGTTTTGGCAGAAGAACCAGCACTGCCCACGGTTTTTAATTGAAGTAAAAGCCCCAAAAATGGAACTTACTTATTCTTCCGATTCCGGGGATTCGTTTCCACCACCTTGGCCGCCGCCCTGCCCCCCGCCACCTTTAGCCCGAGTATAATCTATCTGGCCCTGAGGCGGAAGCGACATGCGCGTATACCTCTGAGCTGCTTGATTGTAGGGCAATGTCGCTACTGATTTCATGCTAAAAGGCTTGGCATACGTATCCAGTGAGAGGATTAGTTGAACGGATGGGTTAACGGATCCTCCCGTGACCCAAATTTCATGCGGGCTTTGTTTGAATCCACCAATTACATACCATCCTAAATTGATGGGATTTGGACCACCTGTCCGCAACTCCGCTTTATGATTTTTCTTAAGAACTAATCGCCCTGGAGTCGTTCCACTATTAAATGAATACGACCCAGTAAGGGTTTCCTCTTTAAGCGATAATCCATCATCACCGTCCAACCCCTTCCCTGGAACAAGGCGAGATTTCTTTTCCTGACCAGCGGCATCTAAATACTTAATGGTGTTGTCCTCATCTGGGTCCACTTCCCACTTAAAACCTGTACCGGGGCCTCCTTTGAGAGCCTCTAAATTGATCGTTGCATCCCCGCCTTCTTTGAAAGTAATCACCATCGGCATTGGGAGGCCATTGGGGCCACCTTGCGGTGCGCCAATCAAGTAAACGCCCGGAACTTCCTTGGCCATATCAACAGTCTGCGCTCCTCCAGAATTACCAGCATCTTCACTAGTGCCATTACGGTCAGACGATCCCGCAACTTCCGTAATAGTACCACCGCCCATAACCACTGCAGCTACCGCCGCACCTACCGGCAGGACGGCTCCACAAATGAGTCCAATCTTCATATTCTTGGCCAACGGGGCCGTGTGCTCTGCCGTAATCGATGCCGCATTCTTTAGATAAAAAATAGCCCAAGCTGTCGTGGCCAAAGGGCCAGCAATCAGCACTCCAATAATCGTGATCTGGCTAAACACAGACAAGAGTCCAATTAGAATCAGGAAAAAAACCACTTTGAACCATTGGCCCTTCATCAAACGAGCTGAAGCAATAATGGCATCAACAGCTTTCATTTGGCGATCGATCACCAACGGCATTGAAAAATTTACAAATGGCAAGGCGATCAGCGGGAAAATTATCAAAAGTAAATAACCTGCTATTTCCATTGAACCGAGATGTTTAAAATAGAAAATAAAACCTTCAGTCAAACCCTTTAATTTTTCAAAAGCTTCCTTCAGATCAAGATTTCCACCAAGGACACCTTTAACAATTATTATGACTTCCTGATGAGTGCTCGATAACAGTGATTTAAAAAACTCCCCAGAGGACACCCCTGATATTAAAGATTCCCCAGAAAAGGCCATCACCGAGCATCCTGGCAGCACCGCCACAAAAGTAATCACCCAAATCAATAAGTACACCAGTAACAGTTGCGCGTAACCTCGCTTAAACCCCGAAAATAAATCTCCAATAGCAACCGGCTCACCGCGGGCGAACTTGATGAAATAAAATAAATAACCTGCCGTCACGGGCACGAAGACAAAAATGTTAACTAGTGGGATGACCGCCGTAATGAACGCAATCAGAGAAGAGATTATAAAAAATAGAATGACCGGCCCCAAATTCGCCTTAAATTTTTGCCATCCTTCACTCAGGCAACCACTAATGGTCCACGGACCACCACTCACCGATCCGCCACCACCGGCCCCCGCAGGCAAAGGCAGTTCCAAAACTTCATTCAGGGGTTTCCAATCTTCACCCATACCATCATGCCAACCCCAGTCTGTCGGCAGCAGGGTTCCCTCCATAAAGTATTCCCGAGCCTTATCCCTTGGGTAAGGCCCAATCGGTTCGCCTTTGCGGGTAACATGAATTTTGTCGGGATCATCCGCCTCTTCACCTTCCCTCGGCTGTTCACCTTCCTTCGGCTCTTCTTTCTTTTCCTCAGCTGGCTGACCTCCAGCCACCTGCCTTTTAGGAGGCCCTGCGGGATTGGACGGTGGAGGGGGAGCTGGGGAAGCCTGTGCCGCCTCAGCTCCCAGTACTTCCTGCAAAGTCTTCCAGCCTTCTGCTCCCGGGTGCCAAGCTAAATCAGTCGGAAGCAACTGCCCAGCCGCCAACATCTCTCGTGCCGTCGCCTCGTGATAGGGACCATATTGTTGTCCGGCTCGGTTAATATGAATCTGGAGATCGCTCATTTCAGTGATCTTCGGATAACCCTAGAACTAAAACAGGGTGTTAGCGATTTAAAAAAAGATCCCGACCGGCAACCAGCGCCGCCATTTTAGCATCGGCGACCGTACGGGGGAGCATCCAAAATCCGCAGTCCGGGTGAACCCATTTTATTCGCTCGATACCAAGCAGTTTTACAGCGTGCTCGATGCGGCTGGCCACAATATCAGGGGTTTCGACGACGTTATCCTTGATGTCGATCACCCCAAGGCCGAGAGCGATGTCTTCACGAAGTTCCTTAAAGGCCTCCAGTTCGTCATACCCACGCCGAGCAAACTCGAGCACGAGATGGTCCACATTGAGAGCGTTCAAGAAGTTCATGATATTTTTCCAAAAACCCTTCTGGATGGATTGCCCCCCATAATTGCCAAAACAGAGATGGAGACCTTTCTCTCCTTGAATACCCTTGAGTACCTCATTAATGGGTTCGTGTGCCCAACCTTCATCCTCAGGATGACCTGTAAGGTGGGCTTCATCGATTTGCACGATCGGCGCATCAATAGTTTCAACCTGCCGACGCAGCACCTGAGCGAGATCCATGGTTAGTGCGTGAAGGTCATTGTATTTTCGATCAAGCAACGTCTTGGCCAGCATGTAAGGAGAGGTGACGGTGAATTTCATGGGTGCGGCACCATGATTTTTAACGCTATCCCAATCAGCGGGCAAATTGAGCAAACCTTCCCCGATGGTATCACGCACAACGCCTGCAGGCTGGGTGCGAAAGGTGGTCCTTTCCTGAGCACGAAATGCGGCGAGTTCCTCACGACTTAGCGTGGTATCAATCCCGGTCATTGGGGCGATGAAATAATCGATCATCCCGTTGGTTTCAGGATGGCTTACATTAAAACGACTCAACTCACCGTCAGCGACGACATCAATACCGGCCAATTCCTGGGTCTTGAGAACGGTGAGAATGGCGTCGCGCAAGTTGGGGCCCGAAGGCTGGGCAGCCAACCAACTCGGGACCGGATAACTTCCAACGACCGTGGTGCAGATAGCGGGCTCGGACATGGCCCGCACTCTGAAAGGGTATTTTCTTTTTATCAATGCCGGAAATGCCGATGGCCAGTAAAGACCATGGCAATATCACGCTCATTCGCGGCAGCAATGACTTCCTCGTCGCGAACCGAACCGCCGGGCTGGATCGCGGCAGTGGCACCAGCTTCACCTGCAGCAATTAGGCCGTCGGCAAAAGGGAAAAACGCGTCGCTACAGACCACACTACCTTTAAGACTTAAGCCCGCCTCACCGGCTTTCCATACGGCAATGCGGCTGGAGTCAACTCGGCTCATTTGACCCGCGCCAATACCCAGCGTGGCACCGGGGCCGCAGTAGACGATGGCATTACTCTTCACGTGTTTCACCACGCGCCAGCCGAAGAGCATGGCGTTGAGTTCGTCCCCTGTCGGTTGCCGTTCGGTCACCACCTTCAGGTCGTCGGCCGTGGTCACCCGGATGTCACGTTCCTGGACGAGGAACGATTCCGCGCCGGTGTTGCGCACGTCCCACGCCACGGCGGTGAACGGATTCTTCAACATCCGCAGCAACCGTAGGTTTTTCTTCTTCTGCAATATGGCCCTGGCCTCGTCGGAAAAGTCTGGAGCGATGATCACTTCACTGAAGATCTCCGCAATCGCCTCGGCGCACGGGCCGTCGAGCGGTTGATTGACAGCGATGATGCCACCGAAGGGCGCCTGATTATCCGTAGCAAACGCCTTGTCCCACGCCTCGCGCAAATTGGTGCCCTGGCCCATGCCGCAGGGGTTGGTATGCTTGAGGATCGCCAGCGTGGGTGCGTCCTCCAAAAATTCGCAGATCAAATTTGCCGCCGCCGTGGCGTCAAGAATGTTGTTGTACGACAAAGCCTTGCCGTGCAGTTGTTCAAAGTACTCGTCAAATTTGCCGTACAACCCGGCGCGTTGATGTGGGTTCTCACCGTAGCGCAGCGTCTGCGTCAGAGACGATTGCACGAGCAATTCCTGCGGCATCTCGTCAGCGTTCTCCGCCTCTTCCGCGCCGAAGGCCTGCATCAAGTGCTCGGCAATAGCGCCATCATAATCGGCCGTGCGCGCGTACACCTTGGCGGCCAACGCACGCCGCAAATCGAGCGTCGTGTTACCATCGGCCTCGATCTGCTCGGCCACCGCCGCGTAATCGGCCGGATCCGTAATCACCGTTACGCTCTCGTGATTCTTCGCCGCACTGCGCAGCATCGACGGACCGCCGATGTCGATATTCTCAATCGCATCCTCCAACGTGACATCCGGCTTGGCGACTGTTTCCTCGAACGGATACAGGTTCACCACCACCAGATCGATCGGCTGGATACCGTGTTCGGCGCAGGCCGCCTCATGCTCGGCGTTACCGCGCAAATGCAACAGGCCGCCGTGCACCTTCGGATGCAGCGTCTTAACGCGACCATCCATCATCTCAGGGAAGCTCGTATAATCGCTTACATCCTTTACCTCCAGTCCCGCCTCGCGCATCACACGGGCCGTGCCGCCGGTGCTGAGGATTTCCACCCCAGCCGCCGCCAGAGTTTGAGCAAAGGGCACAAGCCCGTCCTTGTCCGAAACCGAAATGAGTGCGCGTTGAATCCTAGCCATGAGATGCAAGAGATTTGGCCGGTGATACCAAACAGGTCAACCGCAATCCACTGGCAGGTTATACCCCGTGATGTTGACGCAAGGGTTAAACAAAACTCGTCCGACTCTAAACCAAACTCTCACTTTCATGCATGTTCTCATCCGTGCCCGGCGGATGCACGTCCGGTTTTTGGCCGAGGACCAAAAGTTGCTTAGGCGCGCCGGACAGCGACAAAGTCAGCCCAAGAAAAAATAGAAATAATTTCACTTCAACTCACGAATCTTCAGATTGCGAAATTCACAACGATCCTTGTGATCGGTCAGTAGAATGTGACCGGTGACCTTCTTTCCAAACCCCTCGAACTTTTTAAACTTACTCTTGACCACGCCGGACAAGACTCGCTCGCTGCCGAGCGTATATCTGAGAATCTTCTGTCCGTTGAGCCAATGCTCTACCTGCTGGCCGGCCACCTTGATACGGGATTGATTCCATTTGTTGATGCGCACCGGCTCAGCCAGTTCCACATCGCGCGGAAGCACGGCATAAAACACACCGGTCAGGCTCAACGGACTCTTCTGCCAGAAACTGTCGTCGATCATTTGGTACTCATGCCCGATCGCGCCGCGCTTCTCAAGCACCATGTACTTCACGCCGTTGTTGCCCTTAACGCCCACCTTCCAATCCCAGGTGAATTCAAAATCCGTCCAGGTCTGGCGCGTGAGAATGTTCCCGGCCGCCTTGCCCTCCTCCTTGATCAGCACACCATCCTTGATCACCCAACCCGCGCCGGTCACTTCCTTCTGGCCGATATTGCGCCAATACGTGTTGATGTTTTTGCCATCAAACAGCAACTGCCAACCGGCCGCCTTCTCGGCCTTGGACAGGGTGTTGTGTTCGCCGGCCCAAAGACCGGCAGCAAGCAAGCACGTGGCCACAAAAAAATGCCGCACAGGGTTCATGCGGCATTTGTAAATCGGGGCCCCACGGCGCGCAATGGCTATTTGCTTATTTCCCACGCACGCGGATGTTGCGGTACCACACTTCCTCGCCGTGGTGTTGGATAGCGATGCGGCCCTTGGCTTCCTTCATGAACCCGTTCCAGCTGCGGAACTTGCTCTTCTTAATCATCGCATTAATCTTATCGCTGCCCCACTTGTAGGCTAGCAGCTTTTCGCCGTTGAGCCAGTGCTCCACGTTGTTGTCCTTGCAAACAATGCGCACGTGATTCCATTCGCCGGCCTTGTTGTATTTCTTGTCCTCTATGCCCTTGCCGATCATGTCGTAGAGCGAACCGGCGGTGCGGAGAGGGAAGTTGGATTTACCGTCCGGATGCCGCTCATCATCAAGTACCTGCATCTCGGGACCAGTGAAATACGCCGGGCGATTGGTTTCCTTTACGCGATACATGATGCCGCTGTTGCCGCGCGGCGACACCTTCCATTCACATTCAAATTCAAAATCCGTGTACACGCCCTCGGTCACAAGATCCCGAGGCTGGCCTCCTTGACCGCGCGTAAGCGTCTTGAGCGTGCCGTTCTCCACCTTCCACGCCTTTTCGGGAAAAGTTTTTTGGCCGTAGCCGCGCAGGTCCGTCACCTTTTTGCCGTCGAAGAGCATCGTCCATTTTTGCTCGGCTTGAACCGAGAAGGTCAACACGCCCAATAGGGCGCCCGTTAGAAGTGTATTAATCAGTTTCATTGTAAAAGTTTCGATCAAGTCCGCCCTTATTGCATGACGGGAATCTTCATGTCCTGTCCTTGGCGGAGATATTGGCGGATGGCTTCGATCTGTCTCTTGGCGTCGCCTTCCAATACATCCACCAGCACGCTGCGAGCATCGTCATCAAAATAATCAGGCATGCGAGTCTGCGGATCAACCCGTAGTGGATCAAGCATCCAACGCAGAAAATATTCCGGGTGCAAACGCTCGTCCACGCGAGAGAAGTTGACGCCCTGTGCTTCAAACACCTGCAACGGGTCGCGGTTTTTTACCCCGTGACAGGCCACACAGGAAAATCCACCATCCACACCCAGCAACGCACGGCCGGTCTCGACCAGTTGCGCATTCACCGGACCTTTCTCAACCGGTGTCACCGGAGCGTGTCCGTGGGCCATGGCCAATCCGGCGGCCAATTCCTTAGCCCGCACCGGAAACGCCGGCATGCGATGGTTGAGCCACGGGCGGGCGCGCTGCTTAAGTGAACCGTCCAGCAGGCCGGTCATCCATTCGGGCTTCAGTTTCAGGCCTACGTGAGTGAGATCGGAAAATCCTTCCAGTTCGCCGTGGCATTCGTTGCAATTCAGCACACGCATTTGGCGGAGAGCAAATTCCTTAGGATCATAGCGGTGCAGCGACTGCCGGTCCGTAGTGGCAAATGCGCGCAAGGCCGCGCGGTCGGTGGCAGAAAATCCAAAGTGCGGAGAAGTGTCGTCGGCCTTATCAGCCAGACAGCCGCCTGTCCATTGATCGGCCTCCAACACCTTGAGGTCGGGGGCTTTGTATTCATTTTCCCCGGGATGGCTGTGACAATTGATGCAGCCCGCCGTGATAACCAATTTCTTGCCGCGCTCCACGGCAGCAACGGCCAATTCCACCTTTGGTTCCAAATGCGGCTTGGCCGTGTTGCGCAGC